>Ga0116229_10000260_pt1 | contig 63208 bp, 47 predicted proteins | sample S1TSphgellanicum_3_FD_87313 | JGI IMG/M metagenome (GOLD analysis project Ga0116229, IMG submission 87313) | Host-associated microbial communities from peat moss isolated from Minnesota, USA - S1T2_Fc - Sphagnum magellanicum MG | ecosystem: Host-associated > Plants > Peat moss > Unclassified...
AACTCCATCCTCCAATCAAATAGGATGACAATCCTCATGACTAATGGGATTGGAGGATTCATCCCTTCTTTTATCTTGGATATCTTGATGAGGTCTCTTGAGCTTGATCCTTATCCTTTCCGTTCGTTGACCTTCACATCCTATTTCTTCATCCTAATTATTTCAAGTAACTAACTACTAGGATAGTTTATTGGTAGTAACTAGTAACGTCCTTGAATTCTTACTTGACTAATTTAATGGTTGAATTAACATTCCCTTGTACTATTTACTCTCTTGATATCCCCTACCTATTTATTTTACCATGTATTAGTTAACTATGTAGTACATAGTAAATTGGAAGTAAATTTACACCACAAAAACCCCCACATACTTCTAGATCCGCCGTCGAAATTAGGGTTTGATGAATCCCTTAGATCTAGGATGTTCGAGGTTTCGTGAGGTTCCGTCGTCACTCTCGCACCTTACGCCTACCCTAATTTGTTAAATAAAAAGGCCTCGACCCCTTCTGAACGCAAGTACCACATTGTTCGTACTACCTTCTTGGTTTCTTTTGTTGATGTAGGTGAGAACTAGTCATGGCGGATGATGTCACTACGCCTTCAAATCCTCCAGTTACACCAGTAGAATAGGAAGAGCTTGAAGAAGCATCGTTCGACGTGATTGTTTCTCAACAGTCGCGCGAAGAAGAACTGCCCAGGCGAGTGGTGCGCACTTGAGTCGATCGTTCGGCATGGGATCGTCAACTATCTCCTAACCCACATGCTTTAACAATTTACTTAGAATTCATTCCTGCTCGTGGAGCCGCACTATAAAGGTTCGAAGAATGCCAATGCGAAGATGATGTCCATTTCCATTGTCGAACGTGGGTTCCCGGTGATGGCCATTATTGTTGGTTACGAAGGCCAATCAACCCCCTTCTCATGGAGCACCGAGTCGAGTACCTCGTTTGCACCATTCGTCGCATTCCAGATTTTTTGCAATTGTGATCTATCCTTTAAGTTGGTTATAAAGTTGTAATTCACCTAAGGCTATTCAGGTGGAAATGTTAATACTTAAGTTTGAATTGATTCTATTTAGAAGTCTGATAGAAGTGAAACTAAATAAAGATGTACTAGGACTACATCTTAAAAATCCTACAAGTACATCATTAGTGCTTGAAGATTCTTCTACAGACTAACTTAACCTTGTCATGGCGAAATGCTATTGTTAATTATGGGCTTGGATTTCCTATATATCAATAAATCACATCTAATTCTACATCCATTTTCCCTTCTCTCCAACATAAAAGGGATAATGTATTTTAAAAGGTTTATTAGGAGCTTAACTGATTAAGCGTTACATCAACTGAAATAAAGAAGTACTATATGCCTGAAAATATCACAAAAGTTGATTCAACTATTAATAATCACTACTTGGAGGCTTATAAGCATGCAAATCATTAGTACAAAGGAAAATTACATAACTAAGGCTTAACGAATTGTTGAGCTATAATCCATGGCTCACACTCACCCATTGCCATCATATCGATAGCCCAAATGGAAAAACATTACATCTTTGTGGTATGAAATAACATTACTACAAAACTTGCATTCCACCTTCCCTAGCTTGTCCTTTAGCATCAAATACCATGGACTCCACGCATTCCGCCTTCCTTCCATCAATAAAACATTGTACACAAGAATAATAAACTTGATTAATATAATTAAGGTATTCAACAATAAGATTGCATTCCACCTTTAAGGCTACAATTGAAATTCAACGCCAATTGAAAATGTAATATGATGATTTGAAATTCAAACACCCATAAAGGTTTGACCCCTCCCTCCCAAGGTATATGGCAATGGTTGGTGTTAAACAACACAAGGCTCACACATTTCAAAGGAAAAAGTGAATATTGACAAAAAAAGGTTTACATTTTATTACCAAGCAAACCAAATTTTGTCGCCAAATCAATGGTGGAAATCAATCCATTGTCAATCAGATGGCCCAAATCCAGAATCATGCGACTTAAAAAAAAAATTAGTCATCACATGATTGGCAACAAAATGCTTTTGGTCACCAACAAGCTTGGTGACTGAAAGCATTCTGTCACCAATTGTGTGGTGATTGAATTTTTTTTGGTCACCACATGATTGGTGATTAAAAAATTTCAGTCACTATAGGCTTGGCACAAAAAAATTTCGATGGCCAAACCTATGACAATTGAAAAAATTCCATCACCAAGCTTGTGAAAATGAGCCTAGTTTCATTCACCCATAAACTTGCCCTAAGTAGCCCAAGAGTTTTTTTGACCTAGGTTAATCCTAGGTTGACTTAGGCTAACCTTATATTGATGTGGTGTAAAGGTGTGATTACGTCTGGATGCGTCTGTTGCATTGTGATGAACGCATAGATGCCATGACAACCTTGCTTTAATCGATCCTTTGAAACTCACAACAAAAACAATACTTAATGTGTAAAATATTCCACAATTGCATACATCTCTAATGGTCACATTTTTATAGATGTTTACTCAATTTATGCATTTATTACTATCATGAAAGCATAATGGACCATTTGCATGGGACTCGTGATCTTAAAACATTTACAAATGTTAGAACAATTCTAAAGGCCACAACAACTACAAATGTTTGAATAGCCACAAATTTTTATGTAAATGTTGTCTTAAATCCTATGAGTAATTAGGTAGTTTTATGTGTTCAATATAAGTTCTAACATCAAATGTTGTCCATATCATGACGTCTTTATTCATGATTCGGTCTTTTCCTTTCATTTGAAATTTAATTTAATGTTTGGAATGGGAGATTAAACACATTGGAGCCTTTAAAATCGCCTTAAATTGAAACTACAGAATGCCATGTGGCAAGTCCACATGGATTTTTTTATGATGTGGAAGAATATTTTCATGTGTCAAAAATATTCTTCCACATCAAGTGGATTTTTCAAAGAATGTACTCCTTGACACATATGGAATATCTTAAGAATATTTTTTCGCACTCATGCTCGTGGGCTCATGAAATAACAATCTTGTTTTTATAATAATTTGCAATTTTGTGTCCCCACCATAGTTTTTTTAAAAAAATTTGCTTCTAGTTCATCCACATATATGTCAAGAGTTTGTTTCTTTCTTGAGTTCTCCACTTTTGTCTCCTCTTTTTTTTTTGCATGTCTTAACATTCAAAGATTTGAAACAACTCTAATTCATTCACTAATAGAAAACCCCCCCTTTTGCAATTGTGTGTTTCAACTTGTTTTGAGTTATAAACATAATTGAAGGCAACAATTACAACTCCAAATCATTTTTTGCAACAAAGATATATATTTTGCAAGTACACACCAAAAAAGTTGACAAGTATAAGTCAAAAACAACATTATAGCTAAAAGCAACATCCACATGTCAATTCCACAATAATAACAATAGTTGACCACTTTAGTTGCAAATGACATTTACCATTGAAATCAATGATTGTTTTCAATTGTAATACCATGGTGGATGAACTTGATTTGTTGTAAAGCATGATGTCATCTACCATCAAGATCGAATTACAGTTTCAACTATGTTGCAACTTGACTAGGTAAAGAATTTAACTAATAATTCAATGACATGTGGCTTAAATTAAAGGTAGATAGCTAGGCCTAGGTAGGTAGATGGTTGGCCTAAATAAGTAAGTAGGTAGTAGGAAGGAAGGCCTACCTACTTACCTAGGCTTACCTAGCTTAGGCCCAAGTAAATTAGGTAAGTAGGTTTAGGACAATCCTTTTTTTTGCCATGTGGCCTTTAAGGGCAAATCTTTTTTATTGGCTCATCTTAAATGCCTCTTACTTTTTGAAAATGTTTTGGCACTTAACTTAGTTACATGGTTTACAAACTTGAAAGCTATAATAAACAATATGGGATAGAAATTGTAGTTGCATCCTAAATTACAAAGGCATTTTTAAAAAACCAAACCTTTGTCATCTAGAAGTTATTATATGGAAATACTTATAAGGGCAAAAACTCAACCATTGTGACATTGCATTCTTGGCATGGGGATTGAAAACCTAAAGTAATTCAAGTTGGAGAACCATGTGATGTGCAACCATCTCGCACAATTTGGAAAATGTTTTTGTATGTGATCTAAGTAAATGTGTACAACATAGTTGGCATTAATGAATTTTTTACTAATAACTAGGTATTAGTTTCAATTAACTTATAACTAGGATGCAACTAATAGTTAATAATTAGTATATAATATAATATTATAAATTAATTAATAATGATAAAGATGATGATGATGATGATGATGATTATGACGATGATGATGATTATTTCTATTTCCTATTAATTGTTATTACTTATAATAGTTGGTATAATGCAAATAGTAGGTATTAATAGCAAATTATAACAAATAATAATATTTATTAATAATATTATAATATCATCTTAAATTAGTTTAATAACTTTAGCCAACCTACTTTAGTTTTGCCTAGCTTAATGTTTATAAGTAGGGTAGGCCAAGGTAACTAAAGTAATTAACTACGTTAATGAAAGTTAGTTAACTTACTAATTAAGATAACATACTTGGTGCCTAGTTAGACCAAGCTAAGGCTACTTGCCAAAAGCTAATTAAATACCTTATGTGGCATTTAAGGTAAGCTTTAAATGAAGCCACATGATACCTAGGCCATGTGGCACCTAAACCTAAACCTACAATAGATTGGCCTTACACATAGCTCGTGTCTGGTTTTCAAGTTAAGCCAAAACCTAGGCAACATGGTAATTGGGCTAGGCATAAGCCTATGCCACATTGCACCTAGGCTTATGTGAGCCCATGTGGCACCTAAACTATGCCATGGATGTCAATATTGGACATGATGACATGATGAATAAGGTTCATTCACATGGATTTCCATCCATAACTCTGTAATCGACTTGTAGTCCATTCATAGTTAACTTGTAACCCACTTATAAATAACTTGTAGTTCATTTTATAAACTCCCAATTCACTCCATTTTCATTATAATCACTTTTAATCAATTCATAATTCACTCATACCTTATTCATAATTAATTAATTCATAGCTCAATCATAGTTCATTCATAGTTTAAAAGGTTATTTGGTCGATGAACATATGGAAGCTTCCATGGAAACCTCCATGAACTAAATCCTCAAAAGGGTATAAATAGATGTAGAACCCCCTATTAAATTCAATCTATTCAACATTAGTATAAAGTAAAATCTTGTTCCATAGCCTTGTTACGTTCATTTTGTGTTATGTTTTCATGTTTTATCACAATAAAAATTTGTTTACACTTTTGTTTGCACACTTCATGTTCTTGTCTTTAGCCTATTGTGATTTTGTTTTGGTTTTTATGTTTTGTGTTTGGATTTAAACTTAGGTCTACATTTTTATTGTTTGTTTTCATAGTGTTTGTGCTTATGATAAGCTAGGTTTAAAACTAGGCAATGCCATGTGGCATTTAGGCTAGGCCTAAACCTAGGCCACACCATGTGGTACTTAATTTAGGCCTAAATCTAAGCTATGTGGCACCTAGGTTAGGCCTAGACCATGTAACTAACCTAGCTAAGCTATAATAATATTATATGCTTCTTGTCCCTTTGCTATACAAACCTATATTAAATATACTAGCATAAGCTTAAATAATATCTATGACAATATAAACTAACTTAATTATATTAGTTATACTAATTAGTGTGTATGAGCTTAAGTATGTATTAGTTTAAATCATTCTTTTTATGACAAATGTCCATATTATACACAATTTGTCACATTGTTGGCAAAGTTGATACAAAGTTATAATAGAGTTGGAAATACAATCACAACAAAGTTGGGCCAAAGTTGCAAAGTTGCATTGTGTTTCATCAAGTTAGCATGGTGCTTTATCATCCATCTACATGTTATTATGATTACCCAAACAATTGAACTTTAGACTTGTGATGTTGTCATGCAACCCAAGGGGGCATGACACTTGATGATGCCATTTTTGTAGTCAATATCTCGATTCTTTTTCAATTGAAGAATTGTTGATACCAAGAATATTCCAAAAATGGCCTTTTAATTGAAACTCACTTTCAATTTCCACCAAATTAGTAAGTAGATCCACTTACTTAATAATCACAATTAATTTTATTGAAATTAAAAAAATGCAATTGCAACATAGTTGAAAATGAAAATCTTTATTCTAGTTTCATCAACATTTCAAAGATAATCAAGGCATTAATTAAAACCCTAATCCTATTTAAAGCTATTTAAATCTCCTCCATGTATTATTATACCCATTTCATCCACGCTTGCATAATCTTTAACTTCCACATAAATAATATATGCTCCATTACCATTGAAAATAACCAATGTAATTTCCTCGGATTATTCATGTTTATACCATGATAAGATTTTGGAAAAATTTGTAAGTATCTCCACACTACTCACAATTTTCAACCCATTCCAATTGGGCAAGCCTTATTTCCATTTATTTATTATAGGAAAATTTGTAAAAACAATGGTTGGTAGTTAAATTGCAAAATATAATTAATTTTATTACCAAATCCAAATGATGAAAATAAATCGGTCATTAGGCACTTTGCCATTGAAGTAGGACATGTACATGTAATAATGAAATTTACAAGTCCTTGTCAAAGCTCAAAATTTATCATTGTGATTTAGTTGTGCCATGAAGTGTTCCCAAAATAGATAGTACTAAAATTGTAAGTTTGTTTAGGTCATGTTTTTGTATATTCCAAGAGAGTCAAATGTCAAATTCCCCTAACTATTAGGGGTTTTGAAATAGAAACTTATGCGATATCACACTCACGCGCACACACACTCACACAACCTAGAACACCTTTTTCTTTTTGAAATTTTTGTAACATTTTCAAATTACAAGTGTATCATTATGGCAAAAATGAGATCCAAATATAACATTTGCACCATGTTCACATCAAATTTGCACATCCTTGAATCCTAATATAACATGGTGTGTAAAAACCTCTTTATTCAATTATGAATACTTGTACAATTGAGACGACCATTTGATAAAAGAAAATGTAAGCTATACATTCCACCATGACACCTCACATCTATATACCACATATGATATTGTTGGATATTTATCATTCTTTTAGATTTTTGTGTTTAATGAATTAAATTTTAATTCTATATTTAACATTTGTTAAGATTTACAATTTTTTAAAAATAATCTTCTTGGGATTATGCTTTGTTATCATTAACATCAAGGAAACATCTCAATTGTCAAGTAAACAACAATCCTTATACTCTAATCATGGCATCCTTGGTAGAAAAGATGGTTGGTGATGAAGTAGGAAATCTTAGCATTGCCCCCTACCATTTCCTTGTTAGTTTAAAAGTTGCACATAATTTTATCTCCTTGTAATGTACTCTTGTGTGTCTACATGTTCTTTTCTCATCATAATTATGGATTATGAAAAAAAACTCCATGATTTGATACAAGTTAAGCTCAAAGATGACCCCAAAACAAAATTGCATAGTAGACACCCACTTTGTTGCATTTGGCATTGAATTTGAAAGAAGTAAGCATCAAGGTAATAAGATAGGTTGTATAGAAAACACTTTAAAAAGTCAAGAGAATAGCCATGCTTGCATGTGGTAGGATTATCTTTGTGATCACCATGTTTGTGATGATCATCTCTTTAGGTAATGTAACAAAATGTAGCATAACCTTTTTTTATGCATAGTGGATGTTGTTGCACACCGATGTCCTTTTTAGGAATATTTTTTGTAGCCAAAATGGCCATCATCCATAGGAAGATGTAACCAAATTTGGCTATAAACCAAATATGAATACAAATCTTTAATCATCCTTCTATATTTTTAGCTACACACTAAAAACCAAATATAAAAGTATGGTAGTTTTCCCTTTTTCTCACTTTTGGCTATTGTAAACCTTTGATATCACTTATTTTTCAAATTTTCAATTTTCAAAAAAAAAATTGGCTAAATTTTAGTAATTAAAGAAAAGCTTATTGCACACAAGTAATGTTAAAATGAATTATATATGCATAGCATGTGAGGCATATCATCCATTTAGAAATCAACTTCCATAGTTAGAATGTGGACTTGTGACAGAAATGCTACTATGTTGATCCTAGACAAGACACCCAATATATTAAAATCACATTGTTTGATTGACTTCATTGGGTACTTGTGGACATTCAAAGGCAATAACCATGCATGAAAATAAAGACAATTACACTTGTCCATTCCTCTATCAATGTCTATTTGAATGTTATGTCTAGGTTTGAATGTTATGTTTATTTTAATGATCTCAATTTTCCTAGTTGGTGAGGTATGTAACAGTGAAGCTTTAATGCACTTGGTTTCACTATGCTTGTTTGTTTTGCAAGGTTGGGTTTGTGTAAATGAGTTGCGGCAATGGTTGTTGCTAATCGTGCACATGATGTGAGATGGCTATTGGGGTGGTCATGCATGCTCCACTAGAAAGACTATTTACACAAGTACCTTTGAGAGTTATAAGAAATTGGGGCAACATTTTCAAAACAAATATGTTTTTGAAAAGTTGTGATCCTCTAAAGGTTTGAATTGTAGAGTGTTTTAGTTTTAGAAGTGCACCTTTGGAGTCCTACGAAAATGACCACTTTGATACCAAACCCACATTGAACAAGGGAGAATAGTTCTTCACAAGGGAGTTCAAATTGTGGTGAGTCCAATGTATGTTTGTGGCTTGTGGCAAGTTTGTCCCAAATTATTTTCTTGTTTTGGTTTGTGTGATAGATGTAATTGAAAGGTGAATGTGAAATGTTTGATCTTAATTTTCTTGAGAGCTCTCTCACATTTGTTTTGTCATGGTGTGAATAGCTAGGGAGTACACCCAAGGCTTGAAAATCTTTTGCAAGACATAAGATCAAGGAATTACCTTCAATACCTCGCAACAAGTCTTTTGAGGCTCATTATGCAATTGAAAATATTCCTTGGCCTTGGCCTCAATAAAAGCCAATTGTTTGTCCAACAACATAACAATGCCATGGTATTCACATTGTTGAATATTGCCACCTCTCTTAATGTTACAATAACCATTTCTTGTGTTATTAGCAATTAAGTTTGAATCACACTCTCCTCAAGTTCATTTGTTGTTTCAACATCTTTCTCTGATTTTGATCCTTCTAGTCATTTTGCAAATGCAAATTAGTATCATTGAATAGCATGACACTCACTTACACAAGGAAGCAACTAATGGAGACAAAGATGCAATGCTTTGAGTATTTTGACTTGTAGAGGTACATCACCTTCCATAGAGCCTCAAAATCATTGATTGTCACCCACAAACCCATAGCAACCATAAAACTTTTCAATGTCATGTTTTATGATCCTTCATTTTGTTTCAAATGACCTTATAGATCTTTTGACATAAGAAATAAATTTGTTTTTATTCTAGTCTTCACATTGCACACACCCTTTCCCAAATGTGTTTTGTCATTGGCCATTTCTCATAACCAAAGTCTTAGCTAACATTTAGGAAGATATAGTAGAGTTGGTGTTTTTCATCAATAATAAAATGTTTTCCCTTCTTCAATTTGGGCGCTTGTGAATTGGGCTAAGCAATGATTGAAAGTGTTGTCAACGCCATGAATTTTGTCATAAGGGCAACATGACATCACCAAATTTGATTTGAAGGTTGTGTTATTCCTCATATTGTGACTATGGATGAGTGAAAGAGAGATTTTGACCAGGCCAGCTTGGTTGGTGTCCATTGACATAGCCTTCTTCAAAATGAACTTTCAAATTCCAAAAAAGAACAGGATTTTTTTCTCTTTTTTCCCTTCTTTTGTGAAAGAACTGAGAACACCTTCACTCCAAGGTTTCCAGCAAAAAATATCAGAAAGGCCCTCCCCACCACCCCCAAATAGGAATCAGAGAGATAAACCGAGGTTAATTGAGTTGCTATGGTTGTATTGAAGTGGCCTTGAAGTTAAGCAGGCCCCATAGCTTGCATTTTAGTGATTGATGGGCATGTTCCAGCAAAGTTAAGGGCAATGATGAGCTGGATTTAACATGACCAACTATAAATAAAATAAAAGCTCTGTAATGAGAGCTTTTCTCTGTTCTGTCGATCCTCCAACACACCCCTAGATACTATCTAGACCCAGAATAAAGCTGCAACCATTGTTGCCCACTCTTTAAAGCAAGAGCTTTCCTCTGTTCGTTGATCTTCAAAGTCCACACACATTACTATACAAAACCTCGCCCTTGGATCAAGAGGCTTCTGCAATTCCATTCATCCTCCACAGTTCACACATTTCCACATACAATCTTCCCCTGGTGATACTATAAAGAGTCCTAAGAGAGGCCCACAGGGGTCCACAGACACTGTGGGGGAATGTTCCTGCCTGATGAGAGATTTATGATTAAGTGGATAAACAATGCAGAACTCAAGATGAGCATGGTAATCAAGAGAACTAGAATCAAGTGTAGGCCTTGGGAGGGAGCATACTCCATGCATGAGTCAGAATATCCTGAGAAAATATCAAAAGAACATCTACATAACAACAGTTTAAAGGTTCTATCAGTTCCAAGGCAAAACCAAAACTAGCATGATGAGAATGAGTGCGGATTCGACCTTATGAGTGTCACCCACAAAGTCTCAGACCAACATCTACATCATGAATCACAAGAAAATTGACTGTAACCAGAACCAAAAATTAAAAAATATACAACATTGTCAAGGGATGGCAGCATGCTGCTAATAAATGGGGTACTCACTAAATTTCTACATCCCAGTTCTTTTTGGGATATCTGTTGTGGAAGGAAATGGAAATTTTTACTAAGCAGGCCTAGTCTGCACAGTTGAGCAATCAACAGGCTCAACCCATGTCTAGGGGAAATCAGAAGGATCAAAAAACATTATGCCAGGATCCATAAACCACAGTTCAGGTTTCCTATGAAGAACTGCAAGCCTCCATATTGTCTGCCTGAGGACAAGGCACAGGTCCAATTCAAGGCCATGTATCAGCTTGGTCCTGGTGAAATAAGATATCAACAACTCCTTACAAATGGTTCTTTATCAATGCTGACATCTTCTCTCTCAACACCCTGCAAACAGAGAGAGTTGCCACAAGTGAGGTCCCACCAGATTTTGCACCACAAACAAATGCAAAGAACTCTACTGACACTGTCAACACAGAAAGATCATCTGCTTCCCAACCAGCAATTTAATGCCTGCAATACAAGACTTCCAATAACTATGTAGTAGACATTAGAGTTCACTGAAAGTAACTTAAATTTGAGTCTTGGCAGGTCCAGGGGTTAGTGACAGTCTCCTAGTTGCATTTGGTTTTAAGATGTAACAGACCAGTTGATCATGCATATTGCAGAGCCCACTAGAGTCAATATGCTGCATTAGTATGAATGTCTATGGACTTATATTCTACCTGATCACAACTGGTGTGGATTGACCTGACCATTCTCTTCTTCTCATTGCCTGTAGCCTCGTCAAATAAATTCCCTGAGTTCCAGAAGCAACCAGAATGTCCTGCAAGAGAAGCAAATTCATGAATTCTCAAATATGCACAAAGAATGTTAATGGAATTGATGGACCAGCCCCAAGTAGTTAAGGAGCAACAATTGATCAATTCCAATTCTTTGATCACTTCATACAAGAATCTTGCCAAGAAGTACACAAACTTGTGCCTTACATATATTCCAAAGGACTTGCTCTGCAGTCATGATGAGGTGGACATGTTGACTTCCAGCATTGTGAATGATAATACCCCGTGTTTGATTTTCTCAGAAAATTTTCAGGCCTCATGTCAAAGGCTGTGGAAAGCTTCACACACCTGCATCATTCTGGCATTCCAATGACCCTGAAAGCTACTGCTGAGGCTTGCGCACCAGCTGTTTTGAGTTTTCCATCCCTGAGCTCTGCAGGCTCTGTACTTTCTAAATCCTAATTTTGCCTTCTCTGACCTTGTCCTTGCCTGCTATACTGCAACTTCTGACTGTGTCCTATAATCATGTCCACTAAAACTCCCCTCTCACTGTCCACCACTGCTAATAAAGAGCAGTGAGAAGAGAGGGCCACAAACTAGACCCATAATGAATAAATGGGATGAAAAAATTGTAAGAGAGAGAGAAGCAAAATTGTAAAGCAGAGATATCTGTAGCAATACTCTGATCTACAAACCTACTACTTGTGTAAAAAACACTATTCATGCTATTTGTCTCTGAATTACATGCTAGCCATGTTGCCACTGCCATGAGCTGACCAAAGGCTTGAGCATTGGTTCTCACCCCTCAAAATAGCAATCAAGCAACTGGCAGAAGTGGCAAACACTCATTAAGAGCGTGCTCCTCCAGCATGTGCAGCTGCCACTTTGCGAGTGGCACCAATACTCATTGCTTCTGTCTTGGATTGCAAAGCATTGAGCTCATGAGCTGCTTCCTCTTTGCTGTTGTCCCTGTCTGCCTTTGAGTTTGCATTGCGTCGTCCATGGAAATTTTGAGATATAGAGAACTGTTGAGAAGTGCTAATGCTGGAACTCTTCACTAGCCGCCTTGGGTCACCAAAGTCTCTCACACCACCTTGGAACCCAGAGCTAGGTCCCTTACCTTGCCTTGCACCCACTCCTGCATCAGCAGCAGCTCCATAAATAAAGCATCAAAACTAGGAGCCCCGAAAGGCCTTCCTTTCACCAACTGCAAACATAGCATGATCTAAAAACTTTCAAAGTCAAGAGTAAAGTAAGTTTCTAAGTAGATTTCCTCTCACCGTCAACCTGTATACATGGTCACAGGTGCCTGATATTCTACAAAAGCATTCATACCTAAATCTCATTGCAATTACTTCTCTAAGTACTCCCTGTGCAACATCTAAGTGAACACCATGCAGACAAACAGCAACATACCTTCTGAGGCTTTTGACATTACATTATAAGAGGCCTTAGTGACACTAGGAGCCCCTTTATCATGTTGCTTATCCTGTTCCCTTGTATTCTTCCCAGACTCCTCATGGAACTCCAAGACTCGTTCCCTATTAAGCACCCAACAGGTCAAAAAATCTTTGTGACACCATCGGAAGAGGAGAGTTGATATTGATGCTTATAAAACCATTTCCTTGATTGAGTACATAGGCTCTACAACCCCTAAGTTCAGTTACCGCTTGTCAAAAAACTTCCTCAGAAAAAAACTAGCTGAAGAGTACCAGAAAGACTCACCTTGGCAAAGAAGCATGTTGCCGCTCAAGAGCACGATTATTTTCACTCCCCTTGCCATAATGCTCCTCAAGATGGGCAAATTGCCTCTTGAATTGGTCAACAGCACTGTCATGAAAGGCAAAGCACATTTTATTAAGAAGTTGCTAACTTCCAGGACCTTAGCAAACACATTAACAGTGAGAATTACAAAAGTCATAGTGCTATACCTTGGATACATAAAATTTGCCTGATCTGTTCCACTTAAATACTCCTTTAGCATCCGGGGATGGTACTCCAGAATCTGCCACATCATGTCATTGTGGAAGTGATATTAATGCAAGCTGCCCTAGCTTCAGGAGATCCTACACTCTCTCTTGCAATTGCAAAACAACAGGATGAACAGTTTCTTGACATGCCTCACGATAGATGAGCTCCCTGACATCCTCCTTGTTGATCCTTCGTCTTTCAAACTCAAACTCCATTTTTGTTATTGGTTGAGCAGAAGGCTCCCGATCAACTTTTGCAAGCCCTTTAAAATAAGGATCTGCCAAGGCCTGCAAAGGAAGTGTAGTGAAGTTATAGACTACACATGAGAGCCCTGAAAGAAACCATACCATCTTGTTCCAACTGAGTGGACATCTTATAGCCCATACTGGAGAACTTTTCAGGTCAAAAACCAACAATCATCTACCTCTTCTGCTGTAGGCCTGTCTCTTGGGTCAAACGCTAGCAGTCTCTCAAGAAGTCGAACTGCCAGAGGGTCAGCATTGGCAAACTTGTGTTGAAGAGGGACAGGTTGCTTCTTTCGCATGCTACTCAGATAACGTCTAGCCTTCTCGTTGCGTACCTGCATAAACAAAGAAGGTATGAAAATGAGAAAGCAAACAAGAATGTTGTACCTCAGAACAGGGAGCCTTTCAAGATCAATAGACAAGATCCTTCACAACCACCAAAAAACCCATTGAATACAGACTGAATGATCTACAAGCTTCAAGATGTGCTATATCCAGTCTACAAAAAGTAAATACAAGGAACCGGCAGGTTCAAGAGGCTAACCCTGGCAATTGTCTCTGGTGAAGGACTCCCAAGCATGTCTGTCATTAGATCAAGCTGATGAACCACATTCTTGCCAGGAAATAGAGGCCTGCCAGTCAACACCTCTGCAAATATGCAACCTATGCTCCATATATCAATTGCTGGGGTATACTGCAAAACAAGATTTCACTGTCTCAAAAGGAAGGCCTTCTACATTACATGTTTTCCGACTGCTGCCACACTATACTCCAGTCAGCGACAATTTGAGTGACTACAAAAGAGAGCCTCATCATTGTAAGTATGTACAAGCCACTGACCTCAGCTCCCAGCAAAATTCACAGTCTATCCTTGTTGAAGGATGCAACATCGTTGACAACCACAGGAGGAAATAACTCTTACAGAAAATGAGAGTTGGTCAGGAGCCTTACCTTTGAGAAAAAGGATCCACAAAGCTCTGGGGCACGGTACCATCTTGTGGCAACATAATCCTGGCACCCCATGCAATAAGAGATTTATCAAGCAGTTGCATGCAATAAGCATGTGCACATATTACAGTAGCCTTTACAGTTCTTTCCAGCAAAATATAAGTGAGAGCACTTGGAAACTTCTTCAAACAAGCAGAGACCAAGAAGTCTTCAACATGAAACTTACTGTCCAGAAAATAGCTGTCGGTGCATCATTGAATGCAACACGGGCAAGACCAAAATCACAAATTTTCAGCTTGCAATCAGCATTTGCAAGCACATTCTTTGGCTTCAAGTCCCGGTGGAACACATTTGCTGCACACATGACAATGAGATGCAAGAATGATTTATGTGCTGATGTATATACACATGGTGAACACACAAGCAAAAACAGTACAATATGACACAAAACATCTCAAAAGGCAGTCTCAGAGACCCAGAGACTGTCTACAGCTCAAACATGGAGTAAATAGCACATGTCATGCAGGCCCTACATCATTCGCTTGCTTCACACTGTATGAAAGGACAAACAGAATGCATCATTGATGCTTAGAAGGATAATGTCAAGAGAAACACACAAAGGTCAGTGTAGCAGGCACCATTTGCAAAAAGGCATTTATGCTGACCAAGAGTTTTATCCACAAAAAATCTGCAATCAAACCTAGGTCCTGAGAACTCTCTCTCCCTTTTAGAGTTTTGCCAGTAAGATTCCAGTCAAACCTGTGTGTATATACTTAAGTGCCCGGAGGAGCTGGTACAGGAAGAATTGGTAGTGCTCCGGAGTCAAATCATCATTAGCCTTGATGACCTGATGGAGATCTGACTCCATCAATTCAAACACCACATAAATGTCCTTGAATTCGCGCCGTGAAGGTGGAAGCATGATGTGCTTGACTTCCACAATGTCAGGATGGCGAAGCAGCCTCAACAGCTTGATCTCTCTTAGGATGCGTGTTGCATCTGACACATGCTCAAAGATGTCATTGATCTTCTTGATTGCCACTTTCTCACCAGTGTGAGTATCAATGGCACTGCCAACCACACCATAACTCCCTTTCCCAATCACCTCCTGTATTTGATACCGATTTGCTTCCCCATACTCTGTGAAGAACTCGCTGTCTACCATGTTCTGCAGACCCCACCCAACCTGTTTCAATTCCAAAGACGTTGCAAGGCCATAGAGAGAGGAAACAAGAGCAGCAGACAGCACCTAACTATGCTTAGGAAAGTAGCAAGTAACAAACAGATCGATGCTTAAAGAAGAAAAATCGCTTAGCGCCAGCCAGGAAGCCCGGCAGAGTGTTCCTGCGCCCTTAGGGCTACTGCCTCCTTGAAGGAAGTAGACATTTCAAACCTGCGAGAAGCAGAGCAACTTGGTGACCTACACCTGCCCACCAGACTCAAGCACCTGGGACTTCATACGTTAGATTGACTGTTTGGACGAGTGAACCCAAGTAGCTGGGTTACATTTCATGGATAACATATAGCATCATTTATAAGGCCCGGAAAGAGCCCTAAACCGATGGGCCGTTTGGCTTGATGAAAAGTGGAAGAACCACGACAGCCGAATATAGAGCTTCGTGAAGAAAGCAAGAAGGCTGCGAATCTGACGTTCGGTCTTCCTCGCGGGTCAGTGGATGCTGGGAAGTCTCAAGAAACCAGATTGCACACTAGTGCCGGCGCTGCACATAAAGGGATAACGGTTCCCTGGCGACAGTGAGATTAAGGGGTTCTTTGGAGCGAGCTCAGAGCTCCCACGAGTCGAACGCTCTCGGTGCCGCTTCTGCAAGCCCCCGCTCCTACGAGGCCTCCTCCCATATGCTTTCTTCCCCACGTCTCCCTTCTACCTATACGTCACCCCATATACCCAGCCGGCAGACCCAAAAAACTTTCCCTTCTACAAAGGTCCCTTAGGGCTTCATCGTTCTTACCAGCTCTTTAGCGCGCTCAACGCGCGATCTGTGATTCGCCTTCTCTCTCAGCTCCACTGCAGCGACCGATCCATTCCCCCCCCCCGGTCTCAAAGCTTCAAAAAAGAGCACCAGCAAAGGCCCGCCGATCTGAAGCTAACTCCACCTGTTCGCGTCACAAAATAGCCTCAGACTTCGCAAAGAAGGAAACCCTCGTTTGTCACTGTCTTTACTCCAAAACCTTCTTGCACGATATGCTGCAAAGACCGATAGGAAGTCACATTCTCTAAGCTTGATTTCTCCGGAAGAAACAGTCGAGAAAAAAGCTCTCATTTGCAGTCTCGATGGTTTCCACACCCAACGCTGCAAAGAAGACGCGCTTCCGTACCTGATGCCGAGCCCAATCCTTACCTCTCCCGAACCCCTGTTGGGCTCGCTGGGGTCGCGGCTATCTGCCGTTAGCAGGCCTCGGATCGTCTAACCGTGCCAAAATCCGAACCTGATCCGAGACTGGAAATACCAAGTCTTATGCCACATACGAGATTGCACCCAGCTCTTGATTGGTGAGTCACCAAAGAACGCCACGTGGTTTCATATCGACGGCCAGGACGAGGGCCGCATTGAGCGCGTTTCATTCGTCCGATGAACTGCATCGGAACTGATGAAATTAGAGCAGCACATCTTTGAATTTTGCATGTGTTGTCATCGCATCATTGCTTTTTTCTTCTTTTTTTTTCCTTTTCAGGGTTGCACATCTAATGACACAAAAATTGCTCAATTTGGCTAAGGAGCTAGGAAAATACTGGAAAGTGTTCGATGATGGGTGGTCTACCTTATTTCCCGAAAACTGGGGCGTCACTTCCCATGTTGGCACAACCAGTGGTGTGAGAAGGTGGCAGTAAAATTTGGAAGTACTTTTCACAAACTTATGCAGCAATGCAAGTAAGCCATTATTTTCAATATTTTTTGTTTTTTTTTCTCCCTTTCTTAACTATGCTTTTGGTGGATTGGTGTGAATGTTTTGTGGGTGATTTGTTAGTGGTTTATGTATCATAAATTGTAATAGTTTATTAGTGGCATTATACGTTATTTGTTTAATGGTTTAAGGAATGATGTTGTGGGTGGGATTATGAGTTTTGTAAAAAGACTATGAGTTGTTTTATCATTGGTATTATGGTTGGGTTTGAAGTGGTTTTTTTGATGTGGTTTTATAGTGATCTTGGTATGTTTCACTTTGGGTGATTTAAGATGGTTTTATTTGAGGATTAATGGAACATGTTCAACAATGGCCATTGTTGTACTTGTTCATTACATTAGAACATCCTAATGTAATCAAAATAAATAATCATTTTGTCACATTTTTTAGGTGTCACATTTTGCATACATGTCAACCAAGTTATTTTCAACAAATATATACGAATGCTATCCATTGTCAATGATCTACTGAGTATATTTACACTTATCAACTTCAAAGAGGCTTGAAACTTTGAAAACAAATTTGAAAACCTAAAAACATGAAATCAAACCTAACAATAGGTAGATTTGAAAATAATGACAATAATGTTATACTTGTTCATTATAATAATATTTTTTGAAACAAAAACAATGAAGAATCATTTTGCCATGTTTAATTCTTGATGTCACATTTTGCATAACATAAGTCATTTAAAAGTTACATCTAATAAATAAATTTGAATTCCATCCACTTTCAATGGTTTGGAAAGTTGTTCATAAACATACCTATCATGATCTATGTCGACACATGCATTTAGCACCTCCATGGTAGCAAAAGAATTAAGCTACACACATTTGTGTGAATTCAAAAATGATTCAAAATTATATTAAAGCTCAAAGGAGACAACTCCAAAAAAACTACAATATTGGAAAGGTACAATATTTTTTAAAATAAAAAAATAAGTGAAATTTTTTTGAAAAAAACAACAAGAATGGAAAAAAAAAACTTTGAATTCATGTATTAATATATTAATATACATAATATATATGAAACAATACTATTGTCCTTGAAACATTTTAGCTATATACATAATATTTCATAATATATAATATGTACATGGTAAAGGTATCGATGTAAGTTATGTATGTTATATATATTATTTATATTTATCTAGTACTTCAAGTATACAAATGTTTGAATTATACAAAATATTAATATACATTTGGAACATTATACTTAATGCACAAGTTCAAATTCATTTTTTCCCCTCCAAGTTCTCTTCACTTCCAACTTTGTGTTTCCTTTTAATAGCACCCCGTAGAATTGGCTTTTAATATTTTATTCAAAGTTTTTTTTCCCATTATTATTGTTGTTTTCTCAAAGATTTTCCATTTGTTTTTGGAAGCTTTTGCAATTTCATAATATTGTACCTTTTCAATGTTGTAGTTTCTTTTGGAGTTGTCAATGTTTGTTTTTTAAAACTTTGATGTAGTTTTTAAGTTTGAATTTTGAACTCATACAAATGTGTGTAACCTAGTTCTTTTACTACCATGGAGGTGTTGAATGCATGTGTTGAACTATAATCTATACATATTATCAACAGGTGGGACACATATTTAATCGTTGTCCATTTGTTGATGATAGACTAAGGCAATTATTGAAGGAGGAGTTAATGAATGTTCATCAACTTGTTCTTCCAAACATAACAACACAACACCAATGTGTCTATATTAGGAACTCAAATAATGAATCTTGGTATAGGTTATATAATAATACTTGTTGACTATCAAACAACTTGGTCCCAACTTGTTACACCAATTATACCAAGCAAAACCAACATGTTACCTACTTCGACATACCCAATGTAATATAATGTCATACCCCCTTTTGTGCCTTTAGATCTTAATTTGTATTTAGTATACCCAATTGGAACAAAAGGACTTGATCTTTCGATCTTTAAAAATTATACGTGTTATGTACCTAAGTATGTGTACCCAATACCTAAACAACCTATTATACCACCTACATTTACACCACATTTTGTTGGAAATTAGTTTCCTACAATGGTTCAACAAGTGACCAGCAGGGATAGACAACTTGTTCAACAACTTGTTATTACACCAGTTCCAACCATTTACAAGTTAACATTAGTTTACCAACTTATGTACCCAAGGTTCTATTCACCAACCACTAGATGGAGGACAACTTGGAAATACACCTAAAGGAAGTTCATTCAGAGGAGATTCACTTGGAGGACCACCATTTAATCCACATGTTAGATTTTATGAATGCCCAACACCTGACCCACACATGTGTAACCACCATGGTATCAACAACCTATTGTATAACTTGTACTAAAATTAATAACCAAACTATTTTACAAGAACCTATTATATCCAACCTATGTCAAAAACACTGATTTAGATGTTCACATCAAAGTCTTCAAGAAAGCCATTAAAGTTAATGGTGAAACAGTAGAAGTTGACATCATCAACCTGTTTGGTTTTACTTTCCAAATTAATATCTTTGAACGGGGAAAAAACATTATTCAAAACCATCCAAATTGTACTTTTGAAGAGTTGGAGCATGCATTTTGCAAGCTCTGTAGAATAATGAAGAACAATGAAAAGGTTTACATGCAATTGTGAAACATATAACAACAAACTATTGAATGTGTTAAAGTATACTATGAATGTTTGTTGAAATTAGCAAATTGCTTGTAGGTTAAAACCCTAAATGTTTTCTTCATCGTTGTTTTAGAGTAGGATTATTACCTTACTTGCAATTAGAAATTGTAGGTATGAAGAGAGATACCTTGATTGAACACAAGGAAACCGCTATAGTATGTGAGGAAAGTGATGTTAGTTTAAGTTACAATGTTCTACTAACCACACCACATGTTAATACAATAGCCAAACTAATAGTACTTGTTATAGTCAAATCACATCAACTTGTACTAATTATGGTAAAATAGGTCACACATTTGAGACCTATCATAACAAGAAAATAGAAGTATTAGTTGTATCAATGCCATAATTAAGACTACAAAACTTGTAGCAAAAACTAAAACCCAACCTGCTAAATCAATTAAAATACCTATTCATTATCCCTACATAATGTGTTTTAGTGTAAAGCATAAATGTAGAGAATGTCCCATGAAGATTGAGGTACAAAACATGTTTAAAACTAAACCTGTTAATTCTAATGTTACAACAACATAACCTTAACTTGACAATGTGCGAATCAATGTGGTAGTTATAGTTATTATTCATAGTTAACAACTAGAACAACAAGTGTTAGATTAGTTAAAGCCAAAGGAACTGAAGATTGGCAATAATAAGAGGATTTACATGATTCATTTATTAAAATTATTAGACAATTACAACATGGTGGAACTGATAAACAACTTATTACCACCAATGAAGAACCATTACAGAATACGGCTAGACAGCCTAATAACTCCAATGTAACTCAATCGATTGAAAATAATCGAATCAGTTATGTAAATCAACAACTTGTGAGAGAAAAATAAGTTACAATAGATAAGACTTTGGAAGAAAATTTAAAGGATATTAACAAACAAGTCTTGGAGACCAAATATACATTAAACTTAGGACAATTGTTGTGGGTAATACCTGATATTAAACGTTACATTCTTAACTCAATACTATCAAAACCTAATGTACAAGAACTGGTAGTTGCTTTAATAGCCATTAATCATCAAATGGTAGTGATACAGGTTCAAGAAAGAAATTTTTTTATAGAAGATGTACTTCTAGATGGTTGTTCTAGAATAAATATCCTTATTAAGAAATTGAGAATGTAGTTAGGTCTATTATAACCAAACCCAACACCGTATAACTTATGCATGGCTAATCAAACCATTGCTAAACCTTTAAGTCTAATCAAAGATCTTAGGATCCTTGTCCATGGAATTCCTTATATAGTAATTTTTACTATGATATAAAGTAGTCTTGAATTCTAGCTACTATATGTTGTTAGGTCGTCCTTAGCTAAAAGATGTTAAAGTGTCTCATGATTAGGGCAACAATATTATCACTATAAAAAGAATGGGTACAATTAGAACTATACTTGTTACCAAGAAACTTGGAACACCAACGAAATGTCCAAAAGTGTTAGTCTGTTATGATTTTCATTCTAGAATATTTGATGATTAAAAAGATTTAATGTTTACTATCGAACCATGATAATTTTCAATAGGGACCATATATGTTCCTACATCAATCAAGACATAACAACCTATTGATTTGATTACATTAGCAGGTTTGAACATAATTAAAAAGGTATATGTACTTGTCGAATTGGTATTTATATTATGTGTTCAAGTAACTATAACTTTTGATATTTTCAAGCAACATTTGCCATAGACTTTCTTTCAACATAAAGTAGGAGAAATGGAGATTCACGAGATGCCTGCTTGGATAAGAGTTCAAAATTTTTACATTGTTGGATGGATTGTCATAGAAGAACAACAATTTACTAAAACCAACTTGGGTTTTGAAAAAAAAATGCAACAAGTTAAAATCAATGTTAATCTAAAACTTGTTATTAATTTCCAAGTGATTCAATTATTGAAGGAGTTCGAAGACATCTTTGCATGGACCTACAAAGACTTGAAGGGCATACCACCTAACATCACATTAAGTTAGACACATCTTTACCACTTGCTCATCAAGTAGCGTACTGGTTAAATCCTAACCATGAAGTTATTATCAAGTAGGATATTGACAAATTACTTATTGTAGGTTTTATTAAACATGTTGAAGAGGCTACTTGGTTATCACCTATATTTGTAATGCCTAAGAAAAATGAAAAATTCATAATTTGTGTGGATTTTAGAAAGTTTAATGCTTCCATAAAAAAAAGATCCATACTTGTTGTCATTTATTAATGAGGTCATTAATATTATAGTTGGACATGAGGATATACATTTTTAGATGGTTTTTCTAGATACCATCAAATTACTATAACACTAAAGGACTAGTACAAAACCACCTTTGTTATTGATTGGGGGGCTTTTGTATGGGTTGTAATGCCTTTTGGGGTCAAAAATGGACCACCAACCTATCAAAAGGTAGTCACCAAAACTTTTTGTGAATACATAAATGTATTCATGAAGATATTTTTAGATGACTTTATTGTTTTCAATGACTTGTCCACTCACTTAAAAAAACTCAAAAAATGTTTTCTAATATGCAAAGAGTATGGCATTAGTTTGAATTTGGAAAAATGTGCATTTATGGTCTGTTCTAGAAGTATTTTAAGATTCATAGTCTCCAAAGAGGGGAAGACATCTGATCCTAAGAAAATAGAGGTTATAATTAAGGTCCTAGTACCCAAAACACCTTAGGAGATTCAAATGTTCAATGGAATGGCATAATTTTATAAATGCTTCAAGGTAGATGCAAGGTAAAATGGCTCATAACCTTAAGGATTAAAACTCCATATTTGACAAGTTTGATTGGGTCAAGGACTAACCAAACCAAACAACCCTTTGATTTTGATGTTATTTTTCAAAAATAAATGCACACCTTATTGGAGGCCCCTATTTTATGCTTCTCTAAAAAAAACTAACTTAAGAAACCCCAATTTGAGGTAGCTTTGAATTTTATGAATTTTGAGGACTTTCATGTTATTTAAAAGTCTATAACAAAACATTTTTAAATCATATGATGTTAATATTTTTAGATTTTTTACAAAAAAATTAAACTCTTCATGTTCCAATTCCCTATATAACATACTATGAATATTTCAATGGTTTCAAAGTTCATATACAAAAATTGTTACTAGTCAGCAAGTCCAAAACTTCGACTTCCAATGTCAATAACATTTTTACCTTAATGAGTTATGCAAAAAAATATATATCTTCCATTTTATAATGGTCGACAATTTAAATCAAAGTCCCTAAGATCAAATTGAAATATATGTGCATAATAATGAAGCTTCCAATCATAACACCCATGTAAAATTTAACTTGTGACATAAAAAATGAGCCAATTTACCTTGCATCTACCCTTCATCAAATTTTTTGCTTCTATCATGGCACCAATTACCAAGTTACTCAAGAAAACTAAAGTATTTGAGTGGACTAATGAATGTCAAACCATTTGGGAATACATCAAGAATTGGAACATTCAAGTTCCTATATTCATTAATCTTAATTGGGAACTAGAATTTCATGTTCATACTAATGCATCTCAACTAGCAGTAGGAGCAATATTGACCCAAAACCCAACATGTAAAATAGATCAACTTGTATGTATTCATTAAGATTGTTCAATTTTGTTAAGACAACTATATTATCACAAAGAGAGAGGCTTTAGTTATGGTCTATGCCTTACACAAGTTTAGGCATTACTTATTGAACAATAGGTTCACATTTTATGTAGACCATATGGCTTTAGTCTATATAGTTAACAAGCCACGAGTTTATGGCAAGTTAATTAGATGACTATTACTATTTCTGGAAAATGATTTCAAGATTATTTATAAACATGGTAGATCCCATCTAATGGCTGATGCACTAAGTATGTTACCCAACTAGACTAAATTTGTTGGAATATTTTATCAAACTTATGATGCTCACCTATTCACATTACAACCTAAGTGGTTACAAAATGTTTATGAGTACCCATTAGAGGGAGTGATGCTAGAAAGGTTTATTACATCACAAAAACAATATTTAGCCCAAAGAACTTAACCATTTGTGCTTCAAAAAAATGTACTATATAGATTTGGACAAGACAATAGGTTTCGTCGAATCTTGTAACCAAAACAAGTACCCATAATCTTGCAATAGTTACATGGAGGCGTTGTAGGAAGAAATTTATTTTTTGACATTACTATGAGAAAATTCATGGATGTTATATTAGTGGCCGATGATGAATTGAAATGTCCATGAATATTGTCAAACATGTCACCAATGTCAGAGAATAGGTAACATGTTGATGCAAAACCTAGCCAAATTGGTTACTACTTTATTTGAATAACCATTTCAAAAATGGGGATTGAATTTTATTGGACCTGTTAAAGTTATATGCAAATTGTTAGGCAACCAATACATTTTAGTGACCACTGACTATGCAACAAAGTGAGTGGAAGCACAAGCATTTCACACCAATATTATTGCTTTAATTGCCAAGTTTTTGTACGAATATATCCTTACCAGATTTGGATGTCCATTAACAATTGTGATCGATCAAAGTACCCATTTTATCAATGATGCGATCAAATACCTTATTAACCATTTTATTCTTAGACACACTAGTTCTATTGTTTATTATCCGCAAGGAGATGCACAAGCTATGTTTACAAACAAAAGTCTTAAAACCTTACTTAACTAGAATGGTTAATGAAAACAATAATGACTAGGATGAACACATGTCCATAGTTTTATTCTCATACCAAACCACCTACAAAGTTGGAATAGGTCATACCCCATTTCAACTTGTGTATGGATTACATCCATTATTGCCTACAAAATACATGTTACCATCTAAACTTAGTGAACACATAGATCTAAAACTTGTTAGAGTACTAAATTAGTAGACTATCAAAGTTAGAAAAATTACAAGAGAACAAGTTGATTGCACAAGATTTAGTTGTTTTTAACTAGTGTAACCATGTCATTATGGTCACAAAACCAATTCAATGAAACTAAGTTTCAATTTGGAAACTACATGTTATGGTTTCTAAGGGTTGTTTTTAAACATGTTTTGAAATTCCAAAGATGATGGTTTGGGCCATATAGAATCCAAGAATATTTGCCCAATAATATTATTTTATTTATCACCATTGACAAATTTGATCCCAACCCAATCCTTGTCAACGTTAACAAGTTGAAGCTATATAGGTTTATTGAAGATAAAACTTTACAATTTATATTAGTTAACCCTAGTGACTTGGTTGCTAATGAACCTATTCAAACATAAGAACCTAAACCATTACTTGTTGGAAATGAAAAATTTGAACCTATAAAGTTTGAATCGATTAATAATTATTTGACACATGGTAATATTATTGAACATATGTACCTGTTCATTATTATGATGATGTACATGTCAAGTTTAACTATGTACCTATTTGTAATGATCAAAATAACGAATTTAGTGAAAAGCCCGTAGACATCTATATCCTAAAGGTCTATAACCCTAAAAGTCACGTCCATTTTCAGCCACAAAGTTGTTATCACTTGAAACAATATAAAAAATTGCCATCTTCTTTATCATGCATCTTCATTCTTGTTTTATTCTTAATACTATCATAGGCCATGAGTGAAAGAGCCTTAAAAAAATTGAGAAGAGATGCAAGAGATAAAGAATTTGAGAGGAAAACTAAAGTAGCCAAGAAAGAACAAATGGAGAGGGAAAAAATGGAACAAGTTCATTTGACATGAGCAATTTACATTGAACCTATAGCTTCATGAGAACTTATAAAAGAATAAATTAGAATCTTTGTGAAAGAAAAGAAAAACAAATAGTTAAAAAAATGAATTAGAAGCAACTTTAAACTTTTTTAGGAGAACTATGACTTCTACAACAACTATGAAACCACGAGTTATTATTATTTCAGAAGAAGAGGAGGAGGAGGAGGAGGACAATGTTTAAAGTGAACGAGACTCAAAATTATTGCAATTGATTAAGATGAACCTTAACAAATTCAAATGGGTTAGACGAGTCGGTTTGGAAAACGTGTTCGCCTTGCAGTGGATTACACCATGAGAGGACCTGTTACAAGATTTTTTACAAACTTGGGAAGAATTGGAGGATGGAAGAATCCAAGGACAAGTGCATGGTTAAAAAAATTTAATTAATCAAGTGCTTATTCATGAACAATTTGAGATTTCCAAGGAAGGAGTAGTAGATGTTGCAAATGCAACCTTTGAAGAAGCAAAAACCACTTTGATGAAGATTGTAGGTCCACATGCCTTTGTTGAAAATTAATAATGGACTGTAATTCACATGAAGGAAACATTTCATGCCAAAATTTCAAGTATTTTACAAATGATTTACCAAAGATAGTGGTTAGTGTATTTTAGCAACAAGATTGCTATTACTTTTGACTTATCCAACAGAGGACAACCTATGAATTAATGTTTTATAATTTTGATGTAATTGTTGGTTGAATTTACCCATTGGACCGAACATTAGAAAAAACAACAATTAACCAAATTTTTAACAAATCCAAGATAAATAGTTGCTACTCAAGGCTTATCCTAACTATTTTGTTTAAGGAATGGTTCCCATTATATGAAGTGTCTTCACCAAAAACAACAACCCCAAAATAACTTGTGTCACCAACTAGCCAAGAGCGACAAGTTGTTCAAAAATGACATGTTTCACTTGAACCTATTACAAGGGAGCAATTCGGGAAGGAAAGAAGACCAACATGCTCAACAACATCTTTGCCTTTACCAATACGTCAATTTCAGAAACTGAAAATGCACATAAAACCACCTACATTAAAGGACATGTTAGGTTGTAAATCTATTACCTCACCACCAAAAAATAAGTTTATCACTACTTTCATGTCACATGTTATTGACTTGGAGGAGGATGAGGAGCAAACCTATTCAGACGGAATGGGAGGTGGAGGTGGAAAAAAGGTTCAAACAACAATTATACATGGCAACTTAGAGGAATAACTTGAACCCAATCTAGACCAGGTAATTGATAACATCCAAGTTGAACCTATTGAACCTATTCAACATGTGGTATCAATTGTAGAGCCCAAACAACCTATAGTTGCAGTTGTATAGTCATCACAACCAGTTCAACTTGTAGTTGAACCTATTCATGTAAAAAACCCATACTTTTCTATAACCCAACTTGTCCTAATTTCTAACCATTTTACAAATAATTTGAAACATATTAATATGTTTTTAGAGTAAGTTGCCCATAATGTCACAACTTGGTTAGGAACATTACAAGAACTTGCTAACCTTAAAGTTGAGTACGAACAAACTAGAGAAAATATGTTTGAGACTAACAACCACCTACAAACTTGTAGCTTATAGCTAAAAACAATGCAGTAGACTCTTAAGAACCATGACAAAGAATTGGTCACAATCAAGGGGCAATTGACTAAGGTCCAACATGAGAATCAGAATTTTTTTAACAAGTTGAAAGAGGCAGAATAGGTTGTTAAGAAAACAAAAAACCTACAATATGAATATATTGAACTCAATCAACTCAATCAAAAAACTCACAATGATTTGAAACATTTCCAAATTGAATTTGAACAAATGACGTGGGACGACAAAAATGGAAGAGTTTAATATGTAACAATATAATACCATAATTGGTTTGGAACAAACATGTCAAGAGCTCAAGGAATAACGAGTAGTTGTTCATATAAAGTTTGAAAAGGAAAAATGAACTTTGATTACCCAAATCCAAGATTGGAAAGGTCAATATGAAATAGTTAAAGTACAGCTGAACAAACCCAACCCCATTCTACTTGTTAGAATGAGTAACAAGTTGAAGGAGTTTGAAGAGTTATTATTAGACAACATGTTGTTCAAGGTGCAAAATCACACCTTGGAAACGAAGAACCCTAAGTGGAAGGAGTGGTGGCAAACCGTTCAAGAGTTCATAAAGGAACAAAATTTTAAAATCATGTAATTAGCTTATTATGATGAATATAGTTACCAATTGGAACTACAAGCGCATCAAACTGCTTTCCTTGATTTTAATATGAATACCCTAGTTTCGTATATGTGGAAATTGGAACCAATAGTAAAACACTATCAACACCAACTATTGTGCAACCTATTATTGCTACTAAATTAGTTAGTCCATTTAGAGGTGGAACAAGTTTTAAAATCATACTTTTACCTATTTAGACTTTTACCATACATGTTCAAGTTACCATTGTTGTTACTAAATTTGTGAAAGGTAGTGAAAAGTTTGTTATGGAACAAGCTAAACTTGTTGATCCTTCCTTTATTGTACTAAATAGAGGAGTAGGACCCTTAGAATTCTTATCTGTTAGTTTATTTCTAACCCCACACCAAAGAAATATAGGTTAAAAGATCATTTTGATTTCCAATACATTACATGCTTCAGGGGTATTCACGATAGAAACACATGATCGACAAAGGACTGTAGTGCTAACATGTCTTCAAACTTTGAGCCAAACAAAACCTATGGAGGAAGCATGTGTTGAACTTGTCGAAGGAACCATCAATTAACCAATTACAGAAAATGAAGTTAACCTAAGACTTTGGGCTAACATTTCAAGGATGGAATGTAGTTTTCAAAGGGGGATAATGTTACCCATATCTAATAATAGGTGAGTTAACAAGTTATAAATTTAGGTAGGTTGTTAAATCTAACAAGTGATCTAACTTGTTATTTAACCTAACTTGTACAATTATTAAACACGACAAGTAACATTAGATTAGGTTAGTAGATAGGTTGACAAAATAATCAACCGGTAATTTATAAAACATGTGGTACAACAGGTAGTGGAACATTTAATGAAATAGGGTATAGTTTTTGAAAATTTGGATTGTTAATGTAAGTATTGATTAATGACTATTTAAATGGTCAATTATGATTGTTTAGTTTTTTAATCAATTAATATAAGACTAAGAAGATAAACTTGAAGGATAAGAGATTTTTTTTAAAATTTTTTTTTGGATCCTTTGTGTTTCACTTTCATTTTGGAACATGAAAATTTTCTTTTTAGCAAACTTTTTTGAAGTTATGAGAATTGAATGCATGTTAGTTAGGAATCATAAATAATTTTATTTTTGTTAATTTAAATGCACCTATTTGTTGTTTTAAGAACATGTTGGAAAAAAATCAAAAGTTGAAAAAAACAATGAGAATAAAAAAACCCATCAACAATTTTCATACAAATTTTGAACAAATTTTGCATTGTAACATAAAATACAAGGGATATTCAATTTGTGATTGACAACCACCCAACAATTTTGCCATTCCATATTTATTTTATATAAATAAACTTGTGCAAAAACACAATGAACATGTTTTCATTAATACATGAGGTCCCACATTTATTTTGAAACCAATGGAGATTAATCATCAATTTCATGCCCACCATTTTACAAATTTTTAAATGATCCAGGTAAAACAATAAGTTTGCATTTTACAATTCAAATTTTTAAAAACATGTTGGTTGAATTATGCGTTGGTAACTATGCAACATATGATGGTTGTGTGAATGGAGTTGATGACATTTTTAAAGCATCAACAACATATTGTGACAAAACCATCATATGGATAATGTTTCAAAATTCTAAAAATGGAACATTGATAAAATTAAAATATAGTCATTATTATAACAATAACCTTTAATCAAAATGGACACTAATTGAACCTATCATCAAAGATATAAAAGTTGATCAATTTCAATCATTTATCATAACAAGGATTTAATTTCCAATTCAACTTACAATAACAAGAACCATCCATCATTTTCAAGGATTATCACTAGATGAATTGGCTTTTGTTCCTACTAATGTTAAAAAAACATATAAATCATTCTCCCACATTTGAGAAAAAGAAAAATTATTTTTGTTAACTCCTCTCCAACGTGAATTTTTTTATGTGGATCCAAGAATACATATAAAAATGAATACATTAAAAACAATGTGACTTGTATATACCATTAATTCCTTATTTTAAAAACTTACACAATTATCTTATAATTATATATACTTTGAATAAAACTTCTTTATGTCAACATTATGAAGACATCAATCATGATCATAACCTTTAAACGTTTCATATATTATGTTTTATAGAAACAAAACTACACCATGCATCAATAGATGTGCACAAATATATAAATTCATCGAAATATTCAAATATTTCAATCCATGATGGTCATGGGTTAATGATGATGTATGACATATACATGCATTTTAATTTTTTTAATACAATAACTAACAATGGTTCATAATATAACAAATTTTAATATTAATACACAAAAAATAATTCATATTGTATGTGTGTATAAAACTCAATCATGTTCAATTTCTACATTCATAAACAAGCTTCAAATTATAATTCAACATTTTCTTGAACATTGTCTAATCATCATAATGGGAGATTTTAATGTTGACAATCTAAAATATAATAACCATGGAAAAAATAAACAAGGACTATAATTAACTTTAATGGATAAGTTTAAATTAAAATCACAATTTAGTGAAAACATCACAAAAGTTGGATCCCAACTAGACCATATACATGCAAATGTTATTAGAAATGAATGTAAATTTTTTGTAATAGAAGCATATTAGCCAAATTTTCACAAATCGATTCATGTTGCATTCAAATTACCAAACACACTTCCTATGTATAACAAAAAACCATTATCATCTCCATTTCTTTAAAGTGTAGCATATGAATGTTGCATTTTCCATCTAATTAATGACACCCAAAATGGTGACACCTTGTGGCTTGAATTTATATAATTTTATTAGTTTTCATGGACCATGTGCAAACAAAAAATCATAATTATCAACCACAACATGACAAAAAAATTGGATGCTTCTTTATTCACATGTACACCCATCAAAAACAACAATGAAATACTTTTCATGGAAAATTGTAAAGCCAAAATGCGACAACAAAAATTATAAAAAATGTCAAAAATTTTAATTTGAAAATGAAATGAGGCTAAAAATGAAGTGGATAACTTTTCCAAATCTTTTCATCTAAATAATATTCATTCATTACTAATGTTTGTTTTAAACATCTAAGTATATAGTGTTACATTGTGCACATTATGAAAAATTGTTTACATTTTTTTTTGGAAAAACTTGGATTGAATTTTGACATAATATCGTTATTTACAACTTTATATTCATTTGTATGGTTAAAAGAAAAGCAATTGAACTATGGTTGGACTTTTCAAGTATGCAAAATGAATTTTTAAAAGGGTAGAAATAAAAATTATGAATACAAATGTTAAAAACAAAAATCAAAATCCTTCATAAAACTAACAAATTCTTATCTCATGAATTCATAATATAATTTAAAATGTAATATTTTATTTTAAGATAGAGCCTCTCGTGGTGGAGCTACTTGTCCACTATCATGCATATATCATTATCACTAAAAGATTATGTCACCAAAAGACTTGGGTTTCAATAGTTCAACCAAGTGGTCACATTACCATTTGTGTGGACCCACAAAGCTACAAACCTATAAGTGGCTCAATTGACAACCTTAGAACTTCAAAATTCATGCCCCGAATTCAAATGAATGATACCTTAACAAGATTCTTCAATTTGGGAGTTCAATTAAGGTTTTAGTAATTCAATCTAGTGATCAATTGGTCATTTTGTGGACACACATGTTGAAGACCTATAAGTGGTTCAATTGATAATTTTAGAACCTTGAAATGCATGCCCCCAATTCAAATGAAAGATGCTTTAACAATATTATTCAATTTGGGAGCTCAATTAAGGTTTTAGTAACTTAACCAAGTGTTCACATTACCATTTGTGTGGACCCACAAAACTTTAGACCTATAGTAAATGTATGATCACATAAGCCATTCATACAAAACCTAAGAATTGCAAAGCAAAATGTTTACACAAATAGGTAGTTAGAAGCTCAAATTTTTGATGGTATAATCCATTCATACATAGCCTATGAACTTGTAGCTTGTTCATTTAAAAAATTGTCCATGAACTTGCATTTACAAAGATCAAGAATTGTTTTATTTTTTGGGTGCCATCAAATTTTGCATATGTAACCAATACTTGAAGCCATCCATTTCAAATTGCAACTGCTCTTTAAGAGAATGCCTTTTAAGATGTAATCGTTTAACTATCTGATGATAAGATGGGTTTTCACTTTTAACAACCTCAAAAGCTTGCCATTCCAAGCTTTGACCTATGGATGCATGCCATGCTTTATTTACATGACATAGTCACCATAACATAAATGGGTTTTTGTGTAAATGTAGGCATGTTAGAATTTGGCCAATGACTATTTCATCACTTAGAATCACAATAGTAAGATTGAGTTGATAGAACTTTGGACCTCCACATTAGGGCTTTTACAAGGTCTAGGCGATGGTTTTCACTTGAATGATTGGAGAAACCCATAATGAAGAAGTTCTTGCACTGATTCATAGAACTTGGCACTAAACACAAAAACAGACCGCAATGCCAACATAAATGCTCCCCAAGGAGATAGATCATGAGTGCGAAATTCATAAAAAATGTCATCATTTTCTTCTCGGGCATGAAACATGGTCTCAAACAAATTCAAATAGAGTTGCAAAAATTTGGAAATGCGAAGTTCTAAGTTGTGCAAAAATTGCTAGAAGTGCCCCTCCCTTCTGCTTTGCATGCATTCAAGCTTTAGTTGACCCTCACAACACTCCTTCAAAATGCAAAACGCCTAGGCTTTTGGCACTCGACCACCTCACTTGTTGCTATACATATCCTTGTGCTCTAATGCAAGCATTCACAGTCAAAGAACAAATGTTTTGCTCAAATGCATACAAGCAAGCTTTGATTACGGAGAATGAAAAGAGTGAAAGCTCCTGCAAAAGTGAAGCTTTTGGGCACAAAAAATTGCATTGATGGGCACAAACTGGGGACCAAACTCATTTGACCCTGAGTTTTGTTCCCAAAGTCAAGTTTGGCACTCTGTTCAACCCCTTTGTATTTATTTCATGGCCAGTTTTGAGATTCGTCCCCTGTTTTGGCCAAACTGGGGGTTCTCGTGCCCTCTTTCAATGACTTTACCGATAACTCTAATGTGGTCAAGCAAATGACATAATCTGCCATCCTGGACCTTAATGATTGGAAAGTGACCACCTCAGAAACGGATGCAATAGTATAGGCCAGTAGCCTCACTAGGCCTTGTAACCCTGTAGAGGCCCAAAGGTCGCACATAAATCGGCAAGCTGTGTGTCTAATCCTTTGTGGATGAATGAACCTAGACTATAGCAAGTCAACGAAATCACAGTTTTCAGGTCATCCACTTACAGGGCGGTGCAGGTTCATAATAGGCTGCCTCGGCTGTTGCGGCAAGTCCTAGGGCAGTCGCAGATAGTGAACCTGTGGAGAGGAGCGAGAAAGTCGTTTGCCCTAATTTTGTGTAGCGACAGGAGCTGTGGCGATGAAGAGGCTGTTGCTGCCCTAGCACCTTACGCTCTTGTGCCTCTCGCTTCGCGCACCAGTTTTATCGAGGTTTTCGTTAACACAGGTGAGTTGCCGGAGGTTGCAAATTTTAGAATTTTTTTTCGGTTTGTTAAGGTCTGTGGTTGGAGATCGACTGAAGCGATGGACGATGACGACGACTTCGGAGATCTGTATGCGGACATGGGCGCAGAAGAGGAAGCCAGAGCAGGTGGTAATAGTAGTTATAGGAAATTGGAAGGCGCTGGAAGGGAGTATGGGGAGCATGCTGATGATGAGGACGACGAGCTGCTTCTCTATGGTGCCTCAGCCTCAAGTTTGGCAACTGCAAAAACGCACGCAGCTGGATCATCGGTTGGACGTCATCCTCCTTTTGTTGCAGGTTATGAGGTCGGTGAGAAGGACGTTGACAATGAGGAACAGATGCTTTATGGACAGCTGTACGGCAGTTCTTCTGCTAAGCCGTCTGAGAATGCAGCACCCAGCAGTATCGTGAATTTGGAGGCAAGTCTAGAAACAGTTGCGGACAAAAGTAGGCTAGAAGCTGTGGTGTTCAACAGGGGTGGTTTGAAGGCGAAGGATATCTCTGGGCTTGGGGTCCATGACGCTCAGTCGATCCCGTTTGGTGCGGTCGCAAGTGGTGAGAAGCGTATGCATTTTATCGAAGCGGAGCCAGAAGTAGATGTACCCTCGGGAGAGTTGGGAATCTCTGCTCCTGTCGCGGCAGACAGTGGTCTTCTGCGTCGGCCGCTTAATGTTGCAGGAAGTTATGACCTCGCAATGTCTGGCGGTCCCTTTCTGGAAGAAGAGATTGGGGGCACTGTCGGTGCGGGAATGGGTGGGATAGTGGGCGAGGAAGAGGACGACTGGGATAGTGACAGCGAGGACGACCTACAGATTGTGCTGAATGACGAAACTGCGGGTTTCAACAATTTGGAAAGAGGAGTGGATGGAGAGTACTTAGAGGGCAGTGAAGATGACGAAGACTTGGTCATTGTGGCGGGGACAGAACCTCTTGAGGGCGAGCGGGATGGGGGGGAAGATGATATCTTGTCCGAAGGACATCTGCCTGGTCCTCCTAGTGGACCTCCTCCTTTGGGAGCTGACAAGTCTATTCTAGGTTTGTGTGGCAGTTTCCTCCTTCCATCATTTTAGGTCTTTTTGAGTAGGTCCTTAGGCTTAAACAAAGAGAACTCAGAAATTATGAATATGTCCATGTCTGACTGAGTTTTGAGACCCAATCTATGTGCAGGGGGAGAGGAGAGAGGACCAGTGATCAAGGCAGTAGGATCAGGAGCAAGTCCGGGCCTTCCACGCATTGGCTACAGTGGTCAGGGTTACCACACACAACCACATCATTCACAGTATAAGGTACGGATTCCAGTATCCTCTCTTATCCACCTTTGCAGTAACCTTCGTCAGATATATAGCAGAAATACTTCTGGTATACCTCCAGAAGTGTGGAGGTGGTGTTTTGAAACTTCTTTGTCTAGATTCAAAATGTCTGGAACAGATAGTCAGAAGGTCCTTAGGGTAGTTAGCCTGAATCACATGTTAATAGACAACCTCTTTGTTGACTCTTTTAGTTATAAGTAGCAGATGCGGCATAGTGACACAGACAAATAGGGTTTCATTGCATGTCAGTGTTTGGGTAATTGCAGTATGTGAGGCCAGGTGCTGTGACATCTGGGATGACAACGTTGAGTCAGGGAAATGTACAAGTTGGTCCTGTCGGTGGAAGAGGTGCAGGCAGTGTGCCAGCCTGGGGACAAGGCAGGGGTGCAGGTGCAGGACGAGGGGATTGGGGGGCTGGGGCTTGGGGCAACTCTGCTACCCAGAAGAGTTTGCCAAGTAGTGCAGGTCCTTGGAGTTCAGCAGGTCCTCGTGGTTATGCCAATGGCATGGAGTTCAATCTACCACCAACCAAGTAAGCAAAGGACAATAAATGTTAGACCCTTGTACTTGTAGCAATGGTACAAGGTTGAGTTGCAGGTCTGATCAGTTGGTGTGATGTACTAGGTTCTGTATGGAGTTGGTCATCATCTAAATCTCTTTGACAACATTCTGAAGTCATGTGTGATTAGTTGCTGTGATTGATCAGATTATTGCTGCTTGCGGTCTGCTACATAGAAGGTGTCACTCACAAGCTCTTTGCAGCTTGAATGAGGATACTATTGACTTTTTATAAGCTATCTGTCTTTTAAGTGCTAGCAAACAACATGACTGAGTTTTCACATTTCTTTTGGAAATATAACAGAAAATAAGGATGCAGATTTTTTTAATAAATTTTTTGTCTTCAAAATTTGGCAGATTATTATATACTCCACTACACCACTTTTGGGAGCTGTGAAGTCAGTTGGGAGTCATAAGCAGCTAGTCACTGCTATTCATTGCAAATGTAATGGTCTGATACTTAGTAAGTGACACTCATGAGGTTATGACCACACTAATTTTCATGTATTAGTTTTGGTTTGCTGGGACTGGCCAGTAGTTAGCTTGAAGGTTTTATTGTGGAGTTTTCTTTGCAACTCATAGATATGGAAGGTGTTACTTTTGTAGCATCATGCAAGGTTTGGTTATATTCTTTTGAAAGTTGGGAAAGTCTTCTCTGGCGTTGATGAAGATGTAATGCTGCAGGACAGTGTTTGATGTAGACCTTGATACTTTAGAAGACAAGCCATGGCGAAGACCTGGTGCTGACCTCACTGACTACTTCAACTTTGGCTTCATTGAGAGCAGTTGGAAACAGTACTGCCAGCAACTGGTGCTATTTTTTAAGCCCTCTGAGTGTGTTATGCATCTCTGGTATCAATGTCTGGCAATTTGGCTGTCTTTTCCTCTCACATGGCAGTCCTTGATGTACAAACTGTATGCAATGAGGAGATAAGAGGCTCAATTTTTTAACCCATTGTCCTTAGGTGAGGGTTTTTTTGACTTACTGTAGTGATTTCCACTGTTGGCTGTCTCTTACCAGGCACAGCTACGGCTGGAAGCAACCATGCAGAGCAAAATTCGTGTGTATGAAAGTGGACGATCAGAGCAGGTTAGTGTTCTCTGGATACTTGCTCTAAGGTCCAACATTGAATGCAGTTGAGGGTTCTTTATCTGGTTTGAACAGGCAATTGGATGGTCAATTTTCCAGATTTCCTCACTACCAGTATATGGTCATATGGTGCAAGAATTGCTTCATAGCAAGGCCTGCTCTAGGTTAGAGTGAGCTGAATTACCTTGTTGAAACACATGATATTGCTGGGGCCTTGTTCATTAATCTGGGTTGTTACTCAGTTAGAAGTATTATTGAGAAATTCTGAATAGACCAACTGGTTGTCACTCATAGCCATCTTGCAGGTGGTTGTGAGTTCAAATCACCACTATGCCACTCTAGATGTTACCTAATGTACATGACCTAGGTACAGTATTGGTCACTGGAAAAACATGTCAGTACCTGAGAATCAAACTAAGGGGGACAGGGTTGGCCAACTTAGTTGCCTGTGTTTACAGCACTTAGACAGTGACCACCTCCAAAAGTAATCCTGTAGGGTGATGAACCACTTAGTCACACTTAGTTGGCAAGCTAAGTGTTTCCCCTTTTTAAAGTATCATCCCACCCTGTTTATACTGGTGCACACTCTAATGGTGTTTCTTATAATTATGCATATGTGTAACAGGAATTTGATCCAGATCTGCCGCCAGAGTTGATGGCAGCAGCAAGCATGCAGGAATCTTTAGGTGATGTTGGACTTTCCCAACAACGTCTGCCTGACTCAACTCCCCCTACTGGAGGAACTGGGCGTGGTCGTGGTGCAGGGCGAGGGCGTGTAACTATGGTAAGTTCTTCAATCCTTCCCCACCTTATTTTTTCCCTGTCTCCACCACTCTTCCTTATATTTCTATTACTTTCTTAAGTTGTGCTGCTGCCAATTGTGGTTTGATTGCAAAATATAGTCTCATTGGGTGGTCCATGAATTCTTGTCCTGTGCATACAGCCAACAGGGCGGGCAATACAGGTTGAAGGTGGAGGGGGTGAGAGACGACCTTCAGCAGACATTCGCCGCCAACGTAATCGTGATTCTGATGCAGTAATTCAGGTGAAGTTGGAAATTCAGATTATGGTGGATATGTTCTGGAAAATTGTAAACTTCTAGTTGCCACCTTTTATGTGCAAGTTCTGTGGTCCCTAGCAGCAGTATGTGAAATGGACCTCCTTCGTGATGGTCTTGGATCTGGATCTTGCAAGCAAGTGTCCTAGGTGAATCAGTGAGAAGATGGGTTTTGCCTTTCTCATTGGTGGTAAGTTTGCACTTGGTATCAGATTGTGTTGCAAGATTCTGCCGATGATGAGCCAACAGCATCAGTAAACACCTACAATGAGATGTATTCAGAAGTTGATGCAAGAGGCCACGATCAAGCACCTCCATATCTCATGGTAGATGAGCCCCATGACTTTCGACCTGGAGGTCCAGCTCCATGGATGGAATTTTTCCCCCATCCTGAGCCATGGGAACAAGAAAACATGGGGATGGGTATGGGAGGGGCACCTATGCATGCCATGGGTGTGCATGCAGGTCCACACATGGGTGTTGAAGGCCCTGGGCCTTTCCCCTTGGGTTCAGGTATGCCCATGGGACCTCCTGGGCCTGACTTTGGCATGTACCCAGGAGGGCCATTTGGGCCACCACCTGTTGCAAGGTACTATTCCAGCTTGTATAATGGCTCTCAATATTTTGAGAGTGTTGTAAGAAATAAATATCCCTTGAGGTCACACTTTTCCATGACAGTGTCTAGATCTTTTGGAAAAAGTGTTGTGGTTGGAGCTCACGTTCAAAATGCCAAGATATATTGTCATGTATCAATTGTCAAATACTAGTTAATATAGTTTATATACAACAAGACATTTTATCTTTCTGATCTTGTTCACCTCATCTTTGCTTCATATAAATAGCTACATCTAAGATTATGCCTTACTCATTATGGATATGCAGGGGTGGAATGGGAAGACCTCCCATGTATGGTGGACCTAGGCCTGGCATGGCACCTTTGCCTGGGCCCGGACTACCACCTGATGGCTTTCCACTGGATGGCTACCCTTCTCACATGCCTCCCATTGATTTTCCAGAACCTTTAAGGTATGTTGGCCCTATATACGTTTCAGAGATGAGTCAAAATGCCTATAAAGAAACCAGAAGTTACATTATCTGTACTGTATTCTTCAGAAGCACCTTATCCCTCCATTGGATAATCATGCTGTGATTAGGTGCAGTGCCCAACTTCTTGCCATGCCCAAATTTTTTGGAGGAATTGGAGATCTTTTTGTGACAAGTGTTTATGATCATCAGCAGACGGAGGACTCCTCCCCACTTGACACCCCCAACACATGGATCTCGTCCTCCAGCAGAATGGGAGGATGAACCAAGCAATGGAAGTGGGGCTAATTGGACTAGGCGTGAACCTCGAAACCTGCAAGGGAGCAGGGAAGGTGAAAGTCACAGTCGTGAGTATGGCATAGAGACAAGGGCTCCTGGTGGGCGGTGCCATTCTGCTCTTCGGGAGAAAAGTGTTGAAGAAGCATCTGTTGAGTGTGACCCTGAAGGCCACAATAGGTCTGTTTCAAAAGAGCTCTATGCTGATGGTGGTGAGTCAGATCATGATGAGAATGACCAGGCTCCAAAGAAACCAAATGTTTCTCCACCTCAAAGGGGAAGGCAGGAGGCTGCCCAGTTGAAAAAGGTGATATCAGAATCCAGTGAGGGTGATACAGGTTCAAGCTGGGAGCTTTCAAAGGAGCCTGCTAGTGATGAAGTTTCACAGCATCAACGACATGCAGTGTCTCGGAGTAGGGTTGTAGAGCACAGTGGAAGGGCTTATCGTAGTTCAGATGGATACCAGCAACAAAAGAGTGATCTTGCTCGCCAAAGAAGATATGAGGATGAGGAGAAAGAGAAACAGTATGCACATGAGAGAGGGGACTCCCTGGGTCAAAGAGGGAAAGAGGATCATGCACACAATCGGAGAGGTCATGATGAAGAGAGGGACCGACATGATAGGGAGGAAGAGATGCACTCAAGGAGGGACAAGGCAAGAGATGAGATGTACTTGAGGAGGGACAAAGAAAGGGAATGGGAGGAAGAAACAAGGAGGAGAGATAAAGCCAAAGAGTATGGGCACCACCGGGACCGGGAGGATTCATTATGGAAAAGGGGCTGGCAGGATGATGGTTATCGGCAAAGAACAGATGAGGTGCATGGACATAAAGTACGAGCAGATGACAAGAGTGGGCGGATTGAACGAAGCCATCATACAGGCAGTGACAATGACAACTGGCAGACTGGTGAGCATGACAGGAGTCATGGAAGAGATAAAGGAAGGCATCATGACCGGGAAGGAAGTCGTATCCGTGAAGAGACTTCAAGGACAGACCGAAATGAAGATCGAGTATGGGACAAATCTCGGCATGACAACTTGAGGGGAAGGAGGAGAGAATACGCAGAGGATTCTAGAGATAGTGAAAGGAGGAGCGGACGGTACAGTTGCACCTGGATTTCCTTGTCCGAGCTAGGATGCATTAGACAGAATTTATTTGTCACTAGCAAGAGACAAGATTGTGCGGAGCAATGTAGTTTCACATTTATTAACGTGGTTGTGTTCACAGATTATTTTGTTTTCTTCTCTGTGGGGCTTGTTTGTGGCTGCTTGCTTGAACACACTGTGGTGGAGCCCAGTAGGACAGAGAGTCCCTCCCACTCAGTCATACTATGTTGTTCTGTCCTAAATATTATATTGGCTAATAGTTTGAATTCTGTTTGTGGAGGTCAGCATTGTTGTTCATGGTCTTGTTCATGTAGGTCTTTATTAGTACAAGCCCTTCAATGAACACTCAAATCAACAGAGAAGCATACAGGGAAAGGGGAGTCAGTTGACATTTCCTGTATATTTACACTAAACAGGGTAGTACTGATCAGGGAGGATGATTATCGAATTCGTGAAGAACGACGGAAGTATGAGGATCGAAACCCACGGCAAGAAAGTGGTCGAGAACATGCTGTGGACAGACTCAAGGCTGTGGGTGAAGCACGCCACCAGAAACGAACTTGGGATGGAGTTCGAGAGACCTGGGAGATTGATGTTGACCGCAATGGATCTGTTACAGAACATAAGAACTACCATGTGCACTCAGAAGGAAGTAGGAGAACCAGAAATGAAGAGCACCACTCAAGTTTTGAACATGACAAGGTCAACTATTTGCTAACCAAGCACCAGTGCTTCCAACAGTACTGTTTTGTGTGTTATCATTCATAATGTTAACTAAAGCCCATGTGGTGTGTATGTGGATGCTCAGGATTATGTAGTGGACACTAGGCGACATGGGGATCACAAATCATTGCCACCCAAGAGACCTCAGGACTCTGTCAGGAAGAGCCAAGACAATGAAGGTAGCCACAAACACAGAAAGAAGAGAGAAAGGCCAGCTCCAACTGAGGGTGCATCTTCAGCAGATGAGGCATCCAGGGATCACAGGGGCCGTTCAAAGCTGGAGCGCTGGAATAGTCGCAAGGAAAGGGATTCGCTGAGCTGGGTGGATATTGAGGACAAGATACAGAGTGCAGCTCATGACCACCATGGACAGGATGCTGCTTTGACAACTGAACAGGTCATCCATGAGAGGCAACAGCAGGTATCCTTAAAAAGAATCCATTTCTGGTTTATTGCTTAACTGTACTTGAATACAGCTATGAGATACAACTGAGTCTGCACAATGACATTCATTTCAGTTCCGCACTTCCCTGCAAATGTTCTGATCATCTGCCTTTGTTATTGGTCTATTGTTCTCTCACAGGACCAGTTTCATGAGAAAGAGCAGCACACAGGTGAACACAACTTCAAAGAGGACCAAAAGGAGCGGTATCACATTGCACATTTCAGTAAACAACAGTCTGCTGTGGAAGTTGGGGTGGATGGCTTGGGGGTTGAAGGGGGTGGAATTGTCATCAGCAAGAAAGAGAACAGGCATTCTGAGCCATTGGATCTTAACTACCCACTGTCTGGGCACAAGGAGCCACAGCAGGTTCAGGAGTTGCCTTCAGCAAGCATTTTGGAAAAGCGCAAGGAGCGGTTTGAAAAACTGAGGAAGCAAGCTCATGATGGTGTTGCCAATCGGGAAAGTGATCACGCTAGTTTGGTACATTCAGATACTATGGAGGTAAAACAAGAACGGCCGGCAAGGAAACGACGATGGGGAAGTCACAACACATAGCCATAGAATACCTTGTAAGTTTAATTTTGAAGCTCTGATGCAGTTGCACAACCTTTGTTTCGAACTTTGTATTGGATGGCATTTGCAAGTCCTTAGTCTTGCAAGTAGGTGGGTACAGAGGGTTTACCAGATGTTTTGCCATTACCAAAGCTTGTTACAGCATAATCAGTGAGGCACTGGTTCAAAGAGTTTCAAGCCAGAGTGATTCAGTCAGCTTCTCTGATTATCAGAGAGGTGTTTTTGTAAGATTAAAGAGTCTTGATACAACTTGTAGGATTCAAGGTAGCCATCCAACCTAGGATGAAAACAGGAGGGAACACTCCAGAGAGCCTCATCAAGGACTTTGCTCCACTGCTGCACGAGTATAACACAGGCCTGCATCCCAGATCTGTGCTCAGCATCTCCTCTCATCACACAGTCACTGTTGTCTTCTGTTTGTTGCATAGAAAACTTCTGCAATTGTCGGCCTGTTCTGTCTACTTCCAACAACTGACAGTTGGAATTCCACCATCACTGTTTGATGTCAAGGGCATGTTAATTAACCTGTCCTTTAGTTTGATATGGGCATTCATAACTTTGCCTGCAGATGTTATTTACACAAATACAGTAATGTATGCAAAAGGGAAAACACATGGTGAGATGAAATAACTTTTCAGGGTTTATGGTTTAGGTTTTAGCATTTAAGTTCTTAGGTCAATTGCATGGAGTTAATATTACAACATGGATCCATTAGCAAGAATTTTAGTATCTTTAGCCTGGCGAATATTGCTAAGACTCTTTGTTAGTAGGGGCAACTCAGGTTTAACAACTTGGGACTTCAACAGTACCTCTCAATGTTGAAGTGTGAAAATATAAAAAATCTAGGATCAGTTTACCCATTGTACTGCAACACTAACATGAGAGAGTAAGCTCTTGGTGATGTCCAGATTGAAATGGTTGAAGTTTAAAAGGGGAAATGAAAGGGTGTAATGGAGGTATGAAATGGAATGACCTAGATCATGGACTCAAAAGTTTGGTGCAAATTTCTGTAATGGCATGTGGTATGGAAATGGAATTCAACATTTGGAGCCAATCTATAGTGCATGCAAAATTGTGTGCGCTAATGTGTTTTGTAGGTAAAGATCCCACCATTTGAAAGGCTACTCAACTTGTGGCCTGCTCAACTACAAAGAGAAAAAAGTGTCAAACAAGCAATAATGGCTGAAAAGTAGAGAACAAAATTATGGTTGGAAAAAGAGCAACTGTAATTTTTGTCTTAGTGTCCATGGGGAAGGATTCCAGGATGTAAAGCACTACAATAATAATTTGTGATCTCAAACCCTGAAAGGTAAACAAGAAGCATCAGGTATTGCTGGACATCAGTGAACAAACGGATGGAAAGTCTGCTGAATTGTATTGTGTGACCCTAAACCCATTTTCGTGTTTGTAAATCAACTTTTTATGGGCCACAGTGAACCAGCACCCACCAGTGCACCATGAAGGATGAATGGTAAGTGGTCAGGAAACAGTTCTCTGTTGGGTTCCAGTTCCCTAGCTAACCATGGTGGTTAGCTGAGTTTTTTTTCTACCTGCCTACTTACAACCCACAAGCAGGTTGTTAGTAGATAAGTAGCAAAACAGCCCTTAGATATGTATAAACCATCTATTTACCTAGAAGTTGCCTATTTTCCTACCTATCTGCCTATATATGAGACCTATTTCTTACAGAATTGGTTCCCAATGTTAACTCAATTGAGGTACATCCACAACTAAGTAATAATGGGCATCCAGTGGATGGTGTGCTGGTGGGTGCTGGCTCACTGTGGCCCTTTTTATGCACTTGTTCTGGCTAGCAAGACAAGGTGTGATTACAAAGCCTTTGCCGTTAGCATCGCCTTCATGGGAATAACAGTTTGAAATCACAATAGTGCTTTTGTTGAGCAAAAGCGCCTAGTGCAAAATAAAAGAGTTTTAAAAGCATTGTACTTTCCTTTCCTCACGCCATGGCATTGGCAACGGATGTTCTGAACTAGACCACCCAAGTCACTCCAAATGTGATTGTCAGGAGCACACATACACAATGAACTTTCTTACAAATTGTCATCAAAACCCATACTACTGACCACAACAGGGGCACCCCGACTGCAGATCAGTTTGGGTGCACGCTCAGAGAAACGCTTTCAGGCGCCCCCCACCTCCACATGCCAGTTCTAATATGCGGAGGATCTCAAAAGCACCACCTCCCAGTTCCTGACTCTATACACAATTAGTGAGCTCAATGTTCAAGGCAGTGGCATGCATTGACGCGTGGACTGCACTCCCAGCTTCAAATTGAAATCATGCAAACTTTTTGGCACCTTTGACCAGGGCTGTCTCAAAGGATACTTTGGACTCAAACTCTCAGACACACAAACAGAGCCAGAGTGAGCACGGGATACGAATTAACCCCTAAACGTCAGGACAGTGCGAATTTACAATGAAAAGCAGTCCATATTGGGCCTGTCTGACATTTAGGGGTTAATGCAAACTAGTGGCTCATTCCCTGATCTTATGCAAGTACCCTTGGGTACATCCATGCATGACTCCAGATCTTAGGTCACTCACAAAATGCAGCACTTGTTGTTTTCTGGCTGCAATGTCTGGAGAACTTTACTTCCAAAAAAGTTTGATGGGATTGTCAGTCATAGACTGTTGATTGATTTGGCTACTCACAAGTAAGTAGTTTGTAGTATACTTTCACGTCGACTAGAAACCGCAACCGAAGAGTGACTTCAAACTCTGAGTCCTGATTCCTCTGATACGGTTTTCAAGAATGGAGCTATCAAACCTGAAAATAAGCCAATCACGATTAAAGGAACTTTTTCTAATTAGCATGCTCAGTGTTTTCATGCACTTGCCTGGGTGTGTGCGAAATATTTGAAGCGGCAGGTGAGTCAAGACACCCCCATAGCATCATCCCAGATCAGCCTTTTCCATACCAGAAAAAGTTCGCCAAATGTGAAATTTAATATTAACAATTTAAAAATGAAGTGATTTTGGGAGGTTTTCAATCGCCAGAAGTGAGAAAAAGAAAAATCACCAGCTATCTATGTCTGGTTTTCAGTGTGTAGTCAAAAACATATAATGATGATTAAAGATTCGTTCTTCATATCTGGTTTACAGCTAAATCTTCTGGGGATGATGCCCACTTTTTTCTACATTCCCTATGGATGACGATCGCCACTTTTGCTGCAAACAAAAATTCCTGAAAAAAAATACTGTCCTAGATGATGACCCCTTGTGAATTTGGGTTCTGGTCCAGGTTTTTTGTCAAGTAATCCCATGATTCCCTACCAAATTTTGAGAAACAAAAATTGGGGTCCAAGGTACTATCCTCCATATGTAAATTTTGTGAAGTATTGACCTTATCTTTGGACCTGAACCTAAAATTTGATGAATATTCATTGGGCATGACCTTGCCTCCTCCTCCACTATGATATGTGATCAAGTTCATTTTGTGTTTCACTATATTTTGAGTGAACTTAATAAAGTTAGCACGATTTGAAAATGGTCAACCACTTGATAAATAAGGTACCAATTGTTATGGACATAGTGAATTCATTAGTAGCCCACTAGGTTAGCATTCTAGTTCTTAGTCTAGGTCACCTAAGTTAAACAAAGTAGCCACTTAAGCTAGACAAGCTAGCCTACTAGCCTAGTCTAGATTGTTACATGAATCTTAGGTGGCCTAGCCTAGGCACCTAGCCTACCTAGCCTAGACTAGGTTGAGCAAAAGCTAAGATTTGATCTTTTCACCTACACTTTAAAGAACAAAGTCCTTACCATTGCACCAACTTTTTTTATGTGTTCAAATAATGTGTCATCCCATTTTATTAAACAATTTTCCTAACCTATTTAAGTAGCCTACACAATCTACCTTAGCTAACCTACCTTAGCCTAGATAAGCCAAGGTAACCTAGGTTAGCCTAAGGCCTACCTAGGCCTTATTTAAAAATACCTAGGACCAACATAGGTCTACTTAAGTTTATATAGGGGCCTACTTAGCACCAACATAGGCCTACCTAAGGGCTACCTATGTTATTTAAGGACTTACCTAAATGCTACCTAGATTGCTTACATCCTACAGACAACATAGGCCTACCTTAGAGGCTATGTAAACTACCTATGGGTTACCATATGCCTATGGATTATGTAGGCTATCTATGGGCTACCATGTGTACCTTAAGGACTATGTAGGCTACCTATGCACTATGTAGGCTACATACTTGGGCTACTTGTTAATTATACTTCAACATGTTTAAATTTGTAACACTTGATTTCAGTAAATCAAGTTGCCACAAGTTTCTTAATGCAATGTTACTTCTTTTTTTTTTTGGAATAGTTGTAATACAGTTACAATGTGCATTTGTTTGCCTAGTTTACTATTAAGCTTTTCACCTTACCATTTGGCAACCATCTTGTGGAATTTTACATAGAACTCTAGTTTAAGGGAGATTTATGTTCATATGTTGTATTTTTATGGTTTGTCACAATTTGTGTTGTTTGTTTATAAATTTTATAAAACTCAAAAAAAGATAATAGGAGTATGTCTAGGGACAATAAGTGAATAAGGGAAGTTGAAATTGGAAAACAAAAAATAAGGAGAACAATAGGAGGAAATAGGTTAATAGTGTCAAACATGACTAACACACCCCCACACTCCTTCAAAGACTCAAATGCAAGTCTAAATGTGAAAACAATGGAAGAAAAAGGAGTTGGGGTACACTCCCTTGTTCGTAACATTTCGGGGGTAGAGAGACGTGTTGGAGCTCCAGAATGGGGACTAAGACGAATGACAAGCAGATCAATTATTTACACAAATATGCATAAACCAAACAACAAGTTGGTTTGTGTGTAATTGGAACATTTTTTATGCACAAACAAGCCACGAGCATACAAAAACTCACAAAACTCATCACAGCTCAGATTTGGGGGAAGCCACCACCATCCCTTTTATTTCATTCTTTGTGATTAGCCATGGGGACCGCATCCAAATGTCATTTTGCCCCAGGACTCCCAAGTTTGGGAGTCCTGAAACTCTCAAAATTGGGACCCTCGAAACTTTGAAAGGCCATAACTTCTTATTCAGACCTCCAATTTAAGTGAAGTTTAAAGCAAAGTTTTAGCTTTCATCAAGAGCTTTCCAACAATATGTGACATGCCACCTACATGCACGTATTTCAGGGAAATTCGTAATTTTTAGTGATCGGGAATCAAATTGGCACTTTGACTCCCAGCCCTTCTTATGGTCATAACTTGTGTTTTAAGTACTCAAATGGGTCATGTGAACCCATTTAAGACATTTAAGTTTCAAGAGCTTTCTAATGGTATAAGGAGCTCTTTAATCCAATGAGTTTTGACCCTTAAAATATCTCTTTGAAGATTCAAGACTCCATAGGGATTCCAACTCCCAAAGTGAGAGTCCACTTGGGAGTGTGTGGGCTCATTCCCTCACACTCCCAAGAGTGCAAATGTGACTTTCAAGTTGCACTTTCAACCCACACCTTTCCATGTCTTTGCCTTGGTTGCAAGCCCAAGGCTAAGGTTGTGATAATGATATTAAATTTCAAAAATAGTTAAGGTCATGAAGGCAAAATTTTAACAAAATAGTAAGAAAGATGATTAACTACCATTAAGAGTAGACTAAGGATCCCAAATAGCATATTGAAAAAGTTGAACATTTGCAAAACATTTATATTAAAATTAATTCCAAGAAATTGTGAATTTTTTTGGTTTTTTTTCATCATTTTTTTGCATTTGTGATGTTTAAAGTTTTGACTATGAATCTTAAAAGACAAATCGAACAAATTGCTCCATGTAATGAAACATCTACAATCAAAACTAATGTTGAAATGCCCAGACGTCAATAGGTGGTATATACCACAAGAAAACAAAAAGTTGAGAAGATTTTGTTAAAATTTCTAGTAAGGGAAAACCATGCATGGAAGGGGAACCCATTACAAGGATAGAATTGGCTTTCCAACTTGAATTTTTGAAATGATGTCACTTCAACACACCCACCAATAATGGAAAGGAGGAACAAAATCACTTGTTCCAAAATAATTGACAAAACTATGACAAATGGTGATGGACATGTGTTGTAGGAAGAGATTCAATAAGAGCACCATGCTTCTATTCCACGTATTTAAGAAAATAACATCAAAATTTAATTGACAATGCAATATTTGTTTTACTTATAAAAGATGGAACAAGTTTTGGAGACACTTCATCAAATGGATGTTCACACAGGTGATCAAAGAACAATGGTATTTTGATAATTTAGACATGGATGTAATTTCAATTACAACTAATGATACCTTGTAGGTGATCCAATAAAAACTACAACAATTATGAACAATGGAGGACCATCATGTACAACTAGTTGTAATAATTTGGATAATATTACATACCACATTAATAACATTAGACATGCATATGAATGGGCTACCAAATTTTCATGTTATAAATTTGACAAGACAACCATCATCACAAATTTATAAGCTTCATGTGTTCATTCAAAATTTGTGTGAAATCTATTATTTCATAGGTTTGTATTGTTTAAACACAAATGTTGTGCATTATTTAAACATGAAAATACTATGCACGATTTTTTTGTGTAAATAATACACATAGACATACAACATCTATATTTAGATAATACGAATAGGGACATGACATTTGTTTTTAAACAATGCGCACAACATCAATGTTCAAACAATACAAATAAATGAATGACATTTGTGTCTATTCCATACAAACCTATGAAAAATAGAATTTGCACAACTATTATTACCAAATTGTGGCCCATGAAATTTGTGATGATGGAGGTATCATGCTAAATGGTAATATTTGGTACAACATTACCTCCTTTTGGCAAGCTAACCAACTTCAATTCCCAAATATTAAATTTATTATTATTTTCATTTATAGAAACATTATAAATGATAAATGACACCAATTGATTTACTTTTCCCTAGATACCCTCTTTCAAATTATTAGACTGTAATAATCAACACATTATTTTAAAACATCATAACTTTCAACCTCATTTAGCATTGAAAGAAGCATATTTATTTATTTATATATTCTTCTAATAAGGCATATTTTCTAAATATTTTGAAGCCCATACCTCACTCCTAGTAATCATAAATTATAAATTCTATTACTTTCTTTTCCTAATAAAGTTTAGGTAATATATGTTTTTATGCTTCTTCCTTCATTCAATACTAAATGAAAGCTAACCCCCTTTCAATTCCCATTATAACTTTTGGCCTCATTAGCATCAAGTGAGCCAATTTATTTAATATTTATTTGTAATAAAAATTAGGTCATATGTGGTTTAAATCTTGACTCTCTTCCTTCAAAAATGCACTAGCTTAAACATCAATTGTGATTAAGTTTTTAAAATTTTTCATTTCATGATTTAATTCCTGATTTCAAGGGATGAAACATTGATTTGTTTCATTTATTATCAGTAAATAGTTCATCATATATAGATCAATAAATGTGAATGAAAAATGAAAATGGATGAACTTTTTCAAGAATGTTGGCAACATTATTTTTTTATGAAAAATTGAACAAAAAAAAGGATGGAATTTTTTTATGTTGGTTTATTTTGAAAAATTCGACAAATGAAATGCCAAAATTTTATTTCAAGGCATATTTTTTATTAACTTAATATGAAATATATGAAGTATATTTTGAGAATGTTGCCTGCCCTTAGGCTTTACCCAAAAGAAAGGTGTTAGGCCCACCCGGTGAATTGCCGGGTGTGTTTTTGGGTATTCACTTGAAAATAAGTATAACTTTGAACACTTCAAATCTGTTAATCTTTAGTGACAAATAGTCACTTTAAAACAAGTGGAAAATAGTTAGGCAAATAACCTACCACTTTCTCTAAAGGAAAATAAGTAAACAACAATAAACAACTCTACAACATCTCCAAAGTTGGCAATCAAAACAACAAGTAGGAAAGATAACTTCAACACACTTGGTAAAGCAAAAACTTGAGCGAAAAAAAACTTGCTCCCTTTGAAAAGTTTCGAAAATGCCCAAAAAATACATTACAATCCTCTCCAAAACAAAGATAAAAAAAAGACCCTTCGAGCTTCCCCAAGAAAAGACTTATAGTCCGTAAGAAAATGATGGGGATCCTAAAACAAATGAAAAATCCCTATAAATCCTCCTAAACTCTAAGTTATCCAACCTTATCTTACATCTAGAATTTGGAACTAAAGTCAAAGGCAACAACTAATTTTTTGATTCTATTAATAAACAACACTCAAAATCGATAGTAACCTAAAATCAATTCTAACCTAAAATTGACAGTAATGTAAATTGGTTTTAACCTAAAACTAATAGAAATGTAAAATCCGTTTGTATCTCAAATTTGGTAAGGTTTGATTTTTGGTACAAAATTACAACTCCTCAAAACTAACCTATAAAACTTTCTAGCCTTAACATTATCTTCCTTTCTATTTTGGATCACGTCCTTGGGATGAAGTAGTACTATCCTACATTTCCACCAAAAAACCATCTACTTTACCATAGGAGTAATTCTAGTTCCATCCCCCAACTAAAGGTTTTCGATACCTTCCTAAGTTTCTATGATGGTAAATAGGGTTGAAGGGTGCATAGTTTCGATGGCAACTTCAATAGTGTTAGGTGCAACTTAAATGTTTTTGGTTGCCACTTCTATAACAATGGAATCCACCTCCATTGTGGTTATGGTTCCTTCCTCTACTCCTCCCATACTAATTGTGTTAGATTTGGTTTTGGATGACATCCTAGTTGGAGAGGGGGCAACAAAAGGAGGTAAAAAAAATTGGGGAAAGCTTGGGCATAAGTAGCTAACTACAGTTTCAATAGTTCCCTATCTTTTTAGTAACCAGAGAAGGCTTCATACAAAATTTATATAATTTGCATCTTGTAGAACTCCCATTGTTTAGCCCAATTATTTCTAACCTTTTGTTGATAAATGAATAATTCTACCTTTGTGAACACGTTTTCAATTTTGATCCCCTCCAACTTGGCCATCCGATGGAATGAATAATCTGCCTCTTTGACCTTCTAAGTGAGCAACTGAATTTGCTATTGCAAGCCCTCCAATTGTTCCTAAATGATGGGAACATGGCATGACAACTCTTGGATATTGAGTTATGAACATTCAATGGTTTTGGTAGATTCCCTCAAATTGTCCGCTTAGGAGTGCAATTTCATGTATAAGTCAGCATTCTCCTTCTTAAAATGCTTGGCTCATTTTGTTGCAATTTTGAGCTTGTGTGCATCCATTGCGACAACAAGTTTTAACGATTTTTGGTTCATATGTAGTTTTCAATATTCAACCTCCAACTTCATTTTTTTTACCTACATACAATCTAGATCAGCCTAAATAACGATCAACATGTCTTGGAGGGTAGGGAATTGAGCTCAATATTCCTTATTTTCAACCATAGATTTGTCGAACTGACTTTCCATACCCGCAAAGTTGGACTCGGTTGATTCTAGCGCCTGGATCATCAAAACATCATCCTGAGCTTGCATTTGTGCTTAGCGTAATTTTTTCTTCAAATGCAAGACCTTGGCCTTTGTGTTGAAAATGTCTTCAAGTGAAAATGTCTTCTTTTTGGTAGTGGCTACTTCAAAAGCGTGTTGCAATGTCCCTATAGTTTGCACATAAATATCGGAAACACACAAGCGGCCTTCCAAATCTTGCAAAAAATACTACCATGGAAAAGATTCCCTTTTTGGTTGAGGTCTAGTCCTGACCAAACCAAGGGTGTGAAAGAGGTGTACTAAAAATGAAGCCTTTGCATCTATGGGAAAAGACCTTGTTCAGGTCCCATTGGAATTGAAATCCAGAGGAATGTCCATTTGAAGTATACCATCAATGGGAATACCCTCACCTTGCAACCTATCATAAAGCCTCTAAGACAAGGATTGGGTGTGAGAGGGTACAATACTAAAAAATGTGGGGGTAGGTTTCATAGGTGAAGTTTCTAATGGTGCATCTAGACTTGGATTCCTTGTCCTATCCTGCCTTTTTGGGCTTGGCTCGTGAAACTAGGATCACTTCATTGGTGTTCCTCTATAAGCAATTGTGTCTTGGAATTTGTAGGGTTTCAATTTGTTAATGTTGATTAAGATGGGGTTGGCATCAAATTTGTCTACAATCAATCAGAAGTGTTGTATTGTTAAATAAACAATATTGAATATTATATGGTCCAAACCAATGTTGTTTGAACTTGCATGTGTTCCTCGCGTGCTTTTGGAAACCAAAGCACATGGTCATCAAGGGAAAAGGATTTGGTTTGGTAATGATTTTGTGCCCATAATGCATGATTCCATTGTCTCTTGCTTTTGGTTTTTGCTGCAAGTGTTTAGGATTTTTCCATCTTCTTTAACTCAGATAGTCAAGTACTAAGCACCTATGTCATGATGAAGTTTTAAGACATTGTAGAATCGATAGTAGGCAACAATTATTTGGTAGGCATCAAAGCATGCAATCCATACACCAATTGAAAAGGAGTATGACCTATGCCCACATTAAAAGTTAATTTGTAGGTGAACAGAACAATTGGAAATGTTCATCCCAATCCATGCGATTTTTCATTTACTAGCTTGGTCAATAACATCCTAATAACCTTATTGGTAGATTCAACTTAACCATTTCCCTAAGGGTAGTAAGTTATAAAGCCAATGTGCCAAAACAAAAAATGAGTGGTAAAGATTTCAATGGTCTCATTGATAAAATGGGTACCTTGGTCGCTAACCGAAATGAGAGGACAACCAAACTTGGTCAAAATGAATTCATAAATAAATTGAGTTGTGACTGCAGTTGTGTTAGTCTTTAACACATTTGCCTCTACCTACTTTGTTGCATAATTGGTAGCAACCAAAATGTATTTGTTGCCAATCACAGGCTTAAAGGGGCCAATGAAGTCCAAACCCCATTTCATGAATGGTTTAGCTAGCAGCATGGTGATAAACTTCGCCATTGGTGTATGTAAAAGATTTTTGGTTTATTGGCAAGCATCATAGGATTGACAATGTTGTTGTGCATCATGTGTAGAGTTGGCCATTAGGACTTAGCATCCGGCACCTTTCGAATTGTGATGTTCGCCAAAAAATGTTCACCACCAACTCCTTCATGCATCTCTCGTAAGATTACAAAAGTCTCGTCATCATGCAAACATAGGTGCAAATTTTGATCTTACCTTTGTTTGTATAACTTTCCATCGATGACAATAAAAGTCATTGGTCTTCAACACCAATTTCTTCCATTGTTCCGTGGAATATCCCTTTGGAAAAATTTGAATAAAGATGTATGTATGCACTTCTTGCAGCCATTCTGATTGAAATATAAAGAATGATGCATTAATAGTTCTATCAAGAACCCTCAGATTTTTTATAACATCAGGAAGTTGCAAAAAATGTCCACCATTGAATGATAACGCCCTAGTTTGTACACCACTAAAAAATTATATTCCAAGAATAACAATAGCCACCTCATAATTTGGCCTAACAATTGAGGGTTTTTTTACAAAGTACATCAATGGCATGTGGTTGACATAGAAAACAAACTTGTTTCTTAGTAGATAGTGTTTGAATTTATGCAAAACATAAACCATGGCAAGTGTTTCCCTTTCGGTGATGGTGTAGTTTTTCTTTGCATTGTTTAAGAGTTTAGAGGCATATGCAATTGGTTGATCACATTTTTCGATGGGATTTTGAGCTAGCATAGTTCCAATTATTAGATTTGATGCATCTATGTGGATGTGAAATTCCATGTCCTAGTTGGGCGCAACTAAAATTGGTGCATCCAAATACCTTTATTTTATGGCCTCCCACATTTCCTGACATTTGGTGGTCCATGCAAACACCTTTGTTTTGTGTAAGAGTTTCATGATGGTGGTCATAATAAAGGCAAAGTTCGTGATAAAACATTCATAGAATTAGGCCATCCCATTGAAAACATGTATTTTTTTGGCGTTTTCAGTGTAGGCATATTCACAATTGTTGAATTTTTTTCGGATCAAGTAATTTTCCCACCTTGGAAACAACATACCCAAGTATGACCCTTGAGTAAACAAAAACATGCACTTCTCCATATTCACACTATTACCAAATTCTTGGCATTTGTCAAAACACAACCGAAATTAGGCAAGGTGCCTTTTGAGGTCATTAAACACATTGAAGTCATCCATAAACAATTTCATGAACACCTCGAAGTATTCATGAAATGCCATACTCATTGCTTGCTGGTGAGTTGGTGGAACATTCTTCAATCCAAAAGGCATGATTATCCAAACAAAAGTTCCCCAAATTGTAATGAAGGCAATCTTGTACCTGTCTTTTGGGGCAATCATTATCTAATGATAGCCTAAAAATCCATCTAGAAACAAGTAGACTTCATGCCTTGCCACGACGTCTAACACTTCTTTTGTAAAAGGTAAAGGATAAGGATCCTTTTTCATGGTAGCATTCAACTTTTGTAAAATCCATGCAGATTCAAAACTTCCTATTCTTTTTCGGTATCACCACAATGGAGAGAGCCAACTTGCTTCATCCACTAATGAATCCCACAGCTAGCAACTTGTCCAAATCATGTTTCACAACCACAACATAATTCAAATTCATCTGATATCATGCTTGATGTGATGCAAGTATACTAGTATCGAACTCACTTCGACGTTGCATTAAGTGAGGTGGAATACCTTTTAGATCCTTGTATGTCCACGCAAATACATCTTTTTTATTCTTTCAATAATTATTCTGCTACATTTGTTACAAAAGAGTCCAAATCAACATTCAATTTCACCACTTGCAGTTCATCGTGAGTACCCAAATTAAGAGGGCGAATTTGGACCTCTTATGATAGATTCCACTTTGCCATCTTCATGTCCTGCACTTTGATCCGAGCTAGCATAACGTCTACCAAAATTTCTCTTAGTTTGTGTGGGAAATCAAAAATTAGTTAATTGATATCAATTTTGGTATCAATACCAATTTTGAGATTTGTATCAATTTTTGCATCGGTATTGATTTTTGCAACATTACCAATTTTTGCATCAACCACCATCGCTATTAAGATTTCCGACTTTGGTAAAGTAATGGTGCCAATTGCAAACAAATCTTATTCGACCACCAACAACAGCATGTTTTCCTCTTCATCCGTGACTTTGTTAACAAAGTCATAACAAAACAAGACTTTTGGGCATTTGGTGTTCTTATCCAAATGTTTTGTTATTGTTATGATGCAAACATTGCCATTACCCTCAATCTTATGAGGTTGTTCCCCTAGTCATGTGTAACCTTGGCATCTCGTAACCATGCATGACCCAACAACATGGAGTAATTAACATCCAATATGTTGTTTTTCATCACTATGACAGTGACAATATACAAAATACCACGGATATGGATTTTCAAATCTCAAACTAACCCTATTGGTTTGGTTAGGGTTTAGTTTGCCATCTTAAGGGTATAGGGTGCATGTTTTGGGATAGGTAATCCTAATTTTTTCCTCAAATCTTCAATGACAATGTTAACACCTAACCCCTCATCCAACAAAACATCCTCCACTATGTTTTTCCCCACATGCATCAGAATTACTGCCATGTGAGGATTTGTAGCAACTAACCTTATATCAAAAGGTGGAGCTTGAGGATGGGTTGGTTAGTTACTAGGAGATATTCTAGAAACCATGTATTATTTTAAATCAGGGGCCAAATGCATGAGTTGACCAAGGGTGAAAATATGTTTACTATTCAATAATTGTTGATTAATTCTTTGAACATGTCCTATTTTTCGATAATTACTCCATCGTCAACAAAATTGGTTTTGGGTTTCAATGGTCCATATGACTTTTGCATTGGTGGTTGGCTCCTTGGGGCTATTTCCATTGTGGATTCTGATGCTTGCATTTGTTGGATAACTAATTCAAAGGTCTTTCGCAACTATTCTTGCTTTTCCCAATCTTTCTCAATCTTGGTTTTCTGAAGCTCCTTCTCCCATTGCAGCACCAATCTTTGGGTATGGCTCTTCGTTTCAATAGTTAAAACCATGTTGATAGCAATTTCATCATTTTTTTGTTTTGCAAGGGAAACTTCATTTCGAAACATCTCTTGTGCAATTGAATTATGTGGACAATCATAGATATTGTGTTCCAATGAATTACATATGAAGCAACAGTACACCAGGGAATTTCTTTGATTTCAGTTCCCTTTTTTTTTGCGGTTTCCACTTGTTCCTTTACCTACCTGAAGAAAAACTTTGTTCACTTTTTTTTGGTCCTTCAATTTGTTGTTTGGATTCTCTAGGTTCTAATGATAATGCTCCTTTAGATGCCCTAGTTTATGATAAAAACCACACATTTATTTTTTTCAAGTGTTTTTTGGTGTTTTTTTAGTTTTTTTTTTTGTGGTTCTAACAATTTTTGGTACTCTTCTTCATTTTCCATAGTCTCCTCACAAGTGATTGTAGATTCTTTGTGTTCAAATAAGGTATTGTTAAACCCCTAAACCCTAAACCCTTCATTCCTACAATTGTGATTCATAAGCAAGGGACCAACCCAGCTTAATTAAAAGAAGGTTGTCAACAAGTTGTCATCTGATTTATGTTGAAAACAGTTGGTAAGTTTAAGGATCCATTCATAGTAAACCTCAACCTTTTCATCATTGCCTTGCTTAGTGACTCTAAGAGCCATGTACACTTGTTCATCATTTTGAATGGTGTGATATTGCTTACAGATTGCAATTTCTAACTCTAGAAAAGTGCAACCTAGGTGAGAATACATAAAATTTTCGGCCCACTCCAAAATTACATCTCTTAAGGTGAAACAAAACAAGTTCATTATGTTAGGTGTTAACAAATAGGAGATCTACTCAAGTGCAAACATAAACCTTTATTGAAAGGAAACTACAACATAATGTTCACAACACAAAACACAACATTAAAAACTCTCCAAGGTTCTTGTCACATGAAATACACAAACTTGTGTAATGAAGAAAAAAGAGAGCCAAACCATCAACACCAAGGTATTTAACTAAAAAACCAAACCACAAATAACCAAACTAAAGTAAGTAACGAAAGTAATTCAACCTTGTGAAAGTAACCTAGTTACTTTCCTATTCTAATAACTAATGAAACCTAACTAGTTGAGCTTGAATTCTCAACATTAGGGTCCCACTTTTCACCATTAGCCTGAATTGTTTTCTAAAACACTCAAACACGAACATCTGGATTTGTCCTAGCAGAATACATTGGGTACGGCAACGATTTCCTTTATGAAAAAGCCACAAGGGTAGTGGGTGTTGGTGGTAGATACCACAATGGGTACCATGGGTTCCAAGGGGAACATGGCTAGGGAGCACCAAACGGCACACCTACACCTCTAACCAGAATTCTACCTCCACTTCCTCTTGGGAGGTCCTTCACCACTTGGGGGTCCACTTCCACTTGAAGGTCCGCCTCCACCCAGAGGTCCACCATTTCCTCCCAAACGTTCACTCCCCCCTCCTATTGGTCCTCCACTCCCATGAAGAGGATTGCCACCACCTTTCAAAGGTATCCCACCCCCATAATTATTGAATTTTAATGGGGGGTTTCACATGGGTGGTTGGAAATAGGGCATTAGATTTATGGTAGAAAACATGCTAATAGGAGTAATTACTGGGGTAGTCATCACAAACACTTAGATACCTTGACTTTCTCCAATTGTAGCAATTTTAGTAGACACCATATTTGAGAAAGGGTATGTTGTAGGTCCAAATGTGTTGGAGAAAATAAGGGGAAGGTTTCCTAGGTAATAAGGATTGGGAATCATTGTTCATGGGTGGGGAATATTGTCATTGCCTACATAGGACAATCCATAGTTCCCAAGGTAGGTTGGTGAAATATTATTTCTAGTAGGATTGATTATCGAATATTGCTTACTCAACATTTGAGTCACAGGGTAACTTGGGGCAACTATGAAACTTCGGGATATGCTTTAGGTATTACAAGAACCTAAGTCATTGGAATATGAAAGCTAACTGAAATGGTAGGTTGTGTGGTACCAAAAATCAATTCAATCGATACTTGGTTAAATTTATAGGGGCAATTTCCAACTATGTGTGCGGGGACCTCTACAAAAGTGTAGATTTGGCTAGTGGGTGTGGAATTGATAATAAAATTAAGCATTACTAAAATTGTCTAATGTGAATCACATTCTCAAAAATTCATCATTGAAGAGTGGTGGCTATCATTAGTTTCAAAAATAACATTCTTTGGATATTTCGTCGAATCTTTGATTGTCCTCTAAAATGGAAATTTTTCATTAACCAAGGCTTGAATATTGGTGTTAGGAATATAGTGCTTACCAAAATAGGGAGTAGTGAATAATTATGGAAGTCTTGAAAATAGTCCTTCTAAAATCAGGTAGTCTATCTATCGAACTACGATAGTTGTCCAATCAAATTAAGGTAGACACCCTATCGAGATTCAATAGGGTATTATTTAGTAGGGCCTTACCGAATTCAATTGTCATCACTATTACCTATCGAATTTATGGGTCTACCGAAACAACGAAAGCTTTAGTTATTTAAAGGTTTGAAAAGTCAAGAAGGATAATGGAAATATAAGGGGCATAGAGTAGGCTTTACCAAGTAGCCTGGAATGAAAGATGTTCTTGTATTCAAACTTGATAATACACATTACATTAATTCCTTGTCTAATGATATTTCTACGTGCATGATCCCATTCTTACATTGTTTGCTAATAATGGATTGTAGCTTTGCAATATGTCCTAATTACTCGGGTATGTGGTATTGTGCGTAGCCTAGTAGACAAGAACCCAACAGTGATGTCAAACTTAATTTTCATCAAAAGCATCACTAACATTTGGCAACCATACTGGGGATATGTGTTGTTAATACTGGAATAACATATGTTCATAATGGAACATATAGAAATGTATCTTATAAATGTAGGATTTTATACTATGTATATCTTGAGCAAATGGATACAATTACGATATGGGGGTAAATGTGAGGAATTTTTGCGCACCTTCACCATTAAGATATGCAATCACAAAAAAAACCGGTTGGAAGTGGAACTATTATGTAGTTGTAGTTCTAACATGTAAGGCGGTTCAAGGTAAGTAATGAAATTCATTAAGGATCTAATGCGTTGTGTCCAATTTGAAGATACAAAGACATTATGAGATAATCGTAACTCACCATGATGGAATATGAAGGAGCCGTATGTTGATGTTCAATCCAATGTCACGCTTGATGGTTGGAACCCTTCCGTTTCAATTGTCACAACATCTACATATAACCTCTTAATATGACATGCATTGAATTTTTGGAAAGCTAATATAAAAGGAGCCATGTTACCAAATCTCATAAGTTTTTATTTTTTATTTTTAGATCAAAAGTTAAGCTTTGAACTAGAAACCACTTTGCTTAGATTGAAAAAAAAAACAGACAATTCAACCCCTTCTACTTCCAACAAGTGTAGTTCCCTTACAACAACTCCGATGATGTTGAATTTTGAGGAAAACCTTCTACACCTCTCAAACTAAGACTAATTTAAATTTGACATAAATCCAACGGTAGATTTGGGAGGAAAAATTAATTGAAATAAAAATCCAGAGGCCTTGTCATGGAAATCCTTCCATGAACTCCACTATAACACCCTTTATTTCCAACCAGTGTAGCTCCATGATAGCAAACCCGATGATACTAAAAATTGGGGAGAACCTTGTACACCTTCCAAACTAAAACCGATTTCATTTTGACACAAATCCAACGATGGATTTGGGAGGAACAATTAATTGAACCAAAAATCCAGAGGCTTTGCTGAAAGTACTTGTTACACACAACTTCCTTCCATGTTTGATTCTTGCACACACCTTTTCCATGAACACCTCTCCACACATAAAAACTAAAAATTCTTCCTCACACCTCTTCTTTCTTTATTTCCCACATACACGCAATACCCTCTCCTTTCGTAAGCCTCCATGACCTTCCTTGAGCTTGTTCCCCTTATCCAATGAAAACTTTGAAATCCTTTGCTCCAATCAATGGCCTCCACATCTTTCTAGAGCTAATGAGAATTGAGAATAAATTGCCATCCAATTGAGTTTAGGATGAGAATTCTTGGGCCCAATGAGACACAAGAAATATTCCATCTTCCAATCAAATAGGATGACAATCCTCATGACTAATGGGATTGCATGATTCATCCCTTCCTTTATCTTGGATATCTTGATGAGGTCTCTTAAGCTTGATTCTTATCCTTTCCATTCATTGACCTTCACATCCTACTTCTTCATCCTAATTACTTCAAGTAACTAACCATTAGGATAATTTATTGGTAGTAATAAGTCACGTCCTTGAATTCTTACTTGACTAATTTAATGGTTGAACTAACATTCCCGTGTACCATTTACTCTTTTGATATCCCCTACCTATTTATTTTACCATGCACTAGTTAACTATGTAATACATAGTAAATTGGAAGTAAATTTGCACCACAAAAAAACCCCGCATACTTCTAAATTAGCCGTCGAAATTAGGGTTTGATGAATCCATTAGATCTAGGATGTTCGAGTTTTCATGAGGTTCCGCCGTCACTCCCACACCTTACGCCTACCCTAATTTGTTAAATAAAAAGGCTTCGACCCTTTCTGAACGCCAGTACCACATTATTTGTACTACCTTCTTAGTTTTTGTTAATGTAGGTGATAACTAGTCATGGCGGATGATGTCGCTACGCCTTCGAATCCTCCAGTTACACCAGTAGAACGGGAAGAGCTTCAAGAAGCACTGCTTGACGTGATTGTTTCTTAATGGCCACGCGAAGAAGAACCGCCCAAGCGAGTGGTGCGCACTTAAGTCGGTCGTTCGGCATGGGATCGTCAATTGTCTCCTAACCCACATGCTTTAACAATTTATTTAGAATTTGTTCCTACTCGTGGAGCCGCGCCAGAAAGGTTTGAAGAGTGTCAATGCGAAGATGATGATGTCCGTCTCCATTATCGAACGTGGGTTCCCGATGATGGCCATTATCGTTGGCTACGAGGCTAATCAACCCCCTTCCCATGGAGCACTGAGCCGAGTACCTCGCTCACACCATTTGTTGCATTCTAGATTTTTTGCAATTGTGATCTATCCTTTAAGTCGGTTATAAAGTTGTAATTCACCTGAGGCTACTCAGGCGAAAATGTTAATACTTAAGTTTGATTTGATTCTATTTAAAAGTCTGATAGAAGTGAACTAATTAAAGATGCATTAGGACTACATCCTAAAAATCTTACAAGTACATCATTAGTGCTTGAAGATTCTTCTACAGACTAACTTAACCTTGTCATGGCGAAATGCTATTGTTAATTATGGGTTTGTATTCCCTATATATCAATAAATCACATCTAATTCTACATCCCTTTCCCTTCTCTACAACATAAAAAGGATAATGTACTTTAAAAGGTTTACTAAGTGCTTAAATGATTAAGCGCTACATCAATTGAAATAAATAAGTACTATATGCCTAGAAATATCACAAAAGCTTATTCAACTATTAATAATCACTACTTGGAAGCTTATAAGCATTCAAATCATTAAAACTAAGGAAAATTACGGAACTAAAGCTTAACTAATTATTGAGCTATAATCCATGGCTCACACGTGGCGGCCTACTGGGGTTAACTGTTAAGTTAGAACGGACTCGGATTCTCTGGTTCTCTACACGCCCTCGTTCAATGTTGAGTTAATGTTATTGAAAATAATCCAACCATACTAAAAAATAACGTCCACCCCTAATGGAGTAGGCTTGGACCTAAAGAAAAAAGGGAAAACCAACCTTCCTTTCTTTTGAAGGTGAGTTTGAACTACAACAAAATAGAATTGTACACCCATCCTCCCTTGATGGAACAAGTTCAGATCTATAGATAATAAAATATAAAACCCTTCCTTCCTCTTCCAACGGAATGGATTTGGACTACTTAAGAAGATAGAATACCATGGAAAACAATGGGAAATAGTAAAAAACCAACATCCGCCCCAATTAGTTTGGATCAAAAGATCGGAACATGATATATAAGGAAAAAGTAACCTAGAGTTACCCACTTAGAGTCCTACCCACCCTACTAATGGATGGTGAGCGTTCCCTTAGCGATTTAACCCACTTTATTTCATAGGACCGATTCCAAAAAAGGTTGCAACTTCAACTTCCCAATTAAATCCCATCTTTGATGTTAACCCCCCAAATTGGTTTAACTAAAACTTGAGATTTGAAGAGAATGCCCCACATGAAATGACTCATGAAGATTTTTGTTTAATCTATCCCATCAGAACAATTCCCTTGTTGCTCTCTGCCTATGCCTTGAGCGCTAAATTCTCGTTAAACCTTCATTGACAACAAGTTGAAAATTAATTGAAGATCAAGAGTTCTAGACCGAAACAAGGACACGCCATAATAATTCGTCACCTTGAGATGCTTAAACATGCACACATCATACCTTGTATTCCTTGTAACGACCCCCATTAGTGTGGGTTGGGAAGTCTCATCCATCCAAATTTTGTAATTGGACAGAATTGTTAGGAAAAACCTCTTTAATGATGAATGGTCCTAACCATAATGCGTCAAAATTGCCCGGGAACTCAAGCTTCCTAGCATCTTGTAACATCACTAACATGCTAGGAGTAAGAGTTCGAGATTTGTGTCTTTTATCAAATTGAACCTTGCGCCTCCGTTGCATAGTCTCAATGTGTTGGGCACTCAACTGCCTAGCTTCATTAGCCCTTCTAGTCGTTTCAACCTATCCTTCAAGGACTGTGACTCGTCCAACCTCTCATCAATAGCAATACGAAGAGAAGGAATCTCAAACTCGATAGGTAAGATGGCCTCAATGCCATAGACCAAAGAAAAAGGTGTGGCACACGTGGTAACCTTATAGGTGGTCCTATAGGCCCATAAAGTTGCTGCTAGTTTTGAATCCCAATCCTTTTTAGAATCGTGAACTGTTTTACGCAAAATACGAACCAAAGTTTGGTTCACACGCTCAGTTTGACCATTTGTTTGAGGGTGGTAGGGTGTGGTTTTCCGATGGTTGATTTGGAATAGGTTTGCCATGTTTTCAATTGCTTCATTCAAAAAATGTTTGCCTCTATCACTTATGAGGATCTTGGGACAACCAAATCTAGTGATGACATTCTCATACAAAAATGTGGTAGTGGTTTTAACATCAT
>Ga0116229_10000261_pt1 | contig 63190 bp, 53 predicted proteins | sample S1TSphgellanicum_3_FD_87313 | JGI IMG/M metagenome (GOLD analysis project Ga0116229, IMG submission 87313) | Host-associated microbial communities from peat moss isolated from Minnesota, USA - S1T2_Fc - Sphagnum magellanicum MG | ecosystem: Host-associated > Plants > Peat moss > Unclassified...
CGTTTGTGATAGAGTTGGCAAGCATAAATTGGCAAGCAGCCCATTAACAATTTAACATTAATTGTGGACCAACGTTTTATTTTATTTTGACGAATTTTTGCCACTTGGCAACCAAAAAATTGCAGGGTAACTCATACAAAGGATTTTTATGAGAAAAATGGCCCATAGTTGCCAGATTTAGACAATAGGTTCCAGCAGGTCACAAAAATATAGCATGATTCTTAAAAATTTTGGCTTTCCCCTCTGACTCAAGTACCCAAATTTGGCTAATTCCTCTCATGGACAATCACCAGTGTGACTACATTTCAATGTTGAAAATAAAAACCTCGTCTGGGGACAACTAGTGTTAAACCTATCCAAAGAGTAGAATCCTAATGCTTTTAGTGAAGTTGACTTCGCAAAATAGGAAACGTCAACATGGCGAACTAACAAAAACTAACAGATGCCAACTTAGCAAAATTAGCCAAGCAAAGGGTATTCCATGTAGCACCTTCCTGGCCACGGTTTGAGGTCGATGATGAACACCTATAAGAAGACGGCATGAAAAGTGGAAGCATCCCCATTTCACGGCAAGGTTTGCCTCTCTAGTACCGTAAAGAGCTTCTTACAATTTGCAAGTTCAACTGGCCAGCTTCCCCTAGTGCATTTATGTCTGCTAGAGATTCATACCGATCTCCTGCTTCAAGCTGGAGCTCAAAATGGGCAGATTACCGTTGAGCTGTTGCTGCTAATGCTGTTGTGTTCCCTCGCTAGTGGAAGCCTGACAACGATGTGTAATGCTTCTGATAGAGATGCCCTCCTCGAGTTCAAAGCTCAGCTCATTGACACGGAAGGGGCTCTCAATGATTGGGATGCGCAGACTGACTGCTGCATCTGGAGGGTGAGGCTACTTCTTCCTCGCTGGACTTTAAAGTTGACGATTTGATTGCACATTATAGGTCATAGGCGTCATCACATTTTGCAACTATGTTTTACAGTGAGCTATGTGTCGTGCCACAGTAATACAGGACTCCTACAGCCTGCATTTCCTAACGATAATTCAACGAGATTTCGTACTTTTAATTCTTAGAGTAGAATGGGATTAGAAGATGTAATATGTTTTTAGCCTAACGTGTTGTTACTGGCCTCGTGCGTGCAGGGCGTCACTTGCGGCAATACACATTCAAGATGAACTCACTAAACATGTGGGCAAATTGTCGGAATTGTGTCAGGAGCAGTAGTCTCATTGTAGATCCAAAAGCTGATGGCTCCAATTTTGGCGTCTCCCTCAGCGGCCTCACGGCCTTGACTCACTATCCTTCACCAATCTCCAATTAAGATTCCGCTTCTCCATTCCTCCCCGATCTTCACCCTCACAAACCTTCTGAGTCTGTCACTAAGCGGTTGTCAATTGAGTGGTCCAAGCATCCCTGCAGAGGTTCGTAATCTCATCAAATTAACAAACCTCTGGATCAATGGCAACCAGTTTCCTGGTGGCCTTCCTGACTCCATTGGCAATCTCAAGAACCTCAACAGCTTGTATCTTGCAAACAACCAAATGAAGTCAATTGGATCCACGAGGATCACCCTGTTGAAGAAATTGGATTACCTTGACCTAGGTTACAACAAGATATCCGGTCCCATTCCCAAGTGGTTGGGAGGCATAACCTTGACAGGGGTGCTAAGTGGTGAACTTGGCTTAAGCTTCAACCAATTCACCGGATCTATTCCCAGGGAGCTCTACAACATCAAGCCCGTGTTGTTTATTCTCTTCCTCGAAAACAACAAGCTAAATGGACCAATTCCCGCAGCCATCGGCAACAGCACGCAGCTACAGATTCTCGACGTTGGATACAACAAATTGTCTGGTCCACTTCCACACGAACTTGGAAAGCTGAAAAATTTACAAAAGTTGTTCGCTGGAAACAACCAACTTACAGGCCCCCTCCCAAAGGAACTCGGCAACCTCCGTAACTTGGAAGAGATAGGCATCAGCCACACAAAATAACTGGCCCGATTCCTTCAACTTACGGTGGGACTTTCTATCCCAGTTTGGATGGCTTAGACTTCACCAACAACATGCTCACAGGTATTGAGAACTCTGGACGCATGTCTATACTTCCCCTAATTTTTTTGCCAGATTTCTCTGTACGATTTTGATGTTGAATAGGAGTTCTGACAAATGGGTTTGCTTGCACCATACCGCATCATGCACTCGTACTTTTGTCATTGTCATATCGTGCTCGTTGCAGGTCCCATTCCACGGGCCATGCAAATCCAAGGGGTGGCCAGTTTCCCAGTTTCCGCCATGGGAACCCAGGCCTTTGCGGCAAACCACTCCCAAACAACTGCAAGTAGAGTTAAACTCTACTCATGAAATACAATTGGGTGTCAAGACTCATTGGTGAAATGACTCTCACTTGTGACATATGGCATGTGCCATTAAGGATAATACAGTAGTTTGTTATTAAGGATGGGCAGCAGATTTAATTTTGAAATGGTGTGTATATTTCTCCTGAATATCGATCTCACTTCTCTCCAGACCTTGCTCTATTTCATTTCATTTTGAAACAACTAACCAGAAAGTATCATATGAGCTTTTTTGGTTTCCTATTTTTGACCTCACATGACACAATTCAGTGAACTGTGGGAGTATTGTAACTGCTGAACAGCAATTGGATCTGTCAACTGTGAAATGACTCAAGCAACATGTGTGTTTGCTCAAGGATATAGTAGTCATTTAAGGAATAAGGATAGGTGTTTCAAAGTTGACTGTGAATTCTTGCTTTTTTCTCATTGTCTTGCACCTCTGCAAACCTTGTCCTATTTCATTCCAGTTTGTGCAATAAACCAAAACGTATCAAATGAGGTATGTGGTTGTCTGTTGTTTACTTGATTGCATCTTTCTTTAAACTCATTGTCAAACTCAGTCTCATCAATGAGACTGCCTGTGCAAATAGCAACATGTTCCAATGACTTGCAAATTGATCATCAAATGACACCAACTGATCAATTATCAACAGGAGCTCCATGTAATTCTGGATTCATTGATGATTCTGACACTTTCAGGCACTTGCAATCTGATTTTATGTGTACATATATGCAATTTTATGTCTACCTTACTGCTCTTCAGTTAGAGCATCATATCATCAACATCGTGTATTGAATTAAAAAGAGATCATACAGTAGCTGGTGGAATGAACCATCAGGCAATATCAATTGACAGAAGTGCATTACGTTTAGATTCAGTGTTTGACACAATTTGACTTTGAATTGTGAAGGCAAGGGCGAGTTGGTGGAATGAACCATGGAGCAACATTGACAGAAGTGCATATACTCAGAGATTCAGTGTTTGAAACCATTTTAATTTGAATTGCAAAGGTAAGGACATTTGCCTCATCATGCCTTAGATTCAACCTCCACTAAATATAGTGATCTGTCTGACTTTGTCATGATCAGCTGTATGAAAATTTCTTTCTCTACAGGAAACACCTCATGGTTAATTGATTCCCTATTGACCACACTTCTTCAATCATTTGTGAACAAATGTCTCTGTTGACCTGGAATATTTCTTCAATACCTCGGTACAGACACAGCTTCAACACATGTCTATTGAATAATTAATTGATTAATTATAGTCGAAAATAAAATATTTCCAGAATATCCTCAAAGATTCTTTAAAATCCTTCACAAAGCAATGATTTTTGAAAAGCAAATTTGAAAAATTTGTACATTTTAGAAAATAATATACTCTGTGTCCAAGCTGCCAAGGCACTGAGGTAGTTGTGGGAAAACCTTCCCTTCCTTGTTCCTTTGTTAAGTTGAAGTCTGCGGTCTGCAGTCACTGCACATCTAGGTAAAGCAAAATGTGCGGCCATTCCTTGTGTGCCAATTTTACATAAATATTTCCTGAAATTTCTATTGTTCAATTTGAAAGCTCAGCATTTTGCCTATACCTTGGAATACAGCTGAGAGGGGTTTCAGTTTCATGATTACCTCGAATAATAGGCTATCAAGTGATGAGTAGTTCTATATAGCAGCATTCAACTTGGATAGCTTACAAGTTCTGGTGTACACAAAGGCCACAAGTCATGAGTACTTATACTACCAGCGCACTTCTCTGATCTATGAAGGTCTGGACTCTGAACAACACAATTGAGATTCAATATCACCTTCTCTAAACTTTATTCCATATGCATTAAGAAGGCACAGAGTGTTCGTGTGGGCTGACCAAACATGCACACACACTGTTTAGTGCCATATTTTGTTTCAGGACCTCCATAGTAAATTAACTACAAAGCTCAAAAATCATCAAATGAGCACCCATGTCTATCATGTGAGTGTAATTTGTAGATGATTATTCAGACCTGAAAACCCACCTGGTGTTATGGGTGACAAATCAGAGCACAATGTGTCCCATAGCTGTGGAACGACCATTTTCATCTCCCTTCACACTCCATAGCATTGGAACTTGATAAACCAAGGCTCCTCAAAACTTAGCAGATGATCAATGAAGTAACCAAGATAGTAAAATTCCATTGATGTCACCCCTATCCAATTTGATAGCAACCAGATCAACCTTTGTGGAAAAATACTTGTATTCTGGTCTGGGTGATCCCTGGCTCCAATTCTCAAACAGTGCCCACATTTCACTTGTTCTGGTGAACAGCGGATCTTCTTATTCCTGTTGTAGTGAAAGATTATCAAGAACCCAGCTTTAAAGTATGAAGAGCATAATCCAGAACTACTGAGAAAACACAGCACTGACATCACAAGTAATCGCAACAAGAACAAAGACTGTCCTCAAACTGATGAAAACAAATACCATCTTCCACTGTAATGCTCTCCAAAGAGGTTTGTCGCAATAAACTTTGTGGCAGATTGGCAGTCACAAAATACCCACAAGTTCTTGAAAATGTGCAGTGAAGTACCAGAAGTGCTGATGAGCCCACATTATGCTATAGCCAGCTTCTCGCTGTGGTTGCACAGTCGACTGACCTTTTCTTCTTCCTCCAGATCCAGTGACACAAATTTGGTATTTGCTACGTACTGAACATCACTCATCTGCATGGACAATCTCCTTAGTTCAGCATTAACCTCACTTATTTGAGGAAGGTCTTGATCATCTACTGCAAATGTATGCACCTCACAATTCACCTGTATCCAGGTTCAACCTGGGTCCTTCATCACACCCATCCACAACCTCTGTCCTTGAATGTTTGAAATGACCACATGACCTGCTGCATCCCCAGAGTTTGATTCAAGAACTCATTTGGCAACACTTCCTCCCATCTCCACTTCCCATGAACTCTACTGTAAGCACCAAGCAAGGCCACCCAGACAAAAATATATAATTCACAGGACATTGTCTTGACCACATCCTCAACCATGTGCAGATGGCCCGCACAGCCTACAGGATCAACCAGGCAGGCATAGGGTTCAATTGTTGCAGGAATACTATAAACAGGCCCCATGGATTTGAAGTAGCACAGGCCTTCATCCATTAGCGCTGCATTGCTACAAGCTGACGGAAGAACAAGCGAGACCTGTAACCCTTCTTGTTCTACACCTTCTCAACACATTTGTTCAAAAAGTTCAAGAGCATTGGTACCATACCTGTGCATGGCATATCCTCCAAGCATAGCATTCCATGTGGCAACATTACAAGTGGCCATCCTGTTGTATACAATCCATGCATCCTATATGCTCCCACATTTGGAATACATGTCAATGAGGCTAGTACCCAAACACACGGTGGACTCACAGCTGCTCTAAATGATGTTCATGAATATGTCTAGCATTTTTCAAGTGTAACTACACTGACACACTGCCACACAAACTTTAAAATCCCATGAAAGTGTTGGGTAACACTCAAGGAATGAGGAGTTCTGGAAGTAAGCTCCCCTCAACTGAGGCCCAATTGAGGGGGGTTTACTCGAACTACCCCACTCCTCAGGTGTCACCAAGCGTAAAAATGAAGAAACTTTTGAAAGAAAAAATGAATGGAGAACAAAATAACCTACCTCAAGCATGGAAGATCCCACCTCAAGAATGGGAGAAGCTGCTGAGAAGGTGGAAGAACCTGCTGTTGAACAGAAGAACTCACTACAAGATCCAAAACCCTGGCCCCCTGTTGATTGGAAATTACACTGTAGAACATAAGCTTCAAATACACTACAATAGTTGTGCAGGTTCTCAAGTGACAGACTTCACCTGTTCTCGTTGCATTTGTCAAGATGATGCTACCGCCTTTTGCCCATCCCCACAATGCACATGTCCCAAAATCATAGCACTCCAAGCAATAACATTTTGTGCAGCCATCCTATAGAACACACTCCAAGCCTCCTCAAGACTCCCACATTTGGCATACATGTCAACAAGGCTGCTACCTACATGATGTTAGACTCATGACCCCTTTTGATAATCTGTGTTAACTAGCACATGCAGTCAGCACCCCCACAAAGGTGGATAGGTTCTGGCTGCACCCTTTCGCACGGCATTTGCTGAAACGGTTTCCATGCCTTCTGATCTCACATGTCCAAAAATCATACCAATTCAAGCAACCACATCACATGTTGGTATCTTGTTGAACACTCTCCAAGCATCCACTAGGCCCCAACATTTGGCATACATGTCAATGAGAGCATATTCACATAGAGATCTGAATCACAGCCAATTTGTATGATCTGTGTATGGACACATCTGCGACATTCAAGTGTTCATGGACTAGCACAGGCATTGATCACTGAAACAAAAGTGAACCTGTTGGGAATAATTGCTTCTTGCTGCGTTTGGTAAAAGGGTTCCATTGTCTTCTCACCTTCCCCACCCTTAACATCTCTTCCAAGCCTAGTATTCCACAAAAGACTACTCAATTGTACAGCCCCTGTTACCAATGCAGCCAGCTCTGCATCCACCCATGGTGGTTTAAAATTTACCATTAAACCAGAGTGCTTGCTGCGTTTTCCTATGTTTGAAATCTGGATATTTGGCACTGCACGACGACCCAAAATTAAAGCACCTGATCAGCAGCGCAGCCTAGGGCATAAGAACTCACAAAACCAAGAACAACATACTGCATTCCTGCAAGAGAATTGTGACGATGGCAAACGTTTCCATTTACCTTCTCTGACCTTTGATCCCACCAATGGGAAGGATCTGAGAAGAACTCCCATCAAAGTTTCTCTACAATAAGTTTCTGACCTGCCATTTGTGAATTGGTGAAAAGTTACATACCTCACGAGACACCTCTAGATGTTATGAGCAGAATTAACACAATGGAACCTTTTCCACAAGAATCTTCTCCACCTGCTCTGCAAGACCAGCATTTGATTTACAAAGAGTGGACTCTTGCAAGTCATGAACAATTTGTAGACCAGAAACACAAGACTGCAACCAACAATTCCTGGAGGTGAAACAAAATGACGTCTCAAGGAGCACATCACAAACTATTTAAAAACAACACACATGGACAATTACTCAATGAATAGTTGGATCTAGATGTTTCTACAGACAAAAACAGAATCGAGTTGATGATAGCAAGCATCATAGGAGTGTGAGACCGGGTCAACAGTATAAGAGAAGACATGAAGAGACCATTGTAGCATACCACCCGCATGGCGTCTCACCGCTACATTTTTGTCGAACAATGGCACTAACTGAAGGGGAGCAGCTGGTCGAGCAACAACACACTCATGAAGAAGTCGTAGTCATCGTCACCACCGCCGTAGTCCCGCATGGTGCAACGTCGACGGCACACAGACAACATTATTTAGCAGAAGGAAACCCCTAGGTAGAAACACCCATTACCAAACACCTACCCATTATCAAATACCTATTTGGTTCAGTCGGTCCCCTATGATCAATGTCAGTTAGCCCCTTCTAACGGTCAGAGTCACCTCTATGACCAAACGTTCATTGAGAGAAACTGGCCCCACTTTTATCGGAATAGTTGTGTTTGAAATTAGGGTGGGCTATAGCCACCACTAGAAAAAAATGTCCTTTTATAAAAGGTGGACACACCAATATTGGACAGGTCTGTTCGGAAAGCCTATACCCACCTAGACAAAAAGAAGTGTCATTCTTTTAAAAACAAAGGGCCCCACGAATATTGGAATAGTTTTGTTTGGAAATGGGGATGGGCTATACCCACCACTAGAAAAAATTGTTCCTTTTGCAAAAGATTACAGTTAAAATGAAATGGCAAGTATGAACTTGGGAGACCTTATCTACAAGGCAAGTTGAAATTTGCCTTTGTTTCTTACTTTTCTCGTCAACAAAACAATCACGATCTCAATTCTAGGACAACTCATTCCATTCACATTTTGCAAGTTTTGCTATTTTCTCAAATATGTATGCACTTTTAGATTATGTTGAAGAGGATTTCAAAAGTTTTATTGAGCACTTATTACTTAGTTGAAAAGTGATAAAATCAAAAGAAGATTGCAACAAGGTGAAGAGAAAGGATGAAATTGAACCTAATGCAGATTGTGTAGATAAAAGGTAGCTGAAGAAAGCATAGAAAACCAATTTCCTACAATAATGAAAAGATCAAAATTAGAAAAGACCAATTAGTTAGTAAAACAAGAAGACCACATTGATGATTCCATTGATACCATAGACATAATTTACAATGACAAATTCAAGTTCATATACTATTGCTAGGTAGCTAAGCAAATAGCTATTCCACAAGTAGTCACAAATGTTAGAAGAGTGGCATCTTGTAAGTTTCATCAAGTTCAAATTGTAATTTCAAACTCCAACAATTTGCACAACAACCATAGACAAAAAATTTGTGTGGGAAAACTTTCAATTTTTTAATGCAAAGTCACATGCCATTGAGAAATATCCTAACTTGATTGAATTTATGTGATCTTTGTTCGATTTTAGAAAAAACAAGGGCATAATGTGCCTTGCAAGAAGATGAATTGTTTGCTGAATCAAACAACTAACAAGGATAATATACCACCTTGACAAAACAAAAGTCCTAAATCAACAAGGACAAACAAAAATGGAACTATAAATCAAACAAACAAATGGACAACAAAGGGCTTAAAAGAGTCTATGGATGCAATGGAAAGAGGTGTCATATCATTGAAGAAAATCAATTTTGGAATATTATACCTCACATTATTATTAAATACCTCAACAACAGACCAAATCCAAAGAACAAGGTCCACTAGGTTTGTTGATAAATGAAAAAGAGGTAACCATTATCAATTAGATACTTGGTATGCAAGAATGTGGGATGTGAATCACAACTCAAATAGCAACTCAAATTAAAGGTAGCAAAACTTACCCAAACCTAAATTACATAATTCAAAGATGGAATACTAAGGAATTCATGGTGATATTGGTCCAAGCGTAAACATCCAAGATTAACCATTAGACTTGTAGGACTTGAAGTTTGTAAAACATAAAGTTTAACAAATGAAACATGTAAGTCATTTTATTAGAATTTAACAACTTTGTACAACTAACACAGTTATTTTATAAATCACATCTAGAACTATGATGAGACAAACACCTAGGTTGGACAATAATTAGGAGCTCAGGTTCTAGCCAATAGAAGTTCATAGCAATTGTACATCACTATTGTCAAGTCTAGGGAATGAATGATAGTTGATTGTGGCATCAACATTACAAGAGGATTTCTATTGAGGTTCTACCTTTTCAAAGGTGAAAGAATTAAAAATAATTACACTAGAAATTGCAAACTAGGAACATGCATGGCAATGAAAAAAAAACATGGATGATTTGTTTTATGTTCAAAAAATTATCTCATTCTTTATGAGGTCAATGCCTAGTGGCAAATTTCCATCCAATTGCCATCTATTAACTTTAGATGGACATGGTTCACCTGTAAATTTAAAAGGAATAACGTTGGCACAACAATGTGGCTTAGACATGACATGTAACCCTTTTGACCTCTAAATTAATTACATGGTTGACCCAATAGGAGAAACAAGCTACCTTGGTTTTTTAACAAAAATTCAAAAAGAGGCCAAAGCAAGGATAAAATCTCAAACACTTACAACGGGACATGTGGTAAGATTGCAACACTATATCCCTAAATAATAAGGAACAAAAGAGGATGGGGTTTTGGGGGAGGGCAAAAGGGTTTTAAATACATGACCAAAAGCATAGATCATCAATTGGGGGGGTGAAGAAAATTAAATACATAATTAGAAAGGCAAATCATGACCAAAAAAGGAATTCAAACAAGGGGGCAAGGTGACCAAAATAAGGATTCAAACTTTAGTGAAGGGGGGGCTTGACCAAATACGTGAACACATGACTAGTATAAATGATGACTAAAAGAAGTATTCAAACTAAGGGGGTGGTTTGATTAAGTACATGTACGTAAAAAATCACCAAAAGAACAACTCAAACAAGGGCATGTGGCTTGATCAAGTACACAAACAAAAAAAACAACCATAAGGTGCAAATTTTTTAATGTGTACCAAAATCTTGTCACAATGTCAACCTTTTTTGCCTTTTTTTACCTAGTCCTTTTTTACCATGTAAAAACACATTTATGGATGATTATGAAGGAATTTATAATTGTAATAATTTAAAATATAATCCTTCTGAAAATTTTGACAACTTTTAATTCATTATTTTTTATGGGGATCAAAATATAAGGTAAAAAAGGACTATAGTAAAACCTAGGGCCTTTTCGTCCTATGTGATACACCTTAAAGGATTTTCACCCGATAAGAAGACCAAAAGAGGATACACAAGAAACAACCAAAAGAAAAATTCAAACTTGGGGTGAACCTTGATCAGGTATGCAAACACAAAAAAATGAACAAAAAAAGATACACAAGAGATGATTAGAAGAAGATATTGAAAGGGGGAAAACATAAGATGATTAAATACAAAAACACAAAAGATGACTAGAAAAGGAATTCAAACTTGGGGGAGGTTGGTTTGATCAAATACATAATAAAAGAAATAATCAGAAAAGGATACATAAGAAACAACCCCAAAAAAAACTCGAATGGGGGGGGATTGTGGCTTGATCAAGTATTCAACAAATGAAACAACTAAAAAAATTACACAAGAGATAACTTAAATAAAACTTAAATAAGGGGCAGCTTGATTAAGTATGCAAACATAAGATATGAAAACAAACTCAAACTAAAAGGTGTATGCTTTGATCAAGTATGCAACAAAAGAAAAGACTAAAAGATAAGAGGAATTAAAAGTTGGGTGGGGTGGCCACAACTTGATTAGGTACGTGACAAAAAATACAACCAAAAAGATGTATCCTTGATATAATTTTGACCTTTTTAAATGTTAAATTAAAACTTGTAATTATTTTGTTAGTTAGATGTTACCATGTATATATGTCAAATTAGAATCTAGATAAATGTTAATTAACTGATTATTAATTAATATATTAGTTCCTACTTAGTTAGGTAACTACTTTAGTTACTAATTAGTGTTTCATCTTTGAATTAGTGTTAAGTAACTATTTTAGTTATTAGTAAAACCACCTAGCCTATTTAAGGAGGTGAGTTTGAATCTTTTGGATTTTTCTTCATTTGCAATAACATTCATAGAGTTGTTTTATTATCTTTTGAATTTGTATATATGCATTATGTTTAATTTGAACATGCATGTAATATAGGAATAATAAGATTATTGTGTACATGTCTTTTAAAAGTGTATACTTTGTCCATTAATAAAAATCAAGACAAATAAGGTGTAATTTGAACATAAGATCATGACCAAAAATCAACATTAACACTCCACACCTACATCACACATAAACAAACCCTTAATGAATCAAATCAACAAAACAAAAGCAAAGATGAAGCTAAGATGAAAAGAGGCCACCAATGAAAAATTCCATTCCATTTGCAATAGTTAACAACATTAAAGCAAAAACAACTACAATTTGTTATAAGAGGATGACTGCCAAGAAAAGAAACAACACACAACAAGAATGAAGTGTATAGTGGGATGCCACACCTTATTATTGCAATGCCCCCAACCATAAACAAAATTAAGGTTGCTTGAACAAGGTTTATCTTGTCATGATTCATAGGTGTTCTACAAACTTTGTTTAAACCTTACTTCCAACCAAGCTAGTGATAGGATTCCTTTGGCCTTTGCACTTTTAATGTTTGGACACCGGCCTATCTACCCTACTTGAGGAACAACTCTTCCTTCCCCATGTGATACTACTATGGTTGTGGAAAGGAGATGATGGTGTAAAAGTCTTCAAAATCAACATTTCCATTTCCTTCAACAATAGATAAACTAGTGAATAGGGTAGATGCAAGCTATAAAGGCTCATTTTTGTGATGAAACCATGTTTTGTCCTTGGGTACCCTTTACTCAAATGCATATGGTGATTAATACATCCATAAATCTACCAATTAAGATTCAGATATAAACTAAAAATTTCATTATGAAGAGAGTTATGTGGTTATTTATTGATAAAAAATTCATTTGTTAGTGGTAATGGACTTTTGAAATTTTAAAAAATGGAATAGTTGTCTAACAAAAACGTCAAAAATGGAAAAAATTATATTGATTCACATTCCAAGTTTGTTATTGGAACTCAATATATAACTAATACAAAATGATAAATTCATTCAAAGAATCTTTTCGTTGAAAACCTTAACCATTTGATAGTTGGGGACTTTTGAATGGTTAAAATTCGACCATATTTTCATAGATCCATATAAGTTGTAATTTTTGTTTGTTTTTCAATTTTTTTTGTCCCAAAAGCATTTTTTTTTTAAAATTTAAATGGAACATTATTCTTTTGGACTTTGTGGGTTTTCTTTTTAGGACTTTCAAATTAAACAATGACAGTAGCTACATTAAATAAAATTTTCACATAATTTGGAAAGGTTTGTATGTGATTGAACATGTATTATTCAAAGATTAAAATAATAACTGTAAAAAGTAACAACCATGTCCATTTGAATCATTTTAAAAAATCTTGTATGGACTTGTACGGAATGTAATTTCTACCAATATATTGAGCCACTATAGTTTGCAACTACCCAATAAACAATTAAGAAAAAAATGAAGGATTGCAAATGTGTGCAAGCAAGATATTTTGTACATATTTACTACCTTGTTTTCTATTTGAAAATAAGAAAAAAAAATTAACTTTTAACCTTCCTCTAGCATTTAAAACAAATGAAAATTTTAGTTTTTTTCATGGGCATCAATACCTACCTTTAGCTATTCAAAATAATTTGTGTCATATCATTTGGACTTGAAAAAATACTCAAAAAGTATCCCCAATAAATCATCATTTTTCAAAAGTTTGGGAATGATTTTAGTTATGAAAACAAATTCCATTAACTAAAAAATTTATATTAGAATGTTCACCATTATATCAATATTGAGGTGCTTGAAAAAAACCAAATATTTGTAAAAACATTTCACCTACTTTCAAGTACTTGAGCTTTATTTTTCAAATTATCACAAATTTTAGGTCCACATCAAATACTTGCAAGTATTTTTAAGAACATGACTTTAGTTTTTGAGTCCATGTGAATAAGATTTAAGAAATAATGTACCCCAAAAAAGAATTATTATTTCCATAAAATGATTTACTTGTTAGTCCTTTTATTAAAAGACCTTAACATTTTGTTGCTTACATTACTTTTTGTATATACTCTACCATGTTTTCACCCCAATTGCAATTGTGTTTTGGGGTGAAAACACACTAAGAGTGAACCATTTTTCACCCAAAAAAATGATGTATAACAAATATCATAGTACACAATAGGTTAAAATTTTGATGGCATCCTTTGGCTATTTTAAACACAAGAAAAAAAAAATCAAATTTCCATAACAACATTTTGGAACTCAAAGTTGATCTTGAATCAAAATTAATTTTGATTCAACAATTAAATGAAAGAAAATTGGATGAAATTAATGGACATCTAGAGTATATAATTTATAGTTTTTCAACAGCCATAAGGCCTAATGTTTATGGTTCATAAAACATTACTAAACAAAAGAAAACTAAAAAAATAATGCAATGCCCATCTTCCTCTTTGATATGGTAGTGGTTTTTTTTAAATAAATATATATCATAATGCATTTATTGTTTAAAAATGAGGAAAAAACATTTTTTGAATGGAATGTCATCCAAAAAATTTTAATTTCTAAATGATCCTAAATTTAATTGATGTATATCAATATCATACATCATTAAACAAAATTGTGTGAGAGAGTTTCTAATAAAAGGAAATTTTTCCAAATAAAATGTATGGGTGGGAAAGAAAGGAAAACAAGAAAAGTTTAAAAATTGATGGAAGAAAGGTAATTGTCATGCAAAGATTAGAGTATAAAAGTGTATGCAATGAACATGATTATCAAATGTTTTTACAAAAGGTTGTAGGGATTGATGGATGAATAATACATGAAGAGTAGGAATGGTTATAAAAGTATTATTTCTATTGTCATGATGCAATTGAAAGCTTGTGGTTTTTTTTGGAATTTTGTTTTGCAAAATGTGATTTTTTCATGTGACAACATCGGCATGAAATGGTAAGTTTGTTGTTAATGTGTAAACAATCGCTTAGGAAAAAATGTGATTGATTTGAATTTGGTTATTGTTAGAGTGGGTGATTTTGTGGAAATTAAAAAGGAAAAGAAAGAAAATGACAATGAAAATGATGACAAAGGAAAAATGTGGGAATCTTTCATTATTGCCGAATAGTAGTTTGTTGTTATTATTGTCCAAGTGAAATTTCGCTTGTTGCGGTTCATCATTAATGGTGATTATTTGTACCCCAAGCTTTGAATCTTCCACCAATAAGTTTCTATAAATTGTGATTTTGATCATTTTTAATGGTGGCCACTTTTTGATTAAAATGAAATCTTCGACCATGTCATACAATGCCTTGTTTATGTCTTGGTTTTCTTCAAGCCATCAAATTTGGGGAAACTTATTTTATCACATTGGTCTTCTTCAACTAGCTTGAGCTGAATTGGCTTATAGTTGACATTTCTTCAATTCAAAATTTTATATATATGAGAAGCATTATGTGTACATTCACATGATATGTTAGAATGTTTCACAAGCATTATGATCAAGAAATGAAGGATAAGAACCCATAGAAAACTTATTCCATCTCTTGGAAAACTTTTGTTTAGGAAGTGCAAGTGTTGTGCTACAAAATAACCCTATAGGTTGTTTCAAGGTCTTTGTCTATGAACTTCCTAGGTGAGATGAACCATATTGATGATTTCTATCTATAAATAACTATAAATTGGACTTAATCTAGCTTTAACTTCCTTGTCATTATCAATTATAAAAAAACTTGCACAAAAATGTTAAAAGAAACAAAAAATTTGGTGAATGTGATTGAGCTACCTACACCAAATATTATGGACTTAATAACTAAATTGTTTTGCTAGTATACTCTTTTTTGTGTGACTAGAATTCATCATTGTATGGATCTTATGTCAAAAGTTCATGGCTATCATGTGCCCTTGTGCTTAACTTTTCATTTTACTATGATTAGCAAAACAAGATCTCTATTTATCAAATGGCATACTTGAATGTTCATTGCATTGTTTGATTTCCTATCTACTTCAACAAGAAATTTCCTAAACGAGGACCTTCAATGCCTTACACACATGTTCATTGCTAAGGAATTTGTTCATAACTTCCTATTAGTCAATCTTATGTGCACTTTAAATTTTGAAGAGGTTGATTAGTTTTACACACCTATTTACACTACTTTATGATTTAACACCAAATGAACTTCCTTTGCGTTTTGAATTACCTTGGAATGTGGCACAGTGCAATTTCTTACAATTCCACACATGGGCCCTTCTAGAATTAGGCAAAGGGTGGAGACCATTTTCTAATTGTACCCCATGATTTTGGTGCCTACTTCCATGATTTTGGTATTAAGTACTAAAACTTATTTGAAACGTAAAAAAAATTAAAATTTGGAATGGAGTCCCTTTAAATGGTTAAATGTATTTTCTTTGGGAAGTGTTTCAATTATAATGTTATCTCTTATTGATAAATCCAAAATTTGGTTACATTACAAAAATTCATAGCTTTTCAAGCCATACAATTTAGTTAAATTGTTTATTTTGATTGGTGTAGTGACACTATTTTATTAAAGTTTGGAAAAAAAAAATAAACATGTACCTTTTGACTAGTCATATTTTATTAGGTTATCCTTTTTCAATTAGTTCATGAGACATTAGTCAAATGGGTCAAAAAACTGACATGTTCAATCAAGTCATCATTGTTATATGGGGCATTTATTAGGTACTAAGTTTCAATGACAAAAATAAATAAATTTATTGCAAGATGTCCTCATGGTCGTATTACTAAATTTGTGAAAATAAAAATTTTGCCAATAAATATGTGACGAGATCTAATGATGATTTGTCCATCATTCATATAATTATATATGCACATTTTTTAGTAACAAAATTGCAATGAATGGACACACACATAAATAATAAGTCAACGTTGCATGGCAACCCACTAAAGGTCATGAAAGAAAAAAGAAAATAAAACAATTGAAATACCAACTACTATTAAAATGAGCATTCAAACTATAATATTCACCCAACAATGTGTGGAACCAACAATCCTTGAAAGAAAATATATGACCAAAAGCATAAATGAACTTGGACAAAGGTTCTTGTTTGGGCACATTAGCCATAGAAGGCTTGCATAGTCAAACATGAAACATCTCATGTCAAATCAACAAGAGACAAAGTTCCATGATTTAACCCACCAATTAAAGACATAACTAACTATGTTCATTAGTAAATTAAAAAAACTATAATGTTAATGTCAAAGTGTCCAACATTAAAGCAATATGCTATGTTATACACTTGATTCAATTAAACCCCACTCAATTTACTTGTAAAAAATCACTTGCATACACTCATATGGGGGGCATGGTTTTTGAACTACAAAATGAGCCCAAGACAACACTGCACAACAAATTGCAACAATTTCCAAAAATGTGACATGAACACTATTGTGCAAAAAATTCACCATCCAATATCAAGGTGTTGATGATTTAATAGGTAGGATCCAAGTGTCAAACTAGTATGGCAAATTTGATTAAGTCTAAGCCATCTTGATTAGATGTCTAATTTATTAACATTTAATCAAAAAAATTATTTTATCCAAAATCATTAATCAAAAAAACCATGTGTTTAATCAGGGTAAACATCCCCTTTAATTAATGAGAACATTTTAGTCAAGTTGAACCTTATGAAAAGTTATGATTTCTTGTAAATATGTTGTTATAAAAGTTTTTTTTATGATGCACAATAGGAATATTAATGACCTAGAAAAACATTTCAACTTGTTTATTAAAAAGGTTGGTCAATAAATTGTGGACAAATGGACCAACTAGAGGACGAATTAACTAAACAACATCAAGAACTTCAATGTGACATCAATAAGTTGCAAATGACTATTGATAAATTGAAAAACATGGACCTTTATTTCTTTTCACATCATCTACCAAAGTTCAATGAAGTTTTGTTAGAAAATATGTTTATCAAGGTACATGTACAATTTTATTCCATAAACAATCCTAAGGTTTAGAATTTAGTTTGAGACATAGTGCAAAAAAACGTTTGTGAAATCTCACATAACATCATGTAAATAAGGACACATGTATTGACATAAGATTCAAGTTTGTGTGTAGGCACTTTTAAAGTTTGCTTACATCCCACCTACCCTTGAACTAAAAACTATGTATGGGAGGCAAAAGCACATTATGGTGTCACAATTTGGGCAAATTAAAATCCTTTTTCAAAGCCCTTTTCTAGTGTAGTTGAAAACTAGCTTAAAATATGAATATTTAGATGATATTGAAAATGACATTTTTTCCATTTCAAATTTCAAATCATGATGTTATAAAACATATAAAAATATCACAAAAGAATTATTTTAAAATAATTATTTTAAAATGCTTAAAAGGGCTTTTAAAATAATTACAATTTTTGAGATTTTAAAAAGTCCATTACATAATAAATTAAAATCACATTTCATTCATTCAATAGATTTTTGTTTTTTTGACATGAGTCATCCAATATCCCAAAGTTTCAAACACATAAGACTAACACATTATAAGATAACAGTCTATATGCATGAATTTTGTAGGTGGGACAAAAAGTGTGAGCAAAATTCAAAAGTTCATTGCTTATTGGCTATTCACAATTTTGATTTGATTTTTTCATTCTTGGAAAGTTGATTATGATAACTTTAGATAAGTGAGTCCTTTTTTATACTATTTCAATGAATTTTATTTTATTTATTTTCTTGTATATTGGGAATATATGAAAAACTGCTATTGTGACGTCCATATAAAATCACCATAATGTGCAAACACCCTAGGGTACATCCTTGCTATCAGGGATTTATTGTGTGAGCACTGAAGGCGGAGCTCGAGGTCCACACAATAATTCCCTAACATCAAGGAATTACATTACGTAACAACCAAGGTAATCAATGCTTTATGAAATAATTCCTTCCCTCTTAATAATCTGATTAAGTTATGTCTTTCACCCTGAGTATCTTACAAAATTACACTATCTACCCTAGGAAACATTTCGTAAGCCTGACTACAAAAAATAATCCACACTCCAAATACACCAAATATTTTCTTCAAGGTTGTTACAATTCTTGTAGTCCTAGTCAAGGAGAAGTAGGACCCAATCAACTTGTGTTGTCACCCATTAAAGACACATAGATCACCATGTCACTAGTCCAAGAGGCAACATGTTCACCATCCAACATCCAAGTGTTGGTAATTTTAAAGGTGAATAGGTCATTTACCCAAAGTTTCAATTGGTTTCAATTGGAACTTTTTCAAATTGGAGGTGGTTTTAAGCTACAATTTGTAATGATTTCAACATGTCCAAGGTTCAATAGGTCCTTAATGTCCAACAAGTGCCACAAACTAGTGACCAAGCAATGGTTGCTCATTCTTCTAGTGACACCTAATACTTTTAGGGGGGTGGGGGTGGTTATTTAAAGGGGTTGGGCATTAGTAAGTTGTTAGTTAATATAAATATTGAGTAGAGTTAGCTTCTTGTTAAAGTATCAAACATACAGGCTAGTTACAAGTTACAATTCAAGTTTGAATTTGAATTTCATATGGGAGGAGCACATAACTTTTGGTACCTTATTGCAGGTACTTCATCTTCTTGGTTTTGTTTTGGTTTGCATTCTTCTCTTGATCTTTGAGTTGTTTTGATTACTTGACATGCAACAAGAACCTGTGTGTGTTTAGAAATAGGAACCTATTTACATTAATATTTTAGCAGAAAAAGAGAAGAGGAAATGGGAGAGCAGAAAGCCTCTTTTTACCAGGTTGACAATGCTTTAATAAGTACCAAATTTGACACACGTGTTGTAGAATATAATTTCATAGGTTAGAATGTAGTAACACACATATTTCAACTTCATTGCATAGGAAAATGACACTAACTAAAGACAATAATGAGACATTAGATAATTTCCCAATAGATAACAATGTGAAATTGTCTATTACTGACTATATTTTGTTCTTAATGCATAAGGAGAGGATTCCTAACATGGCCAAGAAGAGCAATCAAGACCATGGTAAGATGCACTTGAAATCAGAGTCCTTTTAATTACATATAACTTTTGTGGTGACTTCAAGTGCAACAAACCAATAAACACGATACTGATGGATTAAAATGCCAAAAGGTGTATGTAACATACATTCCATGTGATATAGTTATGGATTTCATGAATGGAGAAGGAGACCAAGCATATGTACAATGCAAATTCATTAGAAATGATGATTAGGTGAAGTAATCTAGTGCACTCATGTTAGTTCAGAGGTTTTGTTGTATTCTTTAGTAGGATGGGGAAGCACCTTCCATTTGTACTTTGCAGTTTTCAGGATATCCAAGCAGCCCACCACCTATAACCCTTAACCTCTGATTTCTTAGGGGTGTTCAAGGGTAGGAGAAGGATGGGAGTGAAGCAGGAATGGGTTACTCTTGTCTAGCCAACATATAGAGATAGAGTAGGATGAGGGGCAAGGTACCTTGGAATAGAAGGAAAAAGGAGAAGCAGGGTACATTGTCCCTCACAAACAAGGTATCCCAATATAACAAAGCCCACTTGAGACTCAATGCAATATGGGTAAATGTTGGTTTCAGAATTTTGAGTGGACAACTGTGTAGAAGGTGATCAGTATCCAAAGTTCACAGATCACTTCACCACCGTTTTTGCTCAAGCTTTCCAACTTTGCATTTCTTTTGCATGCACAATGAAAATCTTTCACAAGCCTTTAGTAAGTCATGATGGAAATTATGCCAGATACAATGCAGTTCCATGTCTCTTGATTTTCCTCATCATTTTTCACACATCTCACTTCCATTGTACCTAGAAATAAGTGTTCCTGCAATTGTTCCAAAAGTTTTGCTCTTGCAAAGAATATAGAACAGGATGACAGTAGGAATGTACAATCCAAATATTGCGCAGTTGGTAGAAAATATTGACATCAATCATTCAAGTACAAGCCCCAAGTCAACATCTTGCTGGGGCAGACAGCACCCTCCTTGAGCTCTACTGAGGGCCAGAAACATTCATATCATGTGAACACAACATCATCCTGTACATGGCAATTAATCATGCATTTCTCAGGTATTACTCAACAACTATAAGTGTTGATAGCTTTGAACATTCAGTTGCAGTGTCCTGACATGCACTTTAAGTTGGTGTATGAAGATTGGTTATAGCATTAGAGGCTGTTGACCCATGTTGCAGGCAGATTAATAGCTTGGTGCTGGATTTTCTTGGCTGGGGGTAACATAGCCCTGAACTGATCCTGTTTGTTGTGGTACTTCCGTATTCCTGTTTCCACCAAATCGAGACTTCAAACCACCTTGAGGATCTACAACACCAATGTTGCGGAGAGCATCCTGCATATTCATCACACCTTTGTCATAGTTCACAAATCCCATAAACCAAAATTCATGACCATCTGTTGTCACCAGTTGGATATACTTCTCATTTGGCTTTTTCTCATTCACTGAAGGAACGACCTCTCTCACTTTTTCAAGAGGTATCACAACCTGCATGCCAAATACATCCAACAAAGCAGTTTGAAATTCAGCTTTGAGACCATGAACAGATATTTCCTAGTGGCCCAATAGTAAGGTCACACAATGTTGCAGAACACTCCATTAAAGAAAAACATGCAAGCTGTAAAATGCACAATAAATTGAAATAGAGATGATAACCTTGTAATAACTCCATGCCACTTGGCCAGGAACAGGTGCATATGAGAGTGGCCTATCACTGCAGAATGCAAATTTTAGGTTTGTAATGTAGAGTGTGCCAGCAACAGGACCAGTTGAGGTGGACAGGTAGCATGCATAAGTCTTTCGCAGCTGCTCATTTGTTGCCATTCCAAAAGTCTGCTTGTACACTCCTTCAAAACCTCCCTCTGTCAATAGTCGGGTGCCATGGGTCATCCGCCCCCACGCTGTCTCTGTCACTGAAGGCCCTACTCTCACTGCACATCATACATTCCAGAAAGTAATCAGATAATACGACACAGTGCTTCTTGCACGCTAACTACTTGCAGAGTTTTTTGCATGCACAGCCTCAAAAGAGCAATCACCAACAGCAAACTTTGATGAACACAAGATCAACTGGAAAGAGAACCCAAGAACCACAACACCTTTGAACTGCCAAAAATGACAGAAAAGTTAGGGTACTCACAGTGGCCCCAAACATTTCCAGCAAGACCTTCTGCCTTTGCTGCCCACTTGTTCAGATTCTCCACAATTAGATTCATAGGACCTGTCAACATGGATCATTGCATCCATCACCAAATCAGAACAAGATTCCTGATCTACTTCTTTGGCCAGAGCTCCTCCTAGAGCGAGTTTACTTTTGATTCCAGCTCTTACAGCATTCACCTTCTCAAACACACAAAAGGAGAGTATTGTCATCGTATCATCCCTCTTATTCAAGACAAATCAACACCCGCAAAACATTCGAGAGATCCTATGGGAAGGATGCTACACATTCATTGTCTCTCGAAGAATATTCTGCACACAATTTCGAAACCTAATGCATCACTTACTTTTTCCAGTGGGAGGCACTTCAGCAGTCTGAACGTAAGGACTCCCAGGTTGCTTCCCTACGCCAGCCGTACTAGCCACTCCAGGCTGCGCTGAGGACTGCTGAAAAGAAGAAGTCCCTCCTGCAGCAGCGGGGTCAGCGGTATACGATTGCCCCACGAAGCCTCTATCCGTCTGCGTCCCATCGAATCCACTCTGCTGTCCTCTGAGCCCGCCTCCAGCACCCGAAGCCAGCTCTTCGGGAGCGGCAGTGGTCTGCTCAGCTGCAGCCCGGTTGTCCGGATGCGAACTCGGCTCCGCGGGCTCCCCCATCGGAGGCGCCCCGAACGGAGACCCTTGCCCCTCATAACCAGCAGATGTCTCCACTTGCGGGTAAGGGACATAGTCACTGGAGCGATCTGTCGAAGACGGGACAAACCCACCACCTCCTTGCTGCTGAGTATTGTGCTCATCGTCAAACACGGGCGGCCCTTGGTTTCCCCGATTGTAGTTCATTTTCGCTTTCTCTATTTGCTTGCACTCTTTGTATTCACTTGCTCTCACAACCCCACAACTTCCACAGACTGCCTAAAACTATGGAAGCACACAAGCAAGTAATGACGACGACTTTGTGTAAGCCTGAGAAATATACCCCGTGACAAAGACAAGAAGGAAAACGATTGCACTTTTGGTGTTGCAAAAGTGAACCAGCAAACCCTGAATTGAAAATATTGTGAGAACGGAATTACACACTGGATTTAAGACAGGAGATGAAGTGTGGATTCTGACAACAACGAACAAGGGGGAGTAGGCGAGATTGTTAAAAGAGGAGCACCATTAAAAGAGGAGATTGAAAGTAATGGACAGAGAGACCGACGGCATGGTAGAAGAACACGCTTTCTTCCTCACAGGGGCCATTGCCGACCATCTCAGAAGGCGTAGGGCCGTTTCCATATGTGGCCGATTCACGGACGGGAGCAGGCGAGAACCTTAAAAAAGCAGCACCGTGAAAAGAGGAGATTGAAACTAACGCATAGAGAGACCGACCGCATGGTAGAAGAACACTCTATTCTTCACACGGGCCATTACCGACAGCTTAGCAGGCGTAGGGCCGAAGAATCAAAAGGTGGCTAATTCTGGGACACCATTACTGGACCTGGTTGGGTATCAGTGACATCCAGCAGCTGAAGACGCATGAGACAATAGCCAAGCCCGTGACCACACACCCATCACAATGGTCAAGCGTGCACCCATTCGCTAAAGGAAAAGATTTTGCCTCATTGCTTTTTTTTCACAAGGATGATTATGTATAAGAGAAGCTCCTGCTATGGGGACTTCCAGATTTTAGATCCCCAGGCCATATAGCAGGACCTTCCCCTGCGGAACGACCTGCCATTTTTTTCTTGTTTTTTGAAATGACAACTCAGAAAACTGGAAAATTCGGAATGCCCAGCCCAGGCTGTACTGGGCCTTGTATATATGGGAACTTTCAGTTAAAATGAGGTCGTGTAAACTGGCCCAGCACTGAACACTAGCTTATCAGCGAACATTTTGGCCTTTGGCAGATCTTTCTCAATTCTTCTCCATTTTGAGTGACTTAAAATGTTATAGGAGTGTGTTCTCAACTTTTACAAGTCATCTTTGAAATGCGAAGCCAAAGGAGCAGCCACAAAAAGCAATAAAGAAAATATGTTTTTTTCGAATTGCAAAACATGTTTCTTTTCATTTTTCTTCATTTTTGACTCCTCCTATTTCATTAGTGCATAATTTTCTCATTTTTTGCTCAAATTGAGCGATTTCAACTGTTATGAAATCATCATCTTAAGCTCTACAAATCATCTTGTAACTCTTAGGGCAACAGAATAATATTTAAGGATTTTTTGAGATGTTTGAAAAAAGGTTATGAGTTGTTCCGTCAAGAATTTTCTGTAAAAACAACCAGTTGACTTCAAAGGATACTAACTTTGTTGCATCTAGTTCATTTTTAGTGCGATAGATGCGCATAGAGGAGGGCCCCATGTACTCTTTGAACATCATAACCAACGGTCCCTCCTTTCAAAACAGCTAAAAACCCTACCTTAAGTGTACAATGATTGACCTCTCTACTCTAAGTTAGAGGTAAATCAGGAAAAGTCAAATAGGTAAGATTCAGGCTGGGGGAGCGACATGAAAATACAAAATTGACAAGTTTTTACATGTAGGGTAATGCCTGAGGAGTGGGGAGTTTTGAATAATAAGAATAAGTGCCTGCCTGAGGCACAGCCAAGGGGTGCTTACTTCCAGAACTCCCCCACTCTGAAGGTGTTATCGTAAATAACAATCGATGTTTGATGTCACCCTTATTTGCTGGAATCTGCATTCAAATAAGGGTGCCTTCAACTACAGTAGCCAAAATCATGGAGGTTTTAACATTCCCCGCAAGTGCATGTAACAACAATAAGAGAGAGGTGTGGGAAGCATTGGAAACAATTGTTCTGTCAAAATCCTCATTCATGGAGTGGTGGATGAGGTCAGAGGTGTCAATGTTCTCTCTTTGTGCCTGTCTTTCTAGAACTTACAATCTCCATGTGCAAGTCAGTATTGTATTCCTCAATTGAAGTCATATGTGTTAGTGTGTTGACAGGTCTGAACTTTCTATCAGTGCAACTTGTTGTAGAAGTCCCACACCCTTTAAGTAAGAATAGCCAAGTATACATTTGAGCCCGTGTGATCCAAATGCCCATATTGTTGTAATGTCAGGTGTAAAGAATCTGCGATCCTTCCAGTTCAAGCCAATGGTGTTCATTTGCAGATCTGAGTTTGTGGGGGAGATAGGCACGCGTTGATGGCACAAGAAAACTTGGAAAACTGTCAGTTCTGTGTAGCACCCATTACAGAAAGCCTTTACACTCATTGTCAAAGTCTTCATTGATGTAGTGTGTAGTTTAGTGTGGAGGGTATTTTTCAGAGGGATGAGAGATGAACCACAAGTGCAGCATCTGTGAGGGCCTGATACACACTGCATTCTCTAAAAATTGATACAAATGCAGGATTTGCTGATGAGATAAGAAGATGCTTGATTAGGGTAACCCTTGAGATGGCTTGAAAGTGTTTGGGATTTCTGCTAATGGAAAAAGCATTTGATTTCCATGGGATTCCAGTGACATGTAGAGGTCAATAATTGTTAATGATCTGCCATATTGACATAACTTTAATATAAATGAATTTTGGTCAAATGGTAATAATGGTACATGATGCAATGTGTGACATATTATAAAACTTCTTTATTGCTCAAAAGGAAGAAAAAAAAATATTTTCAAATGTTTTTGAAGTAAGAAAAAATAATTTAGTTTTATATCAAGTTGAAATGCAAAAGGACAAAGAGTACGAAAGACATTGTTTCATTCCGATCAAAATAAATTTCAACCACCAAAATATTTTTTGATAGGATGACATAAGTTCTTCACCTTAAACCTGCACTAACTTCAAGTTGAATTCAACCATCAAAATTATTGCAACTTTAATGATGGTTAATCGATCATAATATATCATTCCCACAAGTGTTTTTTTTCCTATTTGTTGTAAGGAAGGTTCTTGTATGAATGGGTTCTCTAGAGGGAAGGTTACCTAAGAGTGTGAACTTGATAATGTTTCTGAGCCTGAGGAGAACCCATTGGTACTTCCACACACATAAACAACCTTCTTTTTATTGGGACATAGGAACATCTCAAAATGCTTTTCTCAGGGTTTTTTGCCAGGGGAAATACCTCAAAATACACCTAGAAATAAAAAGACAATTGTTTACAAAATGATGACAATTACTTTGACTTCCATTCTTCACAATATTATATCTTGAAAGTGACAAAGGCAAATTACAAAACTCTTGAAAAATGTTGAAATTTTAAATGAAAGATTGAAAAGCCAAAATGCACGTCTAAAGGTACTACAAGTTAAAACATTGTACAACCTTGACCAAGAATGAACAATCGCACAATTATTTTCATGGTATTTACAACTTCAAGTTTTGAATTTTGTCCTATAAGAAGTTGTGTAAAAAAGTTGATCAAATACAAATGAATAAAAAAATTATTTGACTAACAATATTAGTTGGACAAAGCACAAATCACCTTGAAATGGACATGAAAAGGCACATGTTAATTTGTTTTTTCATATCCATGTTGGTGGGTAAGGAAAAATGTGAAATAGTTATAAGAATAAGATATAATTATTAGGAAAGAAATGAGGTATTATTATAATGATAAAAAGTAGTTAGGCTTGAAAAAGAGGTAATTATATTTTAAAGTGTTTTTAAACTTGTTCAAGGATGACGGTATGAAGGATTATTCAAAATTAATATGGAGCCTATGAAAGATTTTTAAAAATCACCCATATACTACTCAATGTTTTTTTTTTCAATTTCCTGATGTAGCCAAAGTGGTGAGCATCCTTAAGCAGATTTTCAACTTAACTGACAAATTTATTTCAAGAAACTCTGAAAACTGGAGCCAGTACGCATAAATGTGGCGACACCATCCCCCAAAAATCAGTTTTCTGTTGCTTTTTGATGAATTTGTTTCTCAAAAAAAGAGAATTTGTGACAAAACATTCCATTTTCAGAAAACTGTGTCGCCATTTGACGATTTTTCGCCCAAAAAAAAAATCACTGATACCAGGTCCTCCAAGTTTTCATCATCAAAATTTTAAATCTTTAATTTGTTAAGTGTTAATGTAATGCAAAGACATTTGCAACATGTTTTGTATATGTTTGATTAATTATAAGACTCATGATCAATAGATAAAAAGCCAAAATTATAAACAAATGTGTGAACCTTTTCTTTATTTTTATTTCTTTCACAATTTTAACTAACATTGAAATACATTTCTCACTTAAGTTCATAGTCTTTTTCAATTGATGTACATGCATTTGTGTAAGCTTGCAAAATTAGGTTCTTTTATCATGTTTTCAAAATTATAAAATCTGGATTTAGGAAAAGGTTTGGACCATTAAAAAAAACTTAATGCAACAATTTAAGTTTATAGCCATTATAATAAGCCTTTTTTGTTTTCTTTTCCATGTTATAACTAACATCACATGTACTTCTTAACATGCTTACATTCTTTATTATGTTTATTTGAAACTAGGCTTTGACACTTACATGTTATAATGAAGTTGTATTGATGGGTTTTATACCATAGGCTAAGGTCAATTTTCACATTGACCAAAACAAAAGTTTCAAAAAATTAATTCAATTTTATAAATTTGAATTTTTTTTTTCCCACAATCTATTATGATATCCTTATATGAAGAGTGAAATTATTTAGATTGTAACTTGCAATAATAATGATGGTTTCAACACATTAGCTTCCTATTTTCACAAAAAAATGTTTTACAGCAGGTAAAATAATTTCTTTCAACATTGGTGTGAATGTGTAAAGGATATGTTTATTTAATCTCATTCCCATATTATCTTATGGAGGCTGAATGGCATCTCAAGAAGTTACTCTTTTTTCTTGAATAAAAAGTGCTCACATGTACAATAAGAAAACTCTTGAAGAATTACTTTCCTCCTCTACTATTGGTTGTACTCCTTGAGAAAGTAGCTCAAGCTATCATTTCACACAACATTTAGATCCATTTGTAGGACTCATTGCTCACTTGAACTCAATTGCTATTGTTGGGATGACATGACTTGACTTTCCATGGAGTACTAAATTGGCCCATTCTTTGGGCTACCGGTTCCATAAAATGGATGAAATGGAGGGTTACGATTCAAAGGTGTTTTGTTTTCATTATCAATTCGCTTTGGCACATTCTTGAACTTGGAAAGTATGAACCTTTGCTTTCGTGGTGGTGGAGACAATTTTCGTCTAGTGAAATGATATTGCAAGTTTGTTGCTTTGTTGGTGATCACCTCAAACCTTTGTTCAACATGGTTATAACTTTGGGGATGTTTCACCTTCAAATACTTGTTCATATCAATCCACTCATTTTGAAATCCTCCTCCTATGATTTGATGAAAAGGTGGGTCTCTACACAAATGAACAAACTCAACCCATAGATCAACACATGTATGTCTACTTGCTTGATTCTTTTCCATTCTCTTTCATCTTATTCATCAATGATATTATCAGGCAAGTTGTTTCAAAGTCATTTTAAGAGGGACAGCTCTTTGAAGAGTTTTGTGCATTGTTAGGTGTTAAGTTGATGCATGCATGCTCTTGCACTCTTTTCAATCTGTATGGGCTGCTCATTCTCTGAACAAAATCTAGTCTTCTAAAATGTTGCTTCATTAAACTGTTGAATTCAGAAACAACAGAGTTGTATCACCAAAGAGAACAGACTTCAAATAAGTAAACAAAAGGAAAAGCATCCTCATACCCTGGGTACTCAACACCATAAATGTGATGTGGGTTTCTGTCAGAGGGAAGCTTTGTCCTTGTCATCTGTGCAATGTGCCAGGCCAAAATGTCAGCAGAAATATTAAGAGCAGCTGAATTCACCAACCATGTCTGAAGAATCTGATATTGGAGACAGGATTGTGTTTTCAGAAGCTCTTAAATCAGAGATCTGGACTCTACTTTGACAAAGGATGTCAAGACATACAAGGGTGTGTTTTGGCTGGATCCGACAATAGAACTGCTCCCTGGCTGCTCTCTGCTCATTTGCTCTGCAATAGTGCCTGGACAGACATTATGAAAAACAACATTTGAGATTTGGTCCATCGAATTCAACATGCTGTGATTCCCTTTCCCAAAGAGATGCCTGCAAGTTGATTCAACTCTAGTCACTGGATTGCAAAGATGTCAACTGAATTTTATGTCAACAGTAGTGTTGAAAAGGATTACAAAAAAACTTGATTGAATTGAAGAATTTCTGTTTTGTTTCAAAAGCCATGCATGCCACGCACTTGATTACAGCTGTTTTGTTCATAGCTTTGAAATCAGGGCCATATTTCTGGTCTAGTGAGTTTGGAACTTGATGGATGTGCACTATCACTGCATACATGCCACACCCAAAACCTCAATTTTTGATCCAAGAATTGGGATCTTATGTTAACACTCAGGAAATTTAGTTCCACATCTGATGAAGCTACCATAACCCTTGCACTGTGATTGAGCATTCTACTGATAGTAACACTATTGAGATGGTGGTATGCATTCAATCAGACATGTGGAGTCTGGCAGCTATCTGACCTTGAAGCAACATAGTTTTCCATCTTCTGTTTCTGAAGTTCCAGACATTACGGCTGATTGATTGTACAGAGAGTTTTCAAATTGCAGCAGACGAAGAAAATGCAGCTGAATAGAAAATTTATTTGATATTTCTGGTCATTGAGAGATCTCAGAATGGGTGATGAAATTTGTATTCTTTTTGCGTTGTGGTTTTTCTGGAGTATAGATGTTCAATGATTTGCAAAATATGGAATTTGACAGCAATGGAGCCCAGTGTGGTGATTTGAGTGGTAGATTCTCAGGAATGTATTGAATTTGGTTAGAGACTGCACCTTCTCTCACACCTAAAGCATTGCGCTCATTTGGCCTGCCATATATGAATTTGGAATCACCGATGTTGTGTGTTACTCTCCTTGGCTGCATATCAACAATTCTAAGATTCTTACTACCCAATTTAGAGCTCAAGGCAGAAACAGATTCTTTCTTGTGTCATTGACATTCTTGGGTTTGCAAACATGACAAAAGTATAGCAGTAGCATGTACAAAATTTTCTTCCAAATTTCTCTCTCATCAGTGACAAGCTCTCCCAATGATAATTTTGATAGCAGGAACGGGTATGAAAGGTGTATAGAGAACTTGAGAGTTTCCTCCAACTATGGATGATGGAGAAAGCAGCTTTACCTGACCAAGTTCAGCTTTCACAAGGTTCCAGTTTTTATTTGAGGAATCTCTCACCATCCCCAAGCGGGGTCTATCAGATTCTGCATATATGTGCATCAGTCCCATGATTACTCCAACTAAATGTGCCCTCACTGTGTGTATGGCTGTCTTCTTTTGAGTGTGTTTCCAACAACCCCTCTTTCTTCAATGCTTGCAGAAGAAAGCACTTTCTCAGAGTGAAGCACCCTTCACAAAGAACTTATTCTTCCTCAGAAGGATTGCAAAAAATTTCCTCAATTCCTGCCTGAACTCATAATGCAGACTGAGCTTTGTCTCTCAATACCTCTGCTCTCTCCCTCAGCTCTCAAAAATGTTCGATTGATCAGAGACTCTCTCTGCCAGCTGAACTGATGGGTAATGAAGGGACAATCAAAGAATATGAGCAGTCCTAGTGAGTCTGCAGCCATGCAACTGCACATGCTTATTAACAGTGTAAATGGTCTGGCAGTATTTTCCTGTTAGAGATGCAAAGAGTCACTGCAACATGGTGGTTACTGCTTTAACTTACCTGGGCATTCTGGACTCTGCAGGTCTCATCACCTCCCATGCAACTGTTTCTCCCTTTTTCTGTTGCTGATTCTCAAACCTCAGCATCCTCATTTCTGCTACAAAACTATGTGCACTAAAGAAGCAAACATGAGGACATTTGAAGACATTTGGTACATGGAAACTGGATGCCTATGATAATTTTTTGCAACTGCAATTATAGACTATTATATATAACGGAAGCATAAGCTGCTGTGATCTTGTGTTGCAATCTTTGGAGAAGCTGCAATCTGTAGAATCTTAGTAGCTCAATTGGCTTTTTCAAGCTCTTATTCATCACCACTTTTGCATTGAAATTAGATAAGGTACAGAGGCTGGTGATTTGCAATTTCAGACCCAATGTCTTCATTTGTCATATCCCCACTAAACCCAACTGCTAAAATTTTGTCATTCACTCCTCCATTGGCATTTAGGAATTGGAAGCCTCAAGTTCCAAACAGTGAACTTCTTGGATCGTATACTGCTCAGACTTGCTCTTTCCATCAATTTTGACCAAAACAACCCACCAATCATCCCATTTGAGCTCATTCCAGTGTCCCCCTTTCTTTTTCCTGTTCCTGCTGGTGATGAGTATGACACTCTGGTAGTTGGGATTATGTGTGCAAAATCCTTCTGGCAATCTCAAAAGTTTTCATCTGGATGCTTCACATGTAGAATTCAAGGGGTTCAATGAGTTCACATTCTCATTGAAATTGAGTTGAAAGGAATCCTGCAACATGAAAGTCCTGCTCATTGCCAAAATATTGAAATGACTAAAAACCAGCTTTCATCAGAATCCCCACAAGCTTCTGCACAAAATGTAACCATATGCGTAAAATATTGCCTTGCAAACGTTCTTCCCTGATCTTAGAGGCTTCCTCCCCTCTCCAATGCCTTGATCTCCCTTGCTTCCCCCATCTTTAATATCCAGCTCCATGCTACCCATTGCCTGAAAACTTCATGCCACCATGTCACTTGAATGCACAATGTAGACAAAGTGCCAACACCTCACCATCTCCAAACCATCATCACCTCCCAAAATAAGCATCAGGCACATCTCACACTAAGCACACCATCTACATTCCAAAGTTTCTTTGATTCCATATATCCTCTTGTGATTCTACAAGGGTGACCCACTATGCCCATGCTAATGTGGCAAAGACAAACCGTGAATTTAAAAACATCCCTCGTCCTTTGCAACAGGGCCCCCAAAAACAACCTCAATCCACCTTGGCTACTAGCTTATCATCACATTTGCTTATAATTATAACATCTACACCAACATGAGAAAAAAATTGGTCATACTTAGAAAGTGAACTCCAATCCATGGCGCATATAGCCCTTAGCTGCATCCACACACATTAAAACTAACTTTTGACAACCCGTCGTTGTACTTCATGTTCAAGCTCTTCCATATAAGTAATTCATTGGACATATCAAGCACGCAAGACTACTTTCATTTGACAAACTATGATCTACACTTTACTAAATGACCCAAATCTTGGAACATTATTAACATGTCTACATCCCAAATTGTAAGTGAACTTTGTGTATGAGTTGATGAGAATTCAACTTTGCAACCTACTTAAAGCGTGCTACAAGTATAGGCTCCCCAAATTTGTTGTTTAAGCAGGTCAAACTTCATGAATAGACCTCATATTGGACAAATAAAGAGCATCAACCTGCATGATCATCAATCAATCCAGTTCTAAGATATCTCAAAACAGAGCAAAACTCAACTTTTCAATACATAGTCACACGAGCAACATAGCAATAGTCCCAAGACAGGTAGTAGCTACATTTGACATTTAGTAGCTGCAGCAGAGTGACATGTCTGCAATGCCACAATCCACTAAGTTGTTGCATAACACCTGTATTCAACTCAAAGATGGATGAGAACCCTAAGAATGTGACCGAAACACCCATAACTAAGTAATTGCATCCAGACACTTAGACAATTCAGGACTAACTTGCCACACAACACATCCAGAAATGAATATGCTATGGGCACATTGCTTGCACAGATCATGGCTTTGTACATGCAAGAGTGAAGAAAATTATCAAGCAGATGACAATTGCATAACAAGAAACAGGTAGCAGCCATCTACACAGGTCATACAATTTGTAAAGATACAAAAACTTCTACCATTGGTCTGTGTGCATGCCAGATGTTGCATGATTGAAGGTTGAAAAAGTTTACACATTGAGGTTTTGTGCAATGCTACCATCAACCACAGTGAGAGGTTCCTGGACTAATTGGGTTTGTACTGATCAAGAACAGACAGGCTGATAGTAGTAGCAGCTGCAGTAGAGGATTGTTGGATAAGAGAATTGTTGGGCTGAGCATCAGAAAAAGTTGGCTGATGCTTGAGAAATTGACCAAGAAAGGGGGCCACTCAGTCTACGAGTGATGGATTATTTGCCACGATTGTTGTGTGTGGTATAGAGCTGTAGGAAAGCTGCTAGCAACTAGCTTCATAAGCTTCTGTGGGCATCCAAATCAGTCAAGAGAAGGCCTGTCACCACTTTGACCCTGAGGAACCCAAAATCAGAGCATGAACAATTGTGAAGGATGCAGAGCTCAGAAAATTCAGAACCCACTGCATCAAACATTCAATGCACAGAAGAAGAAAGGGGCAGTGGAGCCATCAGGTCAGAGTGATCTGCATGTTTGTTTGTGAACACCCTTTTACAACCCAATACTGCTGCAGAGTAATATCTGGCAAGCACAGCCTTGGGCAGCAAGAAACTGCAAACCACCACAGGAAGTAAGTACAATAGCTTTGGCAAGCAAACCTCACTGTTCAATGTGCTCCCTTCATCAATCCTTTGCCAGTTTCCATTCTGCCCTCCTGGATGCTATATATCAATAGTCATACAAATGGTCAACGATATCTTCATTCAAGCTGCAAGAGGCCTCTAAGGGTAAGCTTTCATTTTTGCTCATCGATCTTGCATAAGCAAGCATCTAAGCATGAAACAAAGAGGGTCATAATACAAGGCCTCAGCTCCACTGTTATGATCCCTGGAAAAACTAGCACTTTGGTGAGCTCCATAGTGTTGGTACCTGGCAACAGACTCAAGAAAACAATCAGGTGACCTTCCATCACTTGAACTGCAGTAGGACTCTACAGTATCAAGTGTGTAGTTCACAGGAAAACCACACTGTTCGACATTTCCATGTGGACTTTACATCTTGTTTTTCTGCGGGCAAGAGAAGAACCAACAAGTGCCACAAAGCTTAGTTGACAAGCAAAGCAATCATACAAATCACAGACGTCCTCCTTCAAAATGCATATTACTCCAAAACCATTTTCTAGAAATGAAACAAATTTGAGCACCATGATAGATTTCCTGGTACATAATTGCCTTTTAGCTTGATGATCTCATTACATGCCAGCATAATTTCTAGCAACAATCAGTTGTGAATCTCTACAACCATGGTACTCAACCCATTAGATTGAGATGAAGGCATGTGTGCAAGCAGTTAAAACTTGTAGAAGTTGAGACAATTGAACCCTGCACAGATCTGAGGCCTCTCATTCCTATGACACATGGTTGAATGAGACAAATAAAGATTCAACCTATTTAAGCAACTTCCTTAAATACCTCTTCCTGACTTATTTTGCACTGTTCCTCCCCCTTCTATTTCACAGGCTCCATCTCTTTCTTGTGCTTGATGAATAGCACCTTCCTTAAAGGAATTTGTCCCAGGAGGCTTGACTTTGTCTTTCTTTTGGATTCCTGGATTCAAAAAACAATATAGATGTCAGCATAAGAAAAAGGCTTTCTCCATTCAGAAAATCTAACAATGGGACTAGGAAACAACTGACAGTTTCCAAACAGAATAATTATCCCAATGCAGTAGAATGCATGGATTTTTGAACTTGAATGTGCAAAGTTCAAGAGAAGTATATCCCTTCCTCATCAACTTCCTCTCTGTCAGCATCTTCTTCCTGCAGAATATAAAACCTAAGTTTAACAAGCTAACACGTCTATGAGATTCTTCTTTATGCTCATTGTCTGCATAATCCTGCAATTTCATCAGCCCCTCTCCCCAAAAAAATCGCACTGACATTGTCACTTGCCAGTTTCAATGAAGATTTGCAAATAAGGAAGAGACATAGGAGTACATCAAAATCCAAGATGAGAGCATGGTTTTCAATGTCATGTGTGTTTCTCTACTGTCTAATATGAGTCTTTTAGCTGCATTCCTTACATTTTGTCTCATACCCATCTGTCCTCAGTCTTTCAACAATGGTCACCTTAACAAACAATGCTCACTGCTGGAGCTAGAAAGCGGCATATTGAGTTAAACAGCTTTACATGAGATTGCACAGAAGTCTTCACAACAACACTTTGAACGTAACATGACAGTGAGTGTGGTCATAGACTTATGAGAGATGCTCACAAAGTGTCAGACCATCACCTTGATCATGACTAGGATTGACAAGCTACTATCACACCCCATTGACTCCATCAGCTTTTGCCTCCTCAAACACAATCTCTTGAAGCCCACCAATGATCCAAATTACCTTGTTGCTAATTCATTCCTACCTCTTGTTCTACAAACACCAACGTTTCTAGGACCAAAAACACACTGCTATGTCTGAATCTCTGGGTATCAAAGTTGTAACAACTTGCCAAACCAGTTGACAACTTGAGTTCCCTTCTTGTAGCACGTGGAATGAAGTGAGCCCCGGTTCCTAAGAAAGAAACCCAACCTTCTATGCAAAATTGCTGGGAGACCATGAAAGACCTAAAACAGGGGCTTTGTAGCAAGTTATCTGTGGGGACAGCAGCGTCTGCTCCTTGCAGAATTCGCAAAGATTTGAATCCCAGAGCCGAAAGGAGCAAATCTGAGTATCGATAAATACCCATTGCTGCAAACAATGCTAATTTAAATTCTAGGGTCGAACTCAGAGATGAACTTCTGCTTATAAACGTGTTGAAATAAGTTGGTGTTGTGTCAGAAATCATTATTGAGTGTGATACTCCTGCACTCTCTGCAAACTCCAACCTACTTCGCTCTTCCCAGCACTGAAGGTTAGGGCACCAGAGATCACGACAATCCAGGATGCTACATACTTGATTCGCATCAGAAATTGAGAATTGATACGACGATACAGTGCGCGACAGAGGGCGAGACTGACAGTCTGTAAGATCGTGGAAACACATCCATTATAGCTGCGGGATCCAGGCGGTTGGGAATCTTTCTTTGGGGCGTCGTCTTCTCGCCGACACGTATTTGTCGAGCTCTCTTTTTTCGCAGTGGTGGGTGTTACGCGCCTCTGTGGCGAGTCGTCTAATTCAAGGGTTTCCGATTCCCAACCTCCTTTTCACGGTGGCAGCGATCTCCGCCTCTGTCAAGCTCCGCGGACCACGGCGCGCACTCGCTCGCTCGTCTTCTCTCTCACCCTCTATAGGTACGTTTTGTTGATGAAATGCCTTTCTCCGGTGGTGCTGTTTCTGGACAATCTACCAATAGGCCAGTCGGTTTGTCTAGATAGCCTTTTCAGGAGAAATAGTTGCGTCTTCGGGGACAAGAAAACGCACGATCGACTCCCGGTACCTCTACTGCCTCTCTGTGTCCGCTTGCCAGCGGCGATGGCGGCACTCTGTCGCTCGGGGGTCGCACGGGAGCGTATGGCGCGATTCTTGGCTTCCAGTCTTCGCCGCACTGCCGTCTCACCCAGATGGTATTACACCCGGTACTCTTATTCTCTATATCTCGTGCCTTTTACATTCCATCAATTTGTTCGATCGTCCCTCGCTGTGACCAATCAAGCTGTGGGGCTGACTGCCTGGTGGCGGATCTTGGAGGTAGTGTGGAAGATCCAGGATTTTGAATTAGGCGAACATTCATTGAGAGGGAATCCTGCAGGAAAGCAGGACCGAAAAAACTAGGTTCAGGTTAAGATGCTTCCGCAAGCTGGTCGATCTACAGCTCCGTCTTAGGACATTTGGACATACAGTAGGAAGGGAAAGAATCGAGGTGACCTGATTGATTGCCCGTGACGATAATAAGGGAATTGTGTTTCGATTGGTTTGGATGCAGTGCGCCTGTTGCAAGAAAGGAGCAGTTGATCCCTCTTCAGGATGCTAGGTTTGATCAGCTGGCACTTGATCTGAAACCCTTGCGTTGTTTAAGTATAGTAAGCTCAATCTGGTTTGCCTCAGCTAATTTTCCTCTCTAGGATTTATGGTCCTGATCATGTGCAAGTAGTCAGCCAGTTCTGAATCCAATTTTAGCTACTCACTTGACAATAGGCATGGATCACAGGAACAGCTACTTCTCTGCATCCTTCATCGAGGAGCAGTATGGCTTCCTGACTGCCAAGGTACTTACTTTGCTTTGTACATTGGCTAAACATTTTTACCTCTTGTATTGTTGATAGGTTTTCACAATAGCGGTGTGAAAACCTACCTGACTTACAACCCAGTTGTGCACAATTATTTTGGCTCTCAACACACACTATTATTTGTTGTGCGTGTGATTTATTTAACTTTCTGCTATGATTCCATGCATAGCCTGACCAGGAATGCTTGTTAGATTTCTATAAATTCCATGAGATTATGTTTGTATTGGGTTGTGCAGTCAGCATATGGTGTTCGCAGCTATAGTTCTGGTGGTATGCCTTCTCCTTTCACCAGTTTTTTCTGATGTAGTTGCTCTTTTTATAATAACTCTACACCATTTCTCTGCATTGGAGTGCTTCTCTTTTTTAGTGCATAGCAAACCTCCATAGAATGAGGATTTTGTGGAGTGAATCTGGTGGCTGCATCACAAATGTATTTGTTGCAAAACCATTGAAACATTTGAGAATGTGTGTAGGAAGTCCTGCTCCATACATTTCAAGGGCGCTCATACAGACTGTAACTGACAAGTATGTTGTCTTCTAACTGGAATCAGGCCTACCACCTCACGAAGTTTTGACAATGCCAGCACTGTCACCCACAATGGTGGGTTTCAATGGAAAGGAGACCACCAATGTGTTACACATTTCTACAGTTTCGAATGACTGCTTTTAGTTTTCCAGGATTCTTCAGTATGCACACCAGCATGCTTGATCTATTTGTGGCTGTTCTGTTATCATCTCATGAGGATAACCTAGGTCGATATGTGTACTTGTGTACTGTCTTTTTGTGTTGGTGTTTGAGATTGTAGCTCTGCAGAATTGCTCATCTTTGTCAGCAACACTATTGACAATGCTGTTTTCTCTCATGCAGACTCAAGGAAATGTGGGGAAGTGGAAGAAAAAAGAAGGGGAGAAGGTAAGGATCTGAAAAGTGCTTTGTTTACAGCTTTAGTTTAAATCAGTTGTCTGACAACTCAAAATGCAGGGAGTTTCCTGAGCATCTGTAGAAATATTAAACCTGTTCATGTAAAGCATGATGAATATAGAGAGAACATGGCAGGTAGCAGCTGGGGATGTGTTGTGCGATATTGAAACAGACAAGGCTACTCTTGATTTTGAATCCTTGGAGGATGGGTACGCTTTGTTCACTCACATAGAAGAACTTCGAATTCCTTCCATCCTCCCCTTTTGGGGTGGAGACTCAGACACATGGTTTCAGATGGATGGACTCAGTAGAGCAATTTTCTGTATGGAGACCATTAGTTGTGTTTGTGTAATCTTTTAGAGCTATGATCTCTTGCTGTTGAATTGGCTCTGTACTGAACTTAGACTTGTATGCTTCTGTATTGCTGATCCTGGATTGCCTTGTCCTTGCAGAGTTTTGGCTAAAATTTTGATACCAGCTGGAACAAAGGATGTGCCAGTTGGCCAAGCACTTTGTGTAGTTGTAAGTGCCTTCTAGAGTCAGGATTAAGAAACATGACCAATTTTTATGACCCCAGCAAAAGGGCTGAGATAAAGGAGCAGTGTGCAGTCGTCTGCATTATTTGTATAGAGAATGGTCATTATGCATATTCAGCATACTGCTTTATTTTTTTAGTAAAAAGACTGAACTAACCTGAAATGCTGGATGTAGGCTGAGAGTGCAGAAGGTGTGGAGCAATTTGCATCATATTCTGCAGGAGCTGGGCCTACACCCTCTCCACAACCAAAGCAGCAAGCATCACCATCCTCACCACCAGCCACTGCACCATCTCCCAGTCCTCAACACTCTCCTCCATCTGACCTGCCACCTCATGAAGTTTTGACAATGCCTGCACTATCTCCCACAATGGTAATGTGTTTGGAGGTCAAAGTCCTTGGAGGGTTCATTGTGTACAGAAATATGTGCTCACATTGTTCCTTAATTGTCTGCAGACTCAAGGGAATGTTGGAAAGTGGAAGAAGAAAGAGGGAGATTTGGTAAGAGACATAGTCCACTCAAGGTGGTGCTTCAACTTCACAATTGTGAAATTAGTTTTGTGCATTAAGTACCTGGTATCTGCTGCTGACTCTAAGTTTCTGCAGAGGGTTTTATTCTAGTAACATAAGGTACTGAAACTCAAAGGATAGTATGGCAGGTAGCAGCAGGAGATGTGCTATGTGATATTGAGACCGACAAAGCCACTCTTGACTTTGAGTCACTGGAAGATGGGTACACATATATACCTATGCTCAAGACTTCTAAACTTTCAACCTGTCTGGTATTATTGGTCATGAGAGACCAGCAGTGTTGATCCATATCAAGATGATGTGCCTCTAAATTGCAAGTAGCTTGATCAAGAACCTGGGACTTGGAGCTTCAAGAACTTATAAATACTGGGGGGTGTGATTTCACTGCAGAGTCTTGGCTAAGATTCTTATTCCAGCAGGCACCAAGGACATTCCTGTTGGCCAGGCACTTTGTGTAGTTGTAAGCACTTTTGATGCTCCTTTTCCTGTCTTCTTTGTGCTGCATCACTCATTGTTGGTCAAGGAAAATTGATTTAGAAACTGGACATTTGGATGATGTGGAATCCTGGAAATAGGCTGAGAGTAAAGAAGGATTGGAGAAATTTACAAGCTACAGTCAGGAGGAAGATGGACGAACTGCATCACAGGCCTCCCAACCACAGGAACAAGCCAGATCATCTTCACACTCCCCCCCACCTCATCCTAGCTTCCCCCTGGTTGACCTCCCGCCTCATGAAGTGTTGTCAATGCCTGCACTTTCTCCAACAATGGTATGTTGTGGTCTGTCAACACATCTTATGGCTCAAAACTTTCTGAAGGTGTCTAAGCTTAGGGGAAAATGCCATGCTATTCGTGTTGTTAGGGGTCTGACAATTTCATGGATTTTCTTCTGCAGACCCAGGGGAATGTTGGCACTTGGAAAAAGAAGGAAGGAGACAAGGTAAAGAGCTGTGGTGTGCTAAAAGATCATCTCTTAATTGTGCTCCACTTGCACCTGGTTTTGTAGTTTATTACTTCACAAGCAACTCTTTTGTTATTTAAAAAATTTCAATGGCCAGAACAGCTCCCCTTGTAGAGTGCACCTGAGGAGAAGAATCTCATGGCAGGTAGCAGCAGGTGATGTGCTCTGCGACATTGAGACAGACAAGGCTACTCTTGACTTTGAGTCCTTGGAGGATGGGTATGTTCTTGTGACTGTTCTGGCAACATTCATATTAGTATGCAACAGGAGCACATTCAAGACACAATGAGATATATCCATCTAAAGCTGCCCTGCTGCATGTTTGTTACTTAAGAACCTGAGGTCAAAGCATTTATTTCTTTTCTTTGTTTGTGGATCTTGCTCTCTGTAAATACCCAATGCAAGCAAGAAAAGTAGATAGAGGGAAAAGAAGCACCAATCCATGAGACCATGTCCCCTTGGAACATCATCTCCAGAGGGTTCTAAACTACAGAATCATATCACACCATCAATTGCTGGAAACTTAGCAAGCAGAATATTTGCAGACCTTGCAAACCAAGGAACTATTGCACCTGGTGCTATGGGACCCAATCATCTGTCAAGTGGTGTTGTTATGGACAACTAGCAAGCTGTTGAGCTTCATGAAGCAAACCATCAATGTATTTGGACTTGCAGGCATCCACTACAATGAGTGTTGGGGTGTGATGTGACTGCAGAGTTATGGCCAAGATTCTTATACCATCTGGCACAAAGGATGTTCAGGTTGGCAGAGGGCTTTGTGTGATTGTAAGCACCTCCCACACATACTGTCACCTGCTTTCTTTCTGAATGTTCTGCAGTCTGCTACTGTGCTACTGACACTGTCTAAGATATTGCCAATCACTCCGCAAAGCAATCATCTGTCGGTTATCTGGTGGAGGAGATGATTAAATCATGTACACAAGATCTAGAGGGGTCTTTAGATAAATGGAACAGTACATTGAAGAGAGAATGGGGTTCTATTCAAGATAGTGATGTTGTGGGAATGTGAACATAGGCTGAGAGTGATCAAGAGTTGGAGAAATTTGCAAGTTACAGCAGTGAAGCTTCTACTCCCTCAGCAAGTGGGCAAGCACCAAAAGCAGCAGAGGGACAGTCACAAGCACATGCACCTGCTACTCCAGCTCCTTTGTCTTCTTCAGCTGTGCAGGGTAAATTTGGGCCAGCAGTGAGGAAACTACTTGCTGAAAGTGGATTGGATGCCTCACAATTAACTGGGACAGGTCCTCATGGAATGCTGGTGAAAGGTGATGTGTTAGCTGCAATGAAAAGTGGATTATCACCAAAGTCAAAATCAACTCCTGCTGCTGCTTCTAAGATATCTGCACCTGCTAAAGTCCCAGCAGCTTCTAGCCCAGCATTAAGTTATGAAGATATTCCCACCAGCCAAATTCGGAAGGTATGTATGGCATTGATGAATCAGCAGTTAAAATCCCAGTCAATAGGGTCTTTTCTAGAATACAATCTTCATACATGTTTGCAAATGGTGAAGTGTTTGTAATTAATTTATAATGGCAACTCATGGATTAATTGTTTTTCAGATCATAGCAAAGCGACTGGTGGAATCCAAGTCTGGCATACCACATGCTTATCTTGAAGCAGGTCAGCAGTTGCATCATGTCTGTGAATTTCATATTTGAAATGGTTTCTGATCTCCAAGCTTCAAGTTCAACTTCTTGCCACTGGTTCTATGATTGGATGTTAACCTGTTTACACACAAAGAAATCCATGTCCAAAGTCCACTGCACTCACTTTTTGTAATGATGTGTTAACCTCTAGGTCTATGTGATCCCAAAGTCCACATTGACATTGTTTAGTGGTTGTTTGCTGGTGTGCTGCTGTGCTGTTGTCAGCTACTCTTTTGGATCCAACTCTTGAGCTTCGAAAAGAACTGAAAGGTCTGTTGCTCATATGATTTGATACCTTCAACTGTTTTTCTGTATCTGATGATCCATTTGTCTATTAACATGGCTACTGGCTGTTGAAACTTTTCCTCTTGGAGGTTAAATGTATAAAATCCATGATGTGGAAGTTTCAAATCCCAGTGGAAGATTGCTGCGGGGATGCAGTTCTGATTCTCATGCTGGAACTTCTGAAATTTAGGTGAGAGAAGGTTGTTATTGAACAGCCATGTTTATACAAAGTGGTTGGTATGGGCATGATGCAGAGAATCATGGTGTTTCTATATCAGTAAATGATTTTATTATCAGGGCCACAGCTCTTGCTTTGAAAGAAGTGCCTGAGGCAAATGGTAAGCTTGATGTGCATACTACACCTTTGTTGTGAAACCTGAGTAGTGGAATCTTCAATGCAGATTGGATAATAACTATGGCTGGTTGCTATGCAGCATTTTGGGATGACAAGGCAGGAACCAGAGTGAAGAACAACTCCATTGATATCTGTGTTGCTGTTGCCACTGAGAAGGTAGGGTGTGTGTATGCTTGTTGGGACTGCATGGGAGGTCTGCACTGTGGGTTTCAGGTTGGAGAAAGGTTGTATTTGTCTGGACACTTGAGTGCTGATGGTGCTCTGCAATTTTATTTGCAGGGATTGATGACACCAATTTTGAAGAATGCAGACCAGAAATCATTATCAGATATCTCTTCAGAGGTAATTCTTTCAGGCATGTGGTGTTGTGATTGATTTCCATGACTAACCCTACTCCGAATTTTGTGAATTTTCATATGTGAAAGAGGATTCTCTATGCTGTGCCATCAGGTAAAATCGCTCGCTGAGAGGGCCCGAGCAGGCAAGTTGAAGCCAAATGAGTTTCAAGGTGGCACTTTCAGGTCAGTATCTTGTTTCATTGTGCATGCAGGAAAATGGGAAAAGGTAAGCTCTGTATGATATGCACACTAGATGTAAGCTATCTGCTGCTAAGTGGAGCAGAAATGTTCGTGCTGCCTTGGCATTGGTCCTGCATTGCACTACAGTGATTTACTGGTTGGATGTTTGGTTATTTTGTGCAGCATCTCAAACCTTGGAATGTTCTCAGTGGACCATTTTTCTGCTATTATAAATCCTCCTCAGGTAGAGTACACAACTTTGACTCTGGATCAAAGGAGATCATAATCACTGGCTATGTCAGGAGTGAGGTCATATGACTCGCACAACAGATAGAGACTATTTGTTGCTGTACAATTTAATCAGTGGTTGATGGGACCCTCTGGCATGCAGGCATGCATATTGGCTGTTGGCAGGGGTGTGAAGAAGGTGGTTTGGGAGGAGGATGCAGATGGTATGCAACCCTTCAGTGCCCTCTGCTTGCAAAATATATGCTTCTGGCTAGGTCTGGTACTCTTTGTATGTGCACTATTGTTACTAACAAAGAATGAGAACTGGTTGCTAGGTGGAGGAAGGCCCAAGACTGTGACCCAAATGCTTGTCACTTTGTCTGTAGATCATCGTGTCTATGATGGTGAAACAGGAGGTGGGTTTTTCTCTCCTCAAGATGTTGATTATCCATCTGTTTTGTAGAATATCAGAGAAACTATGGCAGTCTTCTGCTTAAACATGTTGATCCAATGAAGGTACGTGGATTGGGCTTTTAAACTTTGTTTCTTTGATGGTTGCAGGTCGATTTTTGAAGGCTTTGCATGCAAATCTATCTGATCCCAAGAGAATGCTGCTATAAGCATTGTGCATGTCAAACTGGATTATCTGTGCACTGCCCCCACCCCCGCCCCCACCTGTTACAATTTGTTGCTGGGACCACCTCCCTTGTCTTTATGGACGTTGACAACATTCATGCAAGGTACAATTACACAAGAGAGATATGCCCTCAACATGAGACTTGAGTGAGACCTATCATTGAATATTTGCATTATTGGTGTTTCAAGGTTAGGATGGTCTGAGGAAAGTGAATCACTTTAGATACCACATTTTGCAGTAATTGCTTCCAAGGTAGAGGATTGCAACTTTAGGATGTTCCTTACTGTCAAGTGACACAAAGCATAGTTGTGAACCAGGCCTTTCTGCACTTGGGCCTTCTAGGGTTTGATGGCACAGAGACAACTATGCGTGATTAGGTTGGATGCATATTGCAACAATTGTGATGATGGTATATCCAACAAGCTCTTGGAGTTTCATTATCACACTGTGAGTCTAATAAATTGATCTCTGAATAGATTTGTGACACCACACCTTTAGTACACTCATCCATTGTACTTGGGATTTCTCAAAGTGATCTTACTTGCTTGTTGCACCCTTGATGTTTCATAGTGGGGTGTGATTGCTTGCTATTGGTGTAGCACATACTGCACTCCAAAATTTAGTAATAGAGAACCTTTTCAAATTCAACTGCCTTGGATTGCTCTGAAAAGTACACAACTTTTTGTTTTGGCTGATTTTCTAAAACTTTTTGACACAATACTAATGCGTCATTTTAAGTAAACTTTGATATTGTTTTGGCTCTCAACACAGTGCACACCTCTATTATTTGTTCTGCATGTGGTTATTGAACTTCTGCTATGATTACATACATAGCATGATGAGGAATGCTTGTCAGATTTCTGGAAGTTACATGAGATTATGTTTGCATTGGGTTGTGCAGTCGGTATATGGTGTTTGCAGCTTCACTTCTGGTGGTATGCTACTCTTTTCACCAGTTTTTTGTGATGTAATTTCTCTTTTTTAACAACTGTATACCATTGCTCTGCATTGGAGTGGTTCTCTTTTTCAGTGCATGGCAAACTTCCAGAGAATGCAGATGGCCTGGAGTGAATCTGGTGACTGCATCACAACTGGATTTGTTGCAAAACCATCAAAATATTTGTGAATATGTGTAGGAAGTCCTGCCCCATACATTTCTGGGGCACTCAACAGAAGTGAGAGTTTACATAAATGTGCATTTTACAGGTCAACATATGCACATGGAATATGGAAGTTTTGCTAGACTTGGTCATTTTGGCTGGGTTGGAATAGGTCCAGGATACCCAGAGTAGTGCCAGCAAAGCGCTGGTAATTTATACTCATTTAGCTGTGGGAAAACTTTAGCTGTGGAATAAGGCCTACACTTACACTAGGAGTCGATGCCAAGGTTGAACTCAAATCAAGCATTTCTATTGGTGCAATCACTGAAATCAGCCCAAGTGACTTTGCACTAAGAGTCAAGGCTGAAAAGAAAACAATTTTTTTAATCCACCACTTCATGGCCCTGACTTGGTCCCAAGGTAGAAAATGGACACCTATGAACTTGGGAGGCCAATTTGCAAACTTGGGGTGAATGTTGCTGTAATAAAATATTTGTTGTTTTGATGAAATCTGCATCGTAGGATCCCAATAAATCCTAAACCAAGCCTTATATGTTTTCATTTTCCATTTCATCTCTCTTCATTTTCCCTCTTTTTGTTGAACTTATATGTTTGGTTGTGAATAATGGAGGGAATTTCTAATTTTCCTACTTGGGATATGGAAGATGTTAATGTGTTGTATGAAAAGGGTGTGAAATGAAGGTTCTCATTCATTTCAGCCAATATAAATCTCTTTCATTGTTCCATTTATTTCCATAATAAAAACAATCATTATCATCATTGCATTATAATTTTGATGAGGTGGAAGTTATTGCAATGTCACAACTACAATAATAGCATGTTAAATTGTTATGAAAAACATAAAAGTTACAAAAATCTTCTGTCTATGCCCATCCATGGTGGTTTGACTCTTTAAGGTTTAGCTTGAGAAAGGATGCAAAGATGAGAAAAATAATTCAACTGGGCACATATTCATGTGAGGGCAAGCATATTAGCGTGCAATGAGCCGCATCTACCCAAGCTATCCATTAGGCTATTTGTTAGCTCAAAGCAGGCACAAAGGGCCACCCACAAGTGTATTAGCCTTGGTTTAACGAAAATGTTTTTTTTTATGAAACTCCTATTACAAACATGAAGGAGATTATCAGGGACAAAGAGACCAAAGAGCCGGACAGTCTGAATCGAGACAAAATCTAGAGAGCAAAGACTACAAGCAAGGTCCAAGAACACTACTCATTTTTTTAATCTTTGTTTAGCTAGGGGTATTCTTTTTTTCCACAATTTTTCTCCAAGTTTGTGAAGGATGTTTTAAACAACTTAAATTGGATTTTTAAAAGTATTTTTTTGTGAAATTTGCATTGTTTTTAGACTATTATAGTGCATTTCATAATTTTAGGGTCTCAATTGGGCAAATGTTTCTTATTTGAATGTTATTCTCCATTACACTTGGGAATTATGCAACATCTAATGAAAGATGGGAGTATAGTATTGTGCTTCCAAATTTAGATGGAGTATAATAGAATTCGATGTTTTTCCAATGTTCTTAGCCAGTGTGAATAGAAGTAAACATCTACTGCATTTTTGGTGGAAAAAACTTAGACAATACACACATTGGAACCTTGTTGAAACCAATGTGTGGCATACCACACCTTAAATGAAAGACAAGAAATTTTTGTTGCATTATAAAATGAATTGTGAAGCTTTTAATAACCTAGTTTTAGAGGACACCTTTTTGCAATCGAGTTGTTTAAACCATGTTAGGTCACAATTAAAGATTAAAAAGATTTTAACTATTGTTATTTATCAATTTGTTCATGGATTTAGCACTTTACATATGATCGATCAATTCAATGTGGGTGCATCAATAATTTAAAAGTATCTTGACATTGTTTGTGATGTGTTAACTAACAAAGACAAATTGTTTAATAAATACATTAATATTCTTTCAAATCAACATTTGAAGGACATCATTGCTCATTTTAAAGATCTTATAGATATACCTAACATTTGTGGAGCTATAGATGGAACTCACATTCCTTTGGTGGATTTTCCAAGCAAGAAAGGTACACTTATTGTTGGTGATTTTTTCAATAGGAAAAAGTTCCATAGTATTAGGTTGCAAGTTCTGTGTGATGTAGACAAAATATTTTGGAACATTTGTGCTAGTCAACCTGGAGGGGTTCATGATGGTTGGGAGTTCAAGGGGTATAACTTGTATGTGTAAATGAGGTTTCGAGAAATTTTCCAAAAACCAATTATTATTATTCAAGGTATGAGATGCACTCCATTCTTGATTGGTGATGTAATTTATCCAATTCGTACCTACTTGCAAAAGAATTGTGAGATTAATAATCTTACAAATGTGAATAAAATAAGATATGATTCCAACATGAATTAAGGGAAGGTGGTCATAGAAAATGCATTCAATTCTTTGAAAAACAAATAGCGTATTTTGAAACATTTCAACTCCAAAGTTGATTGAGCATCACTAATTATAGTTGTTTGTTGTGTATTTCACAATTATTCTGAAATGTGGGGTGCATTGGAACTTGGATTGGCAAATGCAAGAAGAGGTGACGACTTAATAAGGTTTGGTGTTGATAGATTGCTTACTACTAGAAAAGGAGAGCAAGCAAAATCAAAAGGTGAGATATTAAAGAAAGTTTTTTTTTAACAATGGATGATTGACCATGTCCAATTGTACCACATGACAAAGTAATACAAAATGAATTTTGAAATGAAATCCAAATCTTTTTCTCACAAATGGAAACACAAATAAAAATCAATTGTCACTACTACCACTACCATCTATGGTTTCTGGTTTCAACACATTGGCCTTAGCTCCAATTGACGGGTAAAACCACACTACACCCCCTAAAAATTGTAGTCACAAATACTACATTTTTTAATTTAGGTTTTTTATGTAAGTATAGATGTCACATTTTGGATTATTTTTGTTTGTTTGAAGTATATTAGATTATATTTAGATTCAAAATAATCATTTTAAAAAAAAACTCCAACAAACATTGGTGAACTTCAACATATGAAATATATTTTTGACAAAATAATATTCATCATGGAATATGAAAAATTGCATACATACTTCAAAACTAGGGTTGTGGGTGGAATTTTTCGGTGAAATTTTTTGTGCTCACTATTATTGATATACATCAATTGAATTTAAGGCCATTTGGAAGTTTTAAAATTTTGGTTGAAAATTCATTGAAAATATGTGTTTTTTTCATTTTTATCAACAATAAAAGCAAAATATTTTATGTATTTATTTTTAAAAACCAATACCAAATGAAAGATAAAAAGATTTTATAACTGGGCATTGCATTATTTTTCAATTTTTTTTATTTAGTAATGTTTTATGAACCACGAACATGAAGCCCTATGTCTAACAAAAAACTGCACATTATATATGTTGTGGACATTGATTTTATTCAATCCTCTTCATCTAACCATTTGGATCAAAATTAATCTTGATTTAAATTGAAATTTGAATCCCAAAATGTTGTTGTGCACATTCTAGGGCTTTTTGCTTATGTATAGGATTGTCAAATGATGTCATCAAAATTTAAACTTACTGCGTACTATGATACTAGTTATACATCACCTTTTTTGGTGATAATTGATTCACCTGTAATGTGTTTTCACCTTGACCTTGTATTATCATTTGTCTTCCATTCTCTTCACTTTGCAACATTTGAAATGTGATGAATTTTTTCATCTCCATTTTTACATTTCAATCTCTTTCACCAATTGTGAAATTAGTAATGGCATCTACAATTATAGATGAAACTATAAACAACCTCCTTTTCTTCCTCTCTAATTTCTTTTTAGGTTTCCCTTGCACACTAAGTAATTTTGAATGCCCTAGTTCTAGGGCTATCAAAATTAGTAGATGGGGCAATTCCAACATTTGTGTTATCATCCCCCAACACAAGAGTTTATTTCTTAAGGCTACTAGGCATTTGAAGCATTCCAACCTCCTCTTCATCATTAACATTCACAACCTTAATTTCAAAATTCATCACATGCACACCTTGATTTATGACATTAAGTACACCACTTATTTTGTTAATACCATAAAAATGTTGTTATAACATTCAAACCATGGCCAATATGATGGAAATGCACCAATCACCTCAATCTTTTTCTTCTCTTTTTCTTCTCTATTTCATAGATCTTCATCATCTTCTTCATTGTGTTCCATTTGTCTCGAGCTTGCTTCCAATTTTGTACCACATCATTTAAGAAAATTGCATTCACAACATCTTTGAATGTTTTCCAATTGCTCTCCTTAAATGGCCTACAATTGTATTCCCAATATTTGCTTTTCACAATTTTTAACAAACACAAAAAACTAATATTTGTCCATGATTTCCCAACATGTTTGTCTATGGGCTTGTTATTTGAGTTTCTAATCTAGTGCCATTTTCACAACCACAATTAATTTCATGTTTTTTTAAAATTATAAAATAAGAATTTTTTTTTCCCTTTTGCTATTCATTGCACTCGTGGACAAGATAACGCAAAGCCATCATGAGGTTTGTTCCCTTGCGATCATTGTGTTGACAAGCTATTGACAGATGTATTAGCCTACATTGGCTCGTCGTTTGTCTTGTTTTTATGTCATGTATGTGGTCTAAACGATACCAAGAAGAAAAGAATGAAAACATATGAGAGGTTGAAGCCATGGTCCTTACTTTTTGGCCTTAATGCCTTTACATATGAACTCATTGGCCCACAAACAAATAATATTTTCTTAGTAACTTGGGGCCAACAACAAGCAAAGAAGTGCGCAAATTTCTCATTATTGGCCTCAAAAAATTTGGTCTATCTCCTAGTCTAAAGTACTGAGTTTTATGTAAGTTTTTCTTCCAAGTTTATTCACACTCTCAAAGTATTTTTGACTCAGTTATCATGCTTCCATGTTTTGGTTTGCAATTTGGGTGGTAGAGTTTGAACAGAACACCTTCAAAGTTCAAGCCCATCACAGAGGTATGGAGTCTGATCCAAACCCACTTTGTTGCAAGGACTTTCTTACTAGTTTTTTATGGTCACCCTAGATTAGAAAACCTGAGGTCCTATCCCAAGAAACTTTGGAAGTAACTGAGGAGGTTCTGCAACCGTTGCTAGGAATCAGTGGCTCCTCATAACCCCAACTGGCATATTTTCTCACACTAATATTCTTTGTCTAAAGCTTGTATCATAGTTCCACCACTAAAGCATATCCTCTTTCACCCCCAACACATTTCTGGTGGTGAAAAACTACTAAGTACTTCATCTGAGAAATTTGGCTTTAATTACATCTTCTATGCTCACTCTGCTTGCATCTTCTGGAGCAAATTGTTATGAAATTACACTACTTTTTAGACCTATAATTGTATGTAGAATTATAGTGGAACATACCAAAGGAATTCATGTGGTCTAGTTTCAAGGGTCTTTTTTTGTCATGTTCTTATACACATATTGAGACAATGGGGCTAGTCTCTCTTGAAGTCAGGATATGCAAGGATACACTAGTGCATAATGAGGATACACTTGTGCAAATGAAACACAAGTGATAATATAAGGATAATCAAGTGAAAGAGGATATGCAGATGAAGTTTTCAAGCAGCATTCAGTTGCATTTTGTCTCCTGCCCATCTATCCTGCATTCTTCAACAATGGTCACCTGGAAATATTAAAACTATAAACAAAGCTCACTGCTAAACCTAAAGAAGCATATTAAGTTCTAGCTTTATGAGTACATAACTAAGAAATTGCACAGATCTTCACATGACAGATGACAATGAGTGCAGTCATAAACACATCAGAGTTGCTCACAAAGTGTCACACCATCACCTTCACCATGACTAGCAGTGACAAGCTGCCATGACCCCCCATTGACTTCATCAGCTTCTGCCTCCTCATACACCAACTTTGACAATCTGATGCACCCTCCATAATGACCCAAATTACCTCAGTGCTTCATTCCTACCTCTGGTCAACAAACGCCAACATTTCTGAGACCAGAAGACATTTCTATGTCTGAGTTCCCAGGTACCAAAGTTGAACAAGATGCAAAATTCCAGTCGACAATTTGAGCTCCCTTCTTGCAATGAGTGGAATGGATTTGAGCCCTAGATCCTAAGAAAGTATCAACCAGACTTGTATGCAAAATGCACAGAGATCAAACAGGGATTCAAGCATGCAAGCTGTGGGACAGCAGCTTGCAGCTCGTGCTCCTTCTTGCAGCATAAGCAATGAATTGAAAACCAAAGCCAAAATGTGAGTATGCAGAACACCCACTGATGCTAGAAAGACTTTACAGCGCCATTTTCTTCAAACCAATGACAGCCTTCAAGAGATTTCCATTGTTATTCATTCAAATCTCAGGAGAGAGACAAGTTATCCTGGATCCCAAAAAAAAAACCCTCTGCAACACCAGACGAAACTTCACGTTGAATATGAAACACAATTGTTCTTCCTTCTCCTCCTCCTCCTCCAAAGACATAGTTCGGCGGTGCTGTTGTACATGTAGAGACATGTAATTCCAAGTTGCAAGGATTGCGAAACCCTTTTCACCCTTTTCACGTGATGCGCCTCCCACATTGCACGTTTTGCTGTTCCCTCTTCCATGTATAGTTTTGTTTCCGAGGCTCTCTGCACCAGTGCTCTCCATTGAGTTGTGCGTCAATGGGCTTCTAAATGAAACGTGAAACTGCACTTTCTCGAGGATCGGAAACAATGTTAATTTCAAGTCTAGGTCGACCTCGGAGATGAACTTGAGCTAAATATCTATAAATTACTCGGCGTTGTGCCAGAAATCATTGAGCGTGGCCCTCAATCGCAAGAAACTTCAACCTGGTTCGCTCTCTCCACCATCATCTGAGAATGAACGTTTACCCCGACGATACACTGCGCGAAAGAGAGCAAAACCGACAGTTGGTAAGATCCTGGAAACACATCCAAAGATCCACTTCTGCCCGATTAATTGATTGCTGGTCTTTCTCGCGTTTTCTTCACCCGTATCTGTATTCTCAAACTGTCTGGCAAACTGTCTGTCCTTCGCGAGTTGTCTTCACGCATTGCTATTCCCCAGCTCCTGTCCAAGGTCACAGGGATTACCGCCTTTCTCAAGTTCTCGTGCACAAGTTGCTTTTGTGCGTCTCCTTCAACCGTCCATTTTCTCTTGAGTTCTTGAGCTCTTTTCTCACGGATCACAGCGCTCTTCGTCGTTCTCAAGGTCTGTAGGTACTTTTTTGTTGATGAGATGCTCTTCTCTTTCTGCCTGAAATGTCTCCTTCTCGCTTTCTTCCCGTATAAATACACTGTCGTTTCTTGATTTCGTGGTGTTCCAACTACCACTTGTGTTGTTGCAGTTTTGCTCGATCTCTCTCTTTCCCTTGCTCTCTTACTTAGGAGTCGGACTGATCAAATCTAAACAAGTAGTAAGCCAGTGGCCACCTCTCGTAGCCCTGCTCTAGTCATGGAGGTATTTTCTAGCAAATATTCGGAGGGCGGTAGCTCCTCCTCTGAGAGAAACGAGGACACGGCTAATACATTACAAAGTGGCAAGCTACAAATCAGCAAGAGAAGAGTTCTCAACTGAAAATACCAACTCAGTAAAAGAGGAGACGTACTACGGGTCCGCAGCTGAGGACCTTTGGAGTGAGTTCCAGCCGGAGGATCCAAGTCTAAGAGAACAGACGTACTATGGGAGTGCACCTGAGCATCTTTGGAGCGACCTTCAGCTGGAGGATTCAAGTCGTTGTGTGGATTTCGTAAATGAGGACGAACGTTTTCGCTTCCCGCGAAGAATAGATCCAAGAAACTTGAAATAGGGGAGGAGATCGCAGTTTACAAGGGGCCCAGCCACATGTTTACTTGGGCAAATACATCTTATCATGGGGGGAAACAAGATGTGGCGGTCAGATGATGTAAAGACCGTGGAGTTGATGCGGAAAAGTTGAAGAAGCGAATGGCAAAGGTGCTGATGGAAGGCTCTTTGGGACTTTGCTCCATGTTTGGCTTGTCAGAGGATAATACTAGCGGCGAGGTGTTTGTAGTCATGGAAGCCAGGCGAGGAGATTTGCAAAATCTCATCGACTTCAGAATGCGCTATCTGAAGTCCCAAATGCGCAGCATGAAGAAGAATGGTGCGGAAATGATGATGATGCCCTTTTCTTATGGATCGACATTGAGTATGATGCATCAAATTGCTTATGGGATGGAAACGCCGCATGGGAGTGGATTGATGATGCACAAGGATCTTAAAGCCTCCAACATTTTTGTAACCCGGATTGACAAAACGGGGAATTCCGATTATAAATTTGTTGATTCTGGAAATGTCAAATTGAAGAAAGATTTGACCTATCACTCTTTTTGGGTTTCAGTCCAGGACTACTGGAACTCAGGTGGAATTGTGAACACAGGGCTCTGGAGGCCACCAAATTATACATTCAACCCATAGTCACTTCAAGGAAACATTGAGAAAATCTAGAGAAAATAACTTTAGATTCTAATTAGTGAGTAGAGAAAGCTTTAAAAGATGATGACCATGACTTGCATGAAACCAAAGTAACCAATTGCTCTTGTTTCCTTTCAAAATGTAGGCATGAAAACTTACTTAACCTCCCACCTATCATACTTCAAAAACCATACCAAGATTAAAATGTAACTTTTGTAACATTCCTAAAAAGAATTAGATATAAGAAATCCTGAATGAAATCAGAATTCATTTCCCAACATGAGGCAACCAACATGCAGGGATTACCATGGTACAAATCATTTCACAATATGAAGCAACCAACATGTAGGAACTACTATGGTACAAACAGAGCTGTCATAATTCAGTAAATAAACTTCATTCATGCTTATTACTGTGCTGAAGATGGCATTGGGGAAAAACTATTTTAGCTAATTCTCCCATGCATCTCAAGTTCTAGGACTTCAAAAACACTCTCCTCTAGCAACTTAACAGCACCCAAAAAAAGGGGTGTGATCAGAAAGCTTGATTACAATGTCTCCAGAGCCAGTGTTAGGCATATGTTATAGGCCCAGCTTCAATACAAAGCCTAAAATACTGAGGCACTTTAGCCATGGTTCCAATGCATCAAAGGCTTACCCAGTACCTTGCCATAAGTTTCTATGACTCCTTGTAGTAATGACCTTCAATGAGTTCTCCATGGCTTCTCTGGGTTTTTTAATGTGGAGGAGATGTGGTCTTCTTCTCAACACAGCTAATCCCCTTGACCATGTCAAACCAACAGTCCAGCACAAGGTCATATATCCAGTATCCACAACTTGGCAACCCCCAAGAAAAGAGCTAGTAGGTCCACAATCCCAGACCTTGAACAAACAAGGCGGATGCAGCAACAACAAGACCAGCAAAAATAGGGGGCACTGCAATATCTATCCTTGACTTCTTGAAAAGATTTGCAGGGACACACAGGCCATCATAGGGACCATCAAGCGGCAAACTGAAACACTGCCTACAGGATGGTGAACCCTTGTTGCCTTGCAAAGAACAAGCCTCTGCAATCTCCATGGAAGGAGAAATACTAGATCTGAATCCCATCTCCAAGCTCAGAGAAGATACTGCAACTGTTGCTGCTAGCATCAATGTCCAAAAGATTGTGTAGAGGAACAAAGGCTGCACTGCAAGTTTCAAGAAGTATAACACACCTGCCTGGACATGTGAAAGAAGGCAATCCAAGGATTATCAGAAGCAGCACTACACTGCAAGTCTAATACTGCATATCCCACATATGCAGTATTAGTACACACAGCAAAAAAAGTTTAACTGGTCTGTGCTGCTGTGAACATGGAAAAATTGAAAATATGGTCGATCCTCATGCTACCAAAGGTGTACTTTGGAAAGCTAACAAATTCCTGCATGAACTATACCTGGTAACTTCGCTGTAGCAGAAGAAGAGATGAGCATATTCTTTCTACCATTGCATGGTGCTGCTGTTGAAGCACAGAGCTTGTCCTCTCCGTGCTTCTTGTAAATGGCACTGCCATGATAGATCACCAGTGTAAATAGCAGGCCGTCTTAACTCACTTTGAGACACAGTAGCAACTTCTCTTTGCATTGAAAGTAGCCAAAATGCAAACCACCTATCCTGAAAACAAAAGAAGAAGCCTTCTGTTAAACCCCAATAAAATAACTCTGCATATGCAGGTTATGCAATAGAAACTGTCACCCACCTTTAGGAAACATCTGGGCTGAAGTTTACCTTGTCAAAAGTAAATGTCTTAAAGGGACCTGCCTTTGCAGATCCACTCCAGCCTCTTTTAGCTGTCTTTCCAGATTCTCTAACACTTGAACTTATGAATCCCTTCAAGGAAAAATCTGTGACAGAAGGGCTGCCTCTTAAGACTTTTGCTCTGTAGCTTTCTGGTATTGCCCAGAGACAGCAATAAAAAGATGAAACTGTCCAGTCACAACAGGATAGGCCAGAAGGGTCTCCACTACCTCAGGCTGACTGTTTGTACACACTAGCAACTTGACACCCACAGACTAAATTACAACCCACCTTGTCAGGTTTCCAACATGCTGGACAATAACACAAAAGGACAAACCTTTTCCACAACAACTCACTGACCATCTTGGCTGTTCATGAGCACAGAAACTGTCAAGCCATGCTGTAGCACATGAAATTTTCAAACAGCTGACCAAAGCATATGTTATCCTTTGCCACTAGTGCAAAAATTATCAGCCTTAAAAATCAGTCTAGTGGACACTGGAGTGCATGTCATTCTGAGATAGTCAGATTCCAGTACTGGAAGAGCATATGGAAGTTCGATGAGAATCAACTTCTACTGTACTGTTCATCAGAACAAATGCCACAGCTCCTTGTGGTTGTCTACAGCTCAAGTTCTTACTTCAGCTTTCTGACAGCAAGAAGTGGAGTTCTTGAGAAAAGATAACCAGAGAAGAAAAATTAAAGTTAGCTATGATCCGCAGCATAGAACTATAATATATCACACTTCTGAAGCAATTAAATACTCAGTGCCAAGACCCACATGAAATGGCCTGCTTTGCAGACACAAGTATGCTGCTTGAAACAAAATTACCCAAGACTTATGGTCACCCCAGATCAACATGTGAACCAGCTGTGACTTACACCACCAAAAACAGGGTGTACCAAATCCTTGAACACAAAGTTGATCCACTTCCTACTCAATTCTTTTAATGATGAAACTGAACAGAAGTCCACCCTTAACCGCGCTCTTCACAGCTATGGAAACCTATCAGTGAAGTTCCAATAAGATATAACAGTCTTTACTGACTCAAACCCACAGAAGCCATTCATAATCTTAAACCTTCTCTGTCTTCAGAACTGTGTAATGCAAACTTTTAGACAACAGAAACCCTTTAACAGCTCAGGAGCACCTTTGGTCCACACTGCTGCAATCTTAGATGCCATGTTACTACAATTCAACTATCAGAATGACTTCAGGTCTTTGAAGATTTGATCACACAACAACACATATCAAGCACAAATACCTCTATTGTCATCTCCTTTCATCAAGTGTTGCACATGTCCATTTTAACAGAAAAGGTCCTTGCTTTGAAAACATCCTTCTTGTCTGACAGAGTAGTGCAAGTCAAGGACATGTGACTGATCACACACAATGAAGTTGCTCACTTTTCACATCGAGGTAAAGAAATTCATGAGCACTGGGGACCAAGGAAAACAGAAACTACTGGGGGGCCATCCCCGATAGTGAAGAAAGTACACAAACAAGGACAAACAAGAAGAGGTATTTCGGCAAGGGGAGTATCAATAGTTTAGCAAATATCCAGACACTGATCAAAAGGTTCTAAGTGGATGCGAATGTCACGTAAGGTAATGCTTTTGGCATGAGAAAGAGTGTGCCAATTTCATGCACAAATGGAGCTGGGGAAATGGACGCAGATTTGTAGCCCCAAAGGATATATCCACACCAGAGGCAAGGGTGAATTCCACGCAAGGAGATTCAAACCATAAAACACCCAAATTCGAAGGAAAAGGAGCGACAAAATCTCCACAAAACAGAGATAGTCGGAGAGAAAACATCGCAGGAAAAAAAAAACAACAACAACAAAAACCAAAACCAAAACTAAGATGGTTCAGATTTGTGGAGAATCTGCTACAAAAACCAGACGCTCAAAGCACGACAAACGACGGCAACAGAATTAGGGATGACTGTTTTACCGAGATGCTCTACTCCGTGCAGCAAGCTTCCTCCAGCGAAGCGTGACTTGCTGCTGCTACTCCTTGTGTGTTTTGTGACCCTGGATCCTTGTTTTGGGTGTCTATATTTGTTGCTTCCTTCTTCACTTGCTTGCTTCTGAGTGCCAGTTAGTCGCATCCGCCTGCAGATCGCACGGGAGAACAAGGAACGCAGAGGGACGAAGACGAAGAGACTAGAGAAGCTCGCAAAAGCCTCACGCCCTTCCGCCTGTCGTATACGACGTGGGGACCTACAGTACCTTCTGCTTGTCGTATATGACATGGGGTTAGGGGGCGTCTTTTGTTTTTTTGGCTACTAACAAAGTTGAAGACCTTTTCTTTTGTTGGTGGAAGAAATAGATTTCAACAAAGGGCCTTTTTTGACACGCGTCAAAGCTTCAATACCCAAAAAAATTCATAAAAGTTGTGAATTTAAAATTTCATAAAAGTTCCATCACAAAACACCTCACAAAAGTTTCAAACCTAAACTCTTCAGAGAGTTCAGGCCGCCACTATCTTGTGTCGGGCAGTTGCTGCAGAGCGTTCAGGCCGACACTATCTTGTGTCCTGCAGTTGTGGCAGCAGGAGAGGCCTCTTCTAGGTTTTGTGTCCTTTCAAGTTTTCCACCCATAATCTCCTTGCATGACTTGTTTCTCGTCTAGGCTCGGTGTCCTTCCATGTTTTCTTGCCCATCTCCTTGCATGACTTGCTTAGTGCTACTGGTGATGGGATTAGGTCCTAAGTTTTGAGTTTTCTCCTCTCAGGGCTCCCCATTGTGCATACTGCACTTTTGGATGTGATCTTTTGTTAGGACTTTGATCCTTTCTTTTTTCATTTCATGTTCCCTGGCTGGGTTTTTTTCCTCTATTTATTTATTTATTTAACAAACTTTGATATAAGCTCCAACACAAAAACTTCATAAAAGTTTTGAACATAAGATTTTGGAAAGGACTCCAACACAAGATTTGTATAAGCTTTGAACTTAGAATTCCATAAAATCTGCTTCTTTTCTAGTGTAGTTGCTCGCAGGGCACCATATTACAAGGGGTAATGTGGCACTGGGAGTTTCAAAAAACATAATGCCTTTCATTTTCTGAAAGGCTTGCCATTGTTTGTTTTCCCATGATAGCCCCAAGATGTCCGATGGGTACCCGCTGCGTATCACTGGAAATTACAAATTTGAATTTTTTTTAAAAGGGCAACAGTTTTTGGTCCTTGGGGGTGAGCTTTACTGGATTTGGGCCTGTGATCAACTCCACCTTGTGGGGCCCTTATTGGGGTCAAGCCCATGCCCTGGGGCTTTACCCTACACATTCATATGGTCAATTGAAATACACCACCTGGAGCAGTATTTTTGTTTAGGAATTTTTGTTCCCAGTCAAAGGGTTGCTCATTCATAGGAAGATGTAGAAAAATAGCCAATCATTACCAGGAAGATTTAGCCAAATCTGGCTATAAATCAAGTATGGAATAAAAATCTTTCATCATCCTTCTATATTTTTGGCTATACACTGGGAAAAATAAAATAGAGAGGACGAGGGACCTACGGCAGTTGCTAAGGGGTGTGGCTTTGTGAGCTGCCCAAGCCAGCAGGTTGGGAGTTCAAATCCCAACTGGACCCCTTCTCCTCACGCTCTTTCTTTGAGGACAGTCAGCTACCCTGGTGGTTAGGGTTGGCTCTGTTGCCAGAGATATAAATTATGTTTTTTTTAACCAAATATAGAAATCTGGTAAATTTTACTATTTTTTTATCACTTTATGTGATGAAGCCTCCAAAATTACTTCATCTTATAAAAATTGAAATTCTCTTTTTGGCTAAACTTTTCCAATAAAGCAAAAAGCTGACCTGTTGGATATTTAAATTTACACTTTCCAAAAAAAAATTCAACACCTGGAGCGAATTTGAATTGCACTTTAAACAAAGTGCAAGTGAATGTGCAAGCGAAGGGCAATTTGTTGGCCATGTTTTTGGGGATGGGGGCTGTTGGTCAGGTGTTGCTCGTATATTAAAGGCTTCCTTGCAGTTCACCCTTCAAACGACCTCTGAATAAGGGGTGAAAAAGCAAGAAGAAGAAAAAAAATTCGGGTCTTCCAAAAGATGTTTTAAAAGCAATTTCAAAAAATTTAATGTGTACTTAGCACTTTGTAAAAACAAAAAGTTTGGGGGCCAAAAATGAAAGTTCACATTAGCATTTAAAGTTTAGTTTCTAGAAACCAGAATGGTGGATAAACTTACTCTTCCAAAGACTCATTAAGTCTTGGTAGTCATGGTCAGCGTTTTCTTTTTTCTTTTTTTTGTTGAAATTTCGCAATGTTGCGAATTCCACGAGACCTCCTGCGACACGTGCAAAGGGAAAACTGGAAAATTTTGTAATTTTTTCGCCAGAAAGGCAGGCCTATTGTAATGAAGTTGCCAGATTTAGACAGTAGGTTACGAGCATGTCGCCAGAATATAGCAGGATTCTGAAATCTTTTTACTTCCCTATCTGACTTGTAGTCAAACTTGGCTAAATCCTGTTATGGATGATAGCAAACGTGCCAACATCACAAAATTGGAAGAAAAAAAAATAGAAAAGAGGAAAAAAAAACTCTGGTCATGATGTCAAGTTGAAATTGTGTGTGCAAAGACTAATTACTTAAGGCTTTCTGGTCACGGTGTCAAGTTGAAATTGTGTGTGCCAAGACTAATTACTTAAGGCTTTCTAGTCATCGTGTTAAGTTGAAAGTGTGTGCCTAGGCCTTTAACAAGGCATTTTGAACACAAATGTCATGGGAAGAGCAAAAGGATGAGCATGGCTACTATGGTTGAGGTTGTTGTGTCAAAGAGGATTTATCTTCTTTTCTGTTTTTTTTAGGTGTACCCACCAACATCGTTTTCCTTATAATTTTCATAAATTGAAGGCTTCATTTGGACTTGTCAGCCCATCATGCTTTTCAAGTTGAAGTCCATTGTAACTTTTATATATATATATATATATAAATGCAATTGGAGCATGTAGGGTGCATAGATTCAAAAATAATAACCTACCCCATGCCTGTATTAGGATATTGTTTGAGATCAAAATCTGGGAACTCCAAAAATGCGAACAAATGAAGAGTTCAAGGTCAAATGGCCATATGTAACTGAACACAAGTTCATTTCCACTACTTGAAAAATCATGTCTCAATTATTATACTTCAAAATCTTCTAATTTAGGTAGTGTAGGTGGCATGTATAAATTTGACTGGGGAAGGAACCCAGAATCAAATTTTCTTACTTTTTGTAAAGACCAAAATATCAATCTCAATATGCATTGACAAAAAAATTGCATGGACGTTGGGGGAAACTTTACTCAAATGTATCCAAGACAAGAATATAGGAATTTGAATGCATCAATTTGACAACAATTCATTCTTGGTTCACAAAAATTGCAAATTTTTCATGCAATACAAAATACATATCCAAGATGAATCCTCTATTTATGAAATGGATATTGAACATTAAATGGAGTTGTTGTCATCAGGGTAACGTAAAGTACCATAAAGATTTCATCTTTGTACTTGAAAAGCACCTCGATGGATTAGAGAACGGAAGAGACTTTGGACAAGACTTTGGATCAGTCGCATGAAGACACATAAAAAACATTTTGTACTTTTGCACTTGGGAGGTCCTGCTCTCTTAGGCCTTTCCTAATTTTGGCGCCTTGGACCTGGAGCTACCACACTTGAGGGTCATTCACAAGTATTGTTAACATGCCGGTAACTCACTGTTACGACTCCCCCCTCTCCCCAAAAAAGAGAATTCACTTATAAAATGTTAGGTACTAAAAATGATGAGGTGGCAACCTTGGCAATAGATGCTAACTCAATGTTAGATGTAGTTTTGGCTAACATTTAATCTTCACAAAAACATAGATTTGCAATGAAAAAGTTGATAGTAGGCAAAAATGGTCAAACAATTCATTGTAGAGTTTTTACTCCCCATTTATCCTTGCATGCCTTTTGTTGCTATGTATAGATAGACATGCATTCTAATGTTACAATAGTCTTGCGAGGAACAATCATGTGAGGAGCAAAAATGCAGGTGAAAACATTGCATAAAATAAAGTTCTAAAAATGTTTTCAATGAGTTTGTAGTTTTCAAAATGTTTCAATGAGTTTCTAGTTCTAGAGTAGTGGATGATTACAAAGTTTGATGGAATTGTTTAACTAGATTGAACTACGATAATGCAATGGATTTTTAAGAATATCATTTTCATAGTTTGCTTGAAGTTTTCATGGTCTACCATTTCTAGGCTACTTCAATGTTCCTTCCTTCTCTTTGATTTTTAATGTTGTTCAATCATAAACTACAAATATTATTGTTGTTTCATTCCAAAAAAAAAGTGCAAACACCAAGAACAAATGTAGACAAATCTAAGAAAATTTTATAAATCCATGTTATTACAATTAACTATTCATTGCATGTATTTTTAAGATTATCATGTCCCAATGATGAAGGCATTTCAACAAGCAAGAAAAATAAGCAAAATGGAATTCAATTTCAAAAGAAATTGTCAAACCTAAAAACCCTTACCAATTGAATTGGGAGTATGCAAAAATTGTTAGGTTGATTCAAACGAAAAAAACAAGAGCATATTGTTGTTATTGATCCAGTAGACCTTCGTGATCAATTCCAAACAATGGTGACAAAGTGGAAGAACATTATTGCGTGTGTGATGGATGCATGTTGTTGCCAACATGTAAGGAACAAACCTACATATAGAAACAAATGGCATGCTTTCAATGGGGAATTCAAGATTATTTTTTACTACATGGTTAAAATAGTTGACAATGAAGAATATTGGTTGCTAAGTCCTTAGGAGAAAGTAATATTGCACTTACCTTGTTACTTTGGCTACGAGATGTAGAACATGATGAATGAGTTTTTAGGTAACAAACTAATTTACCAACATCCTCACATCAAAGATCTAATGGACAACTTAAACAATGTATATACCTTAATGGGAATAGAAAAACCCGTTAACAAGAATCAAAATTACCACTTCACAAAGGAAGTCTAGATGTCGGTGAGGCACATGATATGTTAGAGGTAAACAGTCCAAGTTTTGTTGTGGCTAGCCCAAAGAAAAAAGGGAAATTGCTTGAAGATCAACCTCTAGCAAAGAAGATCATGTTTTAGGAATCATTTGGTGGTGAAAGAACTATGGGATTTAGGCTAAAGGAATTGACAAAGGCTGTCATAGATGTGGTTCCAAGTATGGCTTCATTTCCATAACCTTTAATTGTGACATGTCAAGAATGGAAATTATGATTGTTGCACATGACAATATTAGTCCTTTAAAAAAATCCTTTTTTTCTTAATCATTTTTGCTAATATGGTTGATTTGTTTAATATGTAGGTGTTGGCAACATGGTTTGTGAATCAAAGTCACCAGTATAAAACATGTCAACTTTGAGGTCATCTTTGCTAATGTTTGTAAAGAAAATCAAAAGAGTAAAAAAAAATTTAGGCAATGGACACAACCATGTAACACCATACTCAAAATCCCTGCTAATACAAAAACAAAAAAACATGAATGAAGATGTGACAACATCTTTCCTTAGGAACTTGCTTTCTAATGTTGGTGATTGTAGCTCACAAGAGCAAATAATCACCATCTCATTTGAGCTCTTGAACAAATTACTTAATGCATCAAAACTAGAGTAAGGAATGGCAGGAAATATGAGGTTAAGGCTATTAAAACTAATGAGGTTACTTGGCTATTAAATTGACCAAACCAACAATAAGTTGCGTTACTAATCCATTTACCAACAAGACTAGATGCACACATAGGTAGGAGGTAATAACAACTAAAGGGGTGAAAACAAGGTGGTAAATACAAAATATCTAATCTTGTATTTTGATCTAAATCTAGACTGAAATGTCATGAAATTAATACCTACAAAATCCACTCATTCAAATCTACTCAAATCTAGTTCTAAAATAAAATCCAACAATGAAATTATGATCACAAAACATCAAAACAAAAATTATGGCTAAAAAAGTTAAGTTTTTTTTGAAATCAAAGTGTTCTTTCTCATACTCCATTAAGACTCAATGTTCTACAATGATGATCATCTCCTCTTTTCCAAAGATATTAAAAAAAGAAAAATCTTATGTTCTATTCAAACTCAAAGGTGATAAAAACTATGTGATATAGCTAGTAATTCCTAAAATCACTACAACAACAGGGGGCTATTTTGCGATCCACATATCATCGCAAACAACAAAGAAAGAAGTTTCCGAAAGCCCGCCTTTGCGAACCATAATTCTTTGCAAACTTTTAAGCTTTTGCGATACCATAACATTCGCACCCGTACAATCGCAAGTCCTTCACAACTCCCGAACTTGATACAATCGCAAAACTTTTCCGATTATAACTGCTTCTA
>Ga0116229_10000262_pt1 | contig 63129 bp, 45 predicted proteins | sample S1TSphgellanicum_3_FD_87313 | JGI IMG/M metagenome (GOLD analysis project Ga0116229, IMG submission 87313) | Host-associated microbial communities from peat moss isolated from Minnesota, USA - S1T2_Fc - Sphagnum magellanicum MG | ecosystem: Host-associated > Plants > Peat moss > Unclassified...
AGTGGCGCATTGTCATGGCAGTAGTCTCCTTTGGGACACAGTGCTAAAACCTGATCCAATGCAAAATCAAAGTATAAATCAGCTTCTCTGGACTCAAAACCAGAAGATGATGGCCCAGGGTTTCAAAATATCACACGAGTTTCAGCTTCATAATATTACATGAAGCTGCTGAAAGGCGAAACCTAGCTAGCAGAAACAAAATCATAACCAGGGTTTTAACAGACCGAGGGATCCGCAGGAGAAGCTTCCATTTGACAGTACGCCTTGTGCCGGTTCGCTGGATAAACCTCAAGAGGAACTGCAACAAACAAAATTGCAACCAAAGGTCAGAGCTGTCTACAGCACCAACCTACCTAATATTATCGATCGACTCCACAATTCATCATATCCAACAGCACGCAAGAAACTGCTCTAGAGAAAAAAAAATTACGTCGAATATGGTACTATTCACCTTGTTTCTTCCTCCTGCTGTTTAATACTCGAAGCAGCTCTGCTCTCACCTGTTCGCTCTCTTGTACCCCTTGCACCTGATCATTCAACGTGACCCATATTCAAGTTGTCAAAATCCCGGTGAACTTATCACTACAAGTGTCTACAAAAAAGCATTACATAAATCGAGATTCATAATCCCGTATTCTACTTAACACACAAGTTACACAGCACGCACTGACGTTCTATTCTACAATCGTGCGTGGTCCTTCCTTCCGACAATCAAAATCCGCGGATCCTTTTCTAAATATTGAAAAACGTCCCATGATGCACAAGACTCGATTTCACGAATTTTTTTTCTACCGAAGATGCAGAAAAATCAAGTCGCTCCGAGGGTCATGTAATATGACACTGGTAGAAAAATCAGCGTCAGTCTATATAACACATTAATTCATATTCAGCAGTTCATCATCTCACAAAGTGGACGTAGCTATGTCGAAGTTACCATGATCGCAATTCAGATCTCGGCGTGCCTGCGTGCGTGGACACAATGGTTTGAAGAATCGCTTAAGTGATCCAATTGATGAGCGAAGAAGGTCCAGTCTCCACTCTCTCCCTCTCTTGCGCGCGCTTCTCTCTCGCTCTCTCTCCCCGTGTCTTTGTCTCTTTGCAAGCGTTTTGTTTGCTTTCTGTCCGATTTCCTTCCTTGGTGGCATTCTATGCGGACCTTGCCGAAGTGAACATAGCGGTGGGGTTCATGCCGCGTGGAGGACAACGCTTGCAACACCTGCTTCTTTCGAAGATCTGCTTGCCAAAATGATCGAGCTGCCACGTTGCAGTCGTTTCGTCCTCAAAAAGAAATTCCTCTCTTGATCTCATTGCCAGCTTGGTGATAAGCGCACGGCGCACACGCCCAGTTGGCATAAAAAAACCAGCTGGAACGAGCGCACGAAGCATCATCAATCCTTCTGCAGTTGCGCATGACGTGTTCATTTGGGAAACTGTTTCTTTTCTTTCTTTTCTCTCTCTCTCTCTCTCTCTCTTGAATGCTTAGGCTCCTTAATTGGAGGCCGATCGAAAAAAGCTTGTTCCCGAACAGGGACACTACGGCCGTTAACTAGTACTTTTCTCCCATGCAATTCTACCATACTCAAAGATGTTGTCCCACAACTTTGCCCACGGAAATTTAGTGTTGTTATGCATCAAGTTGTCCGTTTTCATGATTTCTGTACTCCTGAAATCTCAGGGAAGAGTATGGAAGCAGCTGTGTCTTTTCTCTATTCACTCCCATGCATTGGGGTCGACCTGAATTTCTGGTTCTTCCAGAGAATAATTTAAAAAGTACCTTTACCGACTCCTTAGTTGGAGTAAAGCACCACCCTAACTCTTTTTCAATAATCCCTCTAACTAAAATATTGTCATGATCCTGCCTTAAATTGAACAAGGTTCTAGTAGAGAGCTTCCTTACTGTGTAATTATGATCTTCACTCTCTCTCTCTCACACACTTAAGCTAACAACATATAGCACGATACCTAAACTTTTCTACTTTCCTCTCTAACCAACCTTTCAGAGCCAAATTTGGCTAAAGTCCTCTTTTGGATGATCGCCAACCCACCGACCTCACAATTTTGAAACAAAAAAAAACTCCTCTTCTCTCCTCTCCTCTCCTCTCCTCTCCTCTTTTCTCCCGGGCAGTTCTGCAAATGAGTAGGGCTTGGTTCTCTATCTACTGGGTCTAGGGCCGACTCTTAGGCAAGGTCATAGAAACTGAGTATGGCGTTTTTCGGTCTGCCCCCAAAAAAACGGAGAATACGTTTTTTGTATTTGAAAAACAGAGCGTACAAAAACGCGTGACAGGGATCGATCCTACTTAATGAAGTACACGTGGCATCCAATGTGTCACCACGTGGCGGTTTTTTGGGGGGCAGTTTCATTAGGTACAAGTAAAATATTCTTCCACATGTCCCTTGATTGATTGATTTGTCGTTGTATGATTCAAGCATGTAGCAAATCTCCTATGATGATCCCACCTACACTCTTTTCGCAGCTTCTCCAAACGTTCTTCCCAAAATTAGATGCATATATACCTATCTGGATTCTGTCTCACGATTCATTACATTCATTGGGTTTCTAAAAAGCTTGCAAATCCATTTTAATCGACAGCACAACGGTTGCTCCCCACAACTACAATAATTCAGTCCGCACGCTTTCTTTTTACAGACCCCCGCCTCTCCAGCGCTCCTCCAAACTAATCTGTTGACACATAGCTGATCGACAGCACAACGGTTGCTTCCCACAACTACAATAATTAAGCCCGCAGGCTTACTACAGACCCCGCCTCTCCCTGCTCCTCCAGACAGCTTAAGCAATTGCCTCTCCAGCGCTCCTCCAAACTAATCTGTTGACACATAGCTTGCCATTGCTTAAGCGGAAGAACCCACAGGGCATTTCGGAAAATGGGTTTTCCACTTGTGTGGACATCTTGTTGATCTCTTGACATTTTGCAGGATACCCATTGAATATCACGAGAAAACAAAAGTAATCAATAAAAAAAATCTAATCTGTTATGCCCTAATTAAGTTGTTGCTCTAGTTTTTGGCAAATAATTCTAGCACTACTGTAACTACTTTAGTAATGAATTGTTTTGAAGCCTTTCTACTGGGATTAAACATTACTGAACAAAATAATTAGATTAGGGCATAACTCCCTTGCAGTGCCGTTTGTTTCAATAGGTTTTTATTTATGTTAAGTAAGTACTATAAGACTTTTCCCCTTGAAGATTTAAGTGCAATAAAGTTTTTTTTTTTTTCTATTTGCAAATCTAGTGGCTCTATGATTATTAAAACATTTTGGTGCTTGAGAAATCTTGGACAATAGCTCCTAATTTAAAGAGGTTTATTGGGTTGAAATTTAAAGTAGGCAACCTAGCTATTGTAATCTCTATTTTGACAAGTTATATTTCTCAATAGGACTGATTTGTTATCTTTCACTTGGAGATTTTGACCTTCTAGGTTCTTGGGAATAACTATGTTTCCATTTAATCTCCTATATCTACTTTCCATTTCATGTCCTTGTTATGTTTAACCTAAAGGTGATATGATATTGTTATTAGTTCTTTGGGTGAATGCATGCTACGGTGTTGATAAGAAACATGTCACTATTTGATAGTTTTCAATACTTGTGAAACTTCGATATTTCATGATCAATGTTTGGAAAACATTTTGTAATTAAAATTTTCAATTAATGTTGGTTTATATTCCAATATATCATTGTATCATGAAATTGGAACAAATATGAACAAATTAATTATTAATTGGAGTACATTTTCACTTTGCAACAGCCTTGTCACAATGTTACAATTGGAAAAAAAAACTACAAAGGATTAGATTTAGTGGTAGTTTATTTATAAAATTTTGCACATGTAAAAAGACAACTATGAAATAAGTATTTTTCACCAAAATTCTCAATTTCTTTTCAAGTTGTGAAGTTTATATTAAATGTTTTAAAAATATTTGCTAGTACATTATGTTATAATAATGATGATGATTGTGATCTTTTTAAGTTATAAAATGTTCTTCCATTGAAAATGTAGTTGGGCCAAATGTTGTTTTTATCATTTTATTTTTAAAAATAGATTTTCAAAATTAATAAAAAATGGTAATTTGTTATCAAATATGGGTTCTAAATCAATGTTTATAATATTATTGATGTACTTTTACACAATGATACAACTACCAATCAATTGCATATTGATGGGTTTAATAACTTAATTTATGTTTGAAGTTCAAATAATTAGTTGTGATCTCTAGAAAATTTCAAAGTGAATGAAATCTTACGTGTTACTACTTTTTATACTATATGTAGTCTTAGTTTACCCTAAAATTGTCTACACCATACCATGCATCTACCCCTTTAGCATAACAAAATTGTTGCCAAAATTGGTGCCTCTTTTAGTAAATTTATTTTGACCTTGTTTTTGTTGTTTCATTGAATGAATCCTTTTTCATCCTTATTTGGGCATTTGTTGAATTCAATCTTTGTGGTCTTTTTAGGTTAATGTGATTTTTAAGGTGATAAGTTTTTTTGCAAACAAGTTTTCTCTACTCATTTTGAACCTACATTATCAATTCCTTATTTTGTTTAATTACAAATTCAAGCATTTTATGATTTAACCCTAAATATGCATTTCAATGTTGGGTTATCATTGCAATCAATGATAATTTTAAAAAGAGAGTTAATTAAACACTCTAGACTACTAACATTGTGACCCAATCATTATCGATATCTAAAGTAACACAAAATATCATGTTTTTACACATTTCATTTATATTGCCACATTTAATAAGCTTTCCTATTTGGTGTGCTCTTAAAACTAGCAATTGGCTTGAGATCGAAGCAAGTGAAAATATGATAACAAGAGCCATCCCTACCACTTAGGGTGACTAATTTTTTATTGGTTAAAAAAAAAAGGGATTAGTGGGTCCAACCACATTATAAGGAACCACATGTGCCCCCTTAGACCACTACTTTTTCATTATTTTTTTGAAGTATTCTTAGAATTTAAAAATAAGTCTTTCAAAAAAATATTAAAATTATTATTATTATTTATACTATTATGTTAAGGTGTATATTAAAAAAATCCCAAAATATGAATTGTGCTTTTAGTGTCAAAACAATTTTTAAACAACCATTGCTTAAAAGAAAATTTTATTGTAAATTATGTATTTTAACTATAGCCATTGTAACCATTACAATACACATTGGTTACAAATTATAAACATGTTAAAATGGATTTTATATTCATTGGATTACTATATGTTAGATAAATATATTTTTAAAATGTGTCATAGATTGGACACACATTTTTAGCATTAACTTAATGTATTAGACTTGCAAAGAAAAAAGTAAGCACTAATTACTAAAAAAATGATTCCTTTGTTTGTGTTTGCATTCTTTCCCAAAAAAATTGCAATGACCAATTGTTCCTTAAAGGGTTACTTTTGTTGAAACTTCAAAAAAATCAAAGGACATATTCATGGTTAGGGTACCATTTTTTTGACACATGATTCAAGGACTTTGATTTTGCTATCTACCAAATATAAAATCTCCATGGAATAAATTTAAATTAAAAAATTGAATAATTTAAATTATGAAAATTTGTATAGTGGTGGTGATTTTTCACATGTATATGCAATTATGCATCAATATTTTGTGTAAAATACTAAGAAATCAAAAGTTTTTATAAACAATTTGATACTTTTTTTTGCATGATAATTTCTTACACATGTGACATGTATACTTTGGGCTACAAATTTTAAGCCCAATGAATATAAAAAATCAACCAAAATGGTCAAAAAAATAGTCAATTTCCTTATACTCCTTTTAAAATGAATTATGTAATTTTCAAAATTCTGATACCATGTATGATTTAAGCAAATCTATATAATGAACATTGCTAAACATAGATGTAAACATTATTTATCCATGAAACAAACTACATTATTGTATACATTCCTTTTGATTTTTTAAAGATGAAAATTAGTTAAAATAAGGAAATTTATATTGTATCCCATCTATTTTTAGATGATTTTATTAATTTAACATGATATCATTTTGGTTATAGGCATACAATAATGAATTATAATTATAAAACAATAATAGCCATAAAAATCCAAAATATTCCTTTACAATCTTTTTTCATTAGGCTATCCTTTTGAGTACTTTAATCATGAATATGCCCCAAATGGTGGGGTTACTTCAAATGTGATTTCCAATAAGGGAGTCTACCAACACATGTGCATCTAACATCCTCATGTTGCCATATTTTTTACATTCCCCTATCAACTTTGTTGTTATCCTTCAATGTCTTTCTTTTGTGGAGGTGGGACCAATTTAATGATCTTCACAAAAGTATGTTCTTCTACAAGCATGTCTTTTTTGCATTATGCAACTCTAACAATATGCCCTAAATATTTTGATAACTACCTTTTATTAAATTGAGTTTTAGAGCTTAATGAACATCAATATTTAACTAGAAAAAATTTTACATTTCAATAAATTAAATTACAACAAATGATGTTAATGATTGATAATAGCTTCATCCCAAAATGTTCGAAAACATTAAATAGTTTAAATGGCACTAAATTGGTATACTTCCAACATTTTGGTGAAGGCACTGTCTTTGGTTTATTTGTACTTAAGATTATTTTTAAATAAATATGACTTTGACCAACAACAACCTTTTTACTTTTCTTCAAGGATTCCAATTGCCTCACCACACTATTCATATTATTATATCTTGATTCGTTAAAAGAAATTATACTTGGTGATAATTCCATTTTTCATCCTAGGAGATTCTTTTTAAAACTTGGGTAACTTGGTCCATTGGAAAAGATGGGGGAATAAAAAGGTATTATCACCTCTAATAATGTTTATTCCAAGGGGAATTCTTTAGGTTATTAAGGCAAGAAGTCAAATTTAAACACAATAAAATTATTTGTAAAAGGACTTTCACCTAGTGAAAAATTTGTTAATTCAAACCAAACAAGGTGCGAAGACTTTTGTACAACTAGGGTTTTATGTAAGAAAAAAAGATATGTGGAATTCAATTTTCCACCCAAAGTGGGATTCAAACAAATTTCAGCCCATGTACATTGGCATTATTAGGAGCATGACAAGTTGTAAAGAGGTTTTTGAAGCAAGTGAAGTACATCTCATGTGTGTTGCAACTTGCAATTCAAGGTTTGTGACAATATGTGTGTAAAATTTAGTTGTTTTTTTTTCTTTTGTTAACTTTTCTCTCATTAATTTTTGTCCACTACAAAATTTTATTGAGTGTGTTTGCTTGTGTTGTTTTTTGTTTCCAATTTCTCGCACATTGTTACTCCAAAGGAAAAGAGGTGAAAGTGTGTATTCGTGTTATTAGGAACCACTTTTTTACATCCACTAATTAATATTTCTGAAATATGGTTTGAAAATTGATCCATTAATATAGATATGTTAATTTTTTTGCATAGGTCCCTTTATTACATATTATGAAATTAGAATCCAAAGTATTAAATTATGATAACAAAAATATGGAATGCAAAAGCACGATCTTTGGTTGTAATCAATGTTTTCATTACTGAAAATACTCTTAAAAGATTTTGAATTTATTTGAAAATGACATATTTATGAGATTTTTTTTCGATACACTGTTACATAGTATATAACATAATGTAACATTATTTTGGGTCATAGGAGTTTTTTTTTAAAAATGTTTAAGAACATTCTCCCCACATGATTAATTATGTTAAGCCACATCAACTTGACAATTTAATCCAGTTTTTATAAAGACTTTGTTTTAATTTTTTCTTAATAGTATGAATGCACCCAATTTTTTTTTTGAACATATTGGTACATTTTTAGTCCTATTTTTGTTGTTTTATTTTTCATGAATTAGAAAAAAAGGAATTTTGATAATATTCATTATCAATCTTTGGTCCATTTGACACACTCCCAACCTCCTCAAAAGATTCAAATGTGAGTTTAAAATGAAAATAACGGAAGAGTAGGAAGTTGAAGCACGCCACTTAGCTTGCAGCACTTCGGGGTAGAAAGGCGTGCTGGAGTTCTCGGATGGACTAGGAAGATTGACAAGCACTTCAATCACTCACACAGACCTACACCAAACCAAACAACAAGTTGGTTAGTGCATAGTTGGAACATTTTTGGTGCTAGGACGAGCCACGGGCAAACTCGGACTCACAAGACTCACCATGGCCCAGACTTGGGGGAAACCACCACCTTCCCCTTTATAATATATTATGTGCCTCTCCACGAGGCTCACATCCAAATGACATTTTGTCTCAAGACTCCCAAGTGGGAGTCCTGAAATTCCCCAAATTGGGATTCTTGCAACTTTGGGGGCCCATAATTTTGTCTGCAGACCTTCGATTGAGATGAAGTCTAAAGCAAAGTTGTAGCACTCATCGAGATCTTTCCAAGGGTATGTCGCACACCACTTGTAAGCTAGGAAATTGGGGTGATTCCCAACTTTTAATGGTCGGGAATCAAATTGTCAATTTGACTCCCGGCCCTTCTTTTGGCCATAACTTGTGTTTTAGGTGTCCAAATGAGTCATGCGAACCCATTTCAGACATATATATTTCAAAAAAATTTCCAATGATATAAGGAACGTCTCAATCCAATGAGTTTTGACCCCTACAATTGCCCTCTAAAGATGGGAGTTCACTTGGGAGTGTGAAGGTAAATTCCCTCACATTCTTTTGCACTCCCAGGAACATGACATGTGACTCTTGGGCTTAGTCTTGGCCCACACCTTTGCAAACCCTTGCCTTAGTCACGAGCCCAAGGCTAGGGTTGCAACACATTTCTTTTCTCTTTGGTGTCTTGTTTCATTTTGATTACAAGTGTTTTTTTGTCATTCTTGTCAAGTTTAATTTTAGTCTAGAAAGACATGTCTTTTTTGTTGGATGAAAAGAAAGAAGATGTAAAGATTTAGTTTTGTTTTCTGTGTTTTGAAATGGATGATGATTATGATGACAATGATGACAATGTTGTTATGTGTGAATGGATTGGAGATAAGAGGAGCAAAGAAGATAATAAAAGGTGTGTTATATGATTTTTTTCCAATCTTATGCAAGAAAATAACAAAGCCAGTGCATCTATTGAAGTGGGACTTTAATTTGAATTCTTTTTCTTTAGGTTTACCCCTTGTTTGGGGTGTTCACCATTAGATTGGAAGAATTTTAAAACAACTTCTACTAGTACATAAAACATGTTATATATATATATACATATATATATATATATAACATTTAACCTTTAAACATTAAGGAAGACCAATTTGGTTTGCCCCCTTCCCAATACTCATAGCTAGGAACACTAGTTTCAAAATTTGACACAAGTGGGTTATAATTGTCACATCATTGTATAGACCTGCCTTTTTTATGAAACTTTTTTTATTTCTATTTACCTATTATAAGAACGTGTGTGAGCTACCTTCCTAGCAAGATAAGAAGCTTTGGGTAGCTTTACACATCATGAATATGAAAGTCCACATGATGTTTTATTATCCAAATATCTATAAAATGTTTTGATCTTAAGGTGAAAACCTTCCAAATAGGTATCAATGCAAGGTGAAATTAAAAAATCAACCTAGAAAATTACATAAGTTTCAAACAAGGATTGAAACTCCCAAGAACATGAAAATTGATATCTCATGTGTTTCATCTTGGGTTTAAAACTTCATTCATGTGCCTCCATTCCATTGTAGCTTCATACTACTAAACATTTATTTCAAATTATGTGCACATCTTGAATGATAAATGATAATTGGTGCCTTGTTTATTAAAAAAAATGTTAATTTTGCAAATAGATAAACTTTTTGGGTGAAATACAAATTTTGGGATGAAACCACTACTTGAATGCAAGGTTACTTTATAGTTTTATCTAATGTTTTTAACATTTTGAGAACAAGAGTTGAATCATATGATGGTGTGTTGTTCCTTGTCACAATCCATGTCAAAGATTTTTGTTTGCCCAAAAATTGATGAAAATCAATGTTTTTAAAAAAACAATTCTTGGATGGCCAATTTTTGCATCCATTATTCATTCATGTCAATTCCTTTTTGGACAATTTTTTCTTTACATGATTCATATGGATACCTTTTATCCACCACCAAGTTTTTATAATAAATGGACCAAAACATCTCAATCCAAGTCCCCAAAAACTTGCAATTTTAAACTTTCAATAGTGCCAACTTTTCATTTTTTATCCAATTTTTTTTTATAAATTTGAAACATTCAACTTGAAATCATTACAAAAAATGATGTCCATTCCAATTCATGTGTTTGCAACTTTTTGTGGCTATAGATCACAATTGTTTGTGTGGCACCTAATAAAAATGACTTGTAATACATGACTACAAAGTGATTTGCATTTGCATATGCAACTTAAATTTGTGATTAATTGTTGATTTGGATGAAAATGAAGATGAAAAGTACATTTATATCATCCATTTTTAGTGACATCCCAAAATAAATGACAATGTTGTTATTTTTTTGACTTGGAAGGTGGTTCACAAGCCATTGGACACCACATTGCATTTCAACTTGATTTACAACTATAAATTTTACTTGCAAATGTACATGTAATTAAATGTGAAAAAAATGAATTAACCAATGACATTGCTGGATTTAATGATCTAAATTTTTCTTTTAATCTTTTTCAATGAACAAACCATTAAATATGTAAGGGTTTTGTGGGTTTGTGAAATTTTTGAAAGGACTCATGGTAAATTTTTTTGAAATTTCTAGCATTATAGGGTTTTTCATAATTTGTAGCTAGGCATAAAAAATACATATTTATCATCCATTTATTAGGGCATCCATTGATGGATGAAAACATAATTATTTTTGTAACTAATCATGTTGACAAATGGTTGTAGATAACAAGTAGTAAATAGGGCTAAGTAGTAAATAATATGTATGTGGTTAAGTAGTAGGTTGATGTGTCATAATGTTTTTTAAATAGTTAATTAATTATGTAGGTTAGGTAATAGGTAATAAATATTAGGTAGTCTGTAAGTAGGTTAATTAATAGTTGGCATTTTATTATGTCGAATGAAATAATGTTATGTTTAATTAATTAAATAAACTAGATAATTAATCAAAAAGTTGGTTATAAATTATAAGGTAGTAAATAGTAGGCAATATGCATGTGAATTAAGTAATAGTTATTTTATCATGTTGATATGTGATTTTGTTTTGTATTAATTATTTAATTAAATAGGCTATGTAATTCATTTAGTAAATAGGTTATGTAATTAATTTATTATAGGCAATAAATAAGATAGATAGTAAATAGTATGTATGTGCGGTAAGTAAATTTAGGTAATAAGTGTAATTAATATGTGATAATGTTTTGTAATCAATTAATTAATTAGGTAGGCTATGTAATTTATGATCCATTTATAAACATTGTATAGTGAATATGTTATATATCATACATTTAAATTACATTTTGTTGGTACAATTATGATCTATTATAAGAAAAATAAAATCTAATATAATTTTAAAAATCAAATAAAGGTTTGAAATGTGAAAATATATAATTTCTTTCTATATAAATTTTTTAAATCATACTTTCAAGTAAAAATAAAGATATTATATGTGTGAAAGTAATAAAATTTATAGTTCTATAAAATAAAATAATGATATGGCATTAATAATATTTAAAAATTAAAACTGATTATCTAGATTAATAGTTTACATCAAAAATAATATGGCTAATATAAGAGCTTTTATTATCATTTTTTTATCCATTTATTTATATTATATGTGAATAAATTATATACCACCCGTCTAAATTATTGTATTAATAAAATTATGATATATCAAAAGAAAATTTTTATAATATAATTTTAAGAATCAAGTGAAGGTTTTCAAATATGAAAGATATATTTATTACTTATTATTATTTACTGTTATATCATTCATTTATAAGTCATGTGCTTAAATTAGTTTTTTCCAAAGAATGTTTGTTGAAAATGTTATTCAATAATGAATTTTTTTCTTTTCAAATCAATTTACATTTATATTGTGTACATTATTGAAAAACTTTGAAATCAAAATTTAATCTTGTTATTTGGACAAAATTTTAATAAAATATCAAATATTAAAAATGATGTTTTTGGTAATGTTTTAATTGAAATAGGTTAAATAAAATACATACTATTATTTTGTCACAACAAGTGGGTGGGCTTGATGATAAAGGAGATGATATCCAACCTTTGGGTTCAAGAATCAATTCCCAAAAATGGCATGGGTTGTGGTTAACATTGCAATGTTGACCAAATATTCCATGCTTGCATAACCAACTTAGGTTACTTGCTTATTAGGTGGGTTTCAATAGGCACAATATGTGGCCAATTCAACAACTGAGATTAACTTTTAAAATTTAACTTAGGTAATGGCATGTGTCAACATTGTATAGTTTGAAATTAATAAAATTATCAACTTATGTTATAAATAATGACAATGCATTGTTTAGACAAAATTGCATTTATTGACAAAATGACAATGTTATGTAAGTTGATTTGGATGGATGAAAAGTTCATGTAAATTGCATTTTCATGCAATCGCTATTCCAATTTTTTGTTATGTATTGATTTTTGTGACTACAATTTTATGTGAGTTATCCAAAGTGTCTAGGCCTTGTAGAAGTCACATTTGATAATTACAAGTAAAAACTAATTGTCAATTTAATTGTTGATTTGTAAATTCCTTGTAATGAATCCTCGACAACTCCACTAAGTCAAAATTAAATTTTTTTGACATTTTGGATGATTTTAAAACATGGTTTGTGAAGGTTGATCTATTTTTTAGATTGGGAATGTGTTGGTAAAATGTCAAATCAAGGGTTAATTGAGCTTCTTTTACAATAAGAGTTTTGTACATAGTGCACACCTTTATACTACGAATAACTATATTGCACACATAGAAAGAAAATACAAAACCAATTTTCCCTCTATACACATGTAAGAATATACCATTCCACTTCCACAATTGTGGTGGCCATTGATGTTGCACATGGCTTCCTCCATCTTCACTCCATCTACAAAACACAATTTGTCACTCCCTCCTTGATGAGCAGCGATCTTATGTGTAAAGCTCCCAAGGGCAATGCCATAAGGTAATCTGCTTGGTTGTTTACCAAGGGGAATGTAACATCACCTCGGAAATTGACATGTTGAAAATCATCAAAATTGTCATAATGTGAATAATTTCATTACTCATATCACAATGTTATATTAGATGATGGGAAAAATTATAATTTCAGAATTAAAAAAAAGAATTCATTTTACCCAAAAAAATTTAAAAAATGATTCATTTTGTCAATGTGGAAACTGACCCTAGGCTAGGCTATGGTAGTGGCGATCCATAGACCCAAAAAGGATTTAGCCATTGATGCTGACAAGTGATTGGAAAACTCTCAAAACATTAATAAAAATTGAGGCTGAAAAATCTGGTTAAATTTCACTAGGAACCTGTCTAAATCTGGCGAACTCTTTTTTTGGGGGTGTGATCAAATTTGGCAAAACCTTCAAGAATGTGCAACAGAAGTTTCTTTCTTTTAAATGTTTTTTTGGGTGTGCACTTTTGCACCAGCTCGCTAGGAAGAAAAGAAAGGCTGGACAAGGGGACTTAGGGCAACACTGAGTCCCCAACGCCGTCCCTTGCGTGAGTGTAGTAGGGTTACCCCGTGCAAACATGATCAACAATCGGAGCCCCCAGGAGGGAGAGGAGACGAAGGCGCCAGCAGGAATGTTGGTGCAGTACCGCTGCTGCCTTCGTGAGAGCTTCAGCGCATCAACAGCCCCAAAGCCGGCAGCGGGAACGTCATGCACTTCAAGGACGCGCGAGCGCTGTTGGGGGTGCCTATCAATGCCACCGTGCCGCAGGTTACCAATCCTCCAATTTTTTTCGCAAGTGAATCTTCCCTGAATTTTGTGAGTTTCATTCAGAAATTTGAGGGGTTTTTCTTTTGCAGAAACTGTGAAATGGGTGATTGTTACAAATAGTATTTTTTTGTTTTTTGCCGTTGGCTATTGCAGGTGAAAGCCGCTTACAAGAAGAAGGCGCTCGAGAATCATCCTGACCGCTTTCCTCCTGACTGCAAGAGTCAGGCTGAGGCTCGTTTCAAGCTTGTATGAATTCTTCGGTACTCATTTGTGATTGAAGAGTTTTCGGTTTGACATTATCATTGCCACATAATTGAGTTGGATTCTTAGAGTATGGCGGGAATTTTTCAGATTCTGCATGAATTTGGTATGAGCAAGACCTAGAGCTGACTTGGAATTATGGCATCTCCTCATTGATCCCAATCATGTTCTATGTTGAGGTGATGATAATTTTTTATCTGAGTCATGACCTGCTTGCCAGCAGTCTCACACAGTCTGCTATAGTCAAGGGGATGCCTGGATGTGTCTCCCTTTATGTGCCCATCACACTCAAGGGAATAGATTTCCGGGTAAAAGCAAGTTCAAAGACCATATGAAGCTAATGCATGGTTGTTTTGAGCAGATATCAGAAGCCTACACATGTCTCAGATCAGTGAGTTTCCCTCTACAACATGTGTGCTTTTCAGTGTTTGCCTCTCATCTACTTTTGGCTATTGCTGGATGATGTAAGATGTGAATTTTCATCATGATCTTAAGCTCATGAACAATATATTTGTCTTCCATTTTAGGTTGTGAATCTCCTTCAAAATTAATGCCTAAGTGTCCCTCAGTTGAATGAGAGAAGAGATCTTCCTTCTCTTGTCCAACCCATTTTCCAATGTCCATGAGGTGATTATACAAGTTCTCCTCTCAATCAGGCCAGGATTCACTCTCATTTGGAATCAATTCATGAATTGGCCTCTTAATGTAGGAGCTCTAGGCCACTCATGGTTCTTCAAAGTCTCAGAGTGCATTTTGTTATTAGCTAATCAATATAAGTATTAGTGTAAACAGGTACTGAGTCTGTGTAATTTGTAAGAAGTTAAGACACTGAGCTATTGTCAGCTAATGAAGGTGTGTTGTGATCTGCAATCAGGACCAAGGGAGTGCTTATCGGTCAGGTGAAGATTCTCACATTCTGCAAAAGTCATTGGCTATATTGGAACAAATTTCATACTTCAGTCTGTTCAGGGTGACTAGAATCATAATAGGTTGGGTGAGATTGTAAATGTGGAGAAGTTCTGAATACTTAGAAAGATATTTGATCAGTCTACATCTGACTGTTATAGCTAAGTTTTGCTTTAGGATCAACCTGCAACAGTACCCTGCTATGGTCTTACAAGTAGCTGGGTGAAACATGTGTGGGCAGCATATTCTGGTAGTGCAAGCATGGGGGGAATGTACAGAAGGGGCAGGCAGATGCCATCCTTGGTGGCCAGCATACCCTTTGCTCTCCTTATTTTTGGCACTGTATCCCTTGGTTTCTCATGTGCTGCCAGGTGAGTGCTAATTGTCTTTGGTACTTTATGTGTATATTGAGTTGATGTATATACCACACAATCCTGGTGCAGCTTGAATCAGAACACTGTGGTGATGACTTTGATTAGCCTGTTGCCTGCTAGCTGACATTATAACTGAGTCTTTCTGTTGCATCTAGAAATGTCACAGAAACTCAAGACACTGATTTTATGTAAAAGTTTGCCCAAGTTTCTGAGTAGATTACTAAATAGCTGTCTGCACCAACTGTTGGGAGTAGATGAAGTCAGTGGGGAGTGATGGCAACTGCTTTCTGCCATTCATGATGAAGGAGATGGTCTGATACTTTGTGAGTGACACTCACAAAGTTATGATTGCACACATTCTTTTTGTGTTTGGTTTGATTCACTGGAACTATTTCTGTGAACTTCCCTTTGTTTTCTCAAGCTATACAAACATATCTTGGTTGAACTCACATAGCAGCACCCTACTGGGGATTATGGGTCGGGTTTTTTAATCTTTTGGGGTGGGAAAGGGAATGATGTCACCAGTTAATTGTATGAATCAATGTTTGGAGTTAATTTCTGATTACATCACAAGTTTAGGACTAAAGATCTGTACTATGCTTAGATGCTCTTACTTCAGGTGCTGGCACCCACTTATGGTTGGGTATTGGTGTGCAGTGCATATCGAAAGCAGCAACAAGAATCCCCTGCTAGGCATCCATTTTTACCGTGATCATGACATAGTTTCAGAAGCGGAGGCAGTCCTCACAACATCAGACTGAATTATGATGTCAACTATGAGTTGAGTAAGTTTGCTGGTGGGAAAGGACTATGATCCTGAATGAAAGGAAAGATCAGGTGTAGACTGGCAGTTTCCTATGGTATCTTTTGGATACTTTTTGTCATCCAGATCTATCTTGAATCTGTTAAATGCTAGTTTCTAGAGTGAATTGAATTTGTACAAATAGGGCATTCCTTACAAGCTTGATCTATGCACATTAAATGCTTCTTACATGCAAGCCAGATTGGAAGCTGCAGTCCTAAAAAGCATGTGACTGCACTCATTTGTACAGCCATGTAAGTGGTTTATACAAGCATGTGGTGTCAATCTCAAGCCACGAATGAAATGATGTTGACTTGGAGTGATGGGTTCTATTCTTTCAGAGCATTGAATGGCATTTTCAGTTCATTGCGTCTGAAGTCTAATGTTTAGAGTGAAGTTATTCTCACATTTAACAGAGCATAGTGGTCTTTTAAATTTAATGCACCGGGGTACTCTTTGATATAAATTTGTTGGCGGGAGGCTTGTTTTCCTTGTCACCCAGATAGATGCAATGGGCCATACATACTAAATGTGACCACATCAATGAAATTTTTCAGTTGAAAGTTCATAACAGATTTAACTACCCATAGGATAAATTGGGATTACATGTATAGAATTACATTTCATTACTGAAATGATCATACAAGTGAAATTCATTGATATGGATAAAATTGATCAATCTGGCCCTTGTGGATTGCAGTTGTGAATGAGCACAACATCATGCAATACACCCTTGGAAAAAGTGGTGTACCAATTTCATTTTTGACAAAAGGCTAATAAGCTGCTTTGACATTTTAGTGGGAATTTTTCAGAATGCAGAACCTGCAGTCTGCATCCTCCTGAGACTCGATTAGAACTGGCCGTCACTCATTAAAACTTCATCCCCACCAGGTCCATGAATGATGGAAGTGCTTTGCAGAAGGGGTAAGTTTTGTCTTGTAACAGCCCAAAGTTTTGTTGGTTAGATGGAAGAATTCCCTTATTGGGCTCCAAAGAAACCATCCTTCCTATGCAGAGTGAAGTCATGAAGGGTCCAGGATTCTGTCTAAAGGTAATGCTGATAGATAGTCACAAAACATTTTCTTGCTCTTTTTTGAATTCCCTCTAGCCTGACTGCCTACTATTGGCTGATACATTAGTCTTTGGAGACAAATTGAGAATGCTGTGACTGATAATCATAAAAAATAAGCAGCCAGAAATTGATTGTTAAGCCTCTAACCAAGCTAGGTGAAAGGGCATCAAGCATGACTGGGCAAACTTGAATTGAACACAACTGCATGTGGAACAGATCTACAAACTTAGTAGGCGCAGTTGCTGATAACATCTATATCCACCTGAGAGGCATCCGTGGCTTGGAGCTCATAATGAATTCCATCCAATTCCCTCTGGAATCGATTCTTGGAGCTTGAATACATCATTCTAGCTTTAACTCGGGATGTGTCAAGGGACATGAAGTGGCAGTCAATGTGACATTGGTTCAAGATACAGACATTGTGCATCAGATAATTGAGCATGTCTATGAGATTGTGAAGTAAATTCCACAACACTTTGAAGCTAACATGACAATGTGTATGGCTGTAAACCTATTAAAGTCACGCACAAAGTGTCAGACCATCACCTTCATCATGAATAGCAATGATGAGCTGCAATGACTACCCACTGATTTCATCAGCTCCTAAATGGTGGATGGAACATCTGCATCCTGAGTTTCTGTCACAGTTCCAGATGAGACAGGAAGACTTCACAACGTTGGCTAACTCTTGAGAGTTATAGCTAATTGAACAGTTTGACAGTATTCTCATCCAAGGTGCATCAAGCTTGTTAGGGTAAGTTTCATTTCATTTTAGCTTGTCCCTTTACAAGCAAGCATCCAAGCCCAAGGCACAGTGAGGCCTACATAGAGGGTAGCAAGGAGATAACCAATGCAGAACACTCATGAAAAGCAAAATGCTGGTAACACAACTGCCTCAAGAACCCAATGCGAAAGGCACCCTGAAGTTCAAACAAAAACATATCCTGACTAGATCTCTCTCTCTAATGAAAGTGAGAACCTCTGCTTAATACCATCTGCTTCTCCCCTAAAAAATAAAATGGCAAAAATAAAACAGAAGCATAAACGATTTCACAATTTCAGTTTTCCCAAACCAGAGTATGAATCACTTAACATCCAATGAAAAAGATTTTGCTCTTCTGTCAGTTGTCCTTAGTGGTGAAGTCGAAATCATAAATCCCATATCAGCAATCCTTCTCAGGAAGTTTGTGCAGTTGAAATCCTCATAACTCACACCAGGGTCACCTGTCTTCTCCAGAGTGAATTGTTGCAATTTCTCATCTATCTTAGAGATAATGTACCAGTATGTTCTTTTCCTCTTCAGCTCCATGAACTTCATTGTGCACTCATCACTTACAGACATCCCTGCTGATGCAGCATTTGCCTGGAACATAACAAAAGAGGTTTTCAATCACAAGTCCATCACAGCAAAGCATGCATCTCAAAGACTGTGGGCTGATTGCAAGTCTATGGAGGCCAAGTTTGATGTTTTCCAAACTATTGTAGCATTGTCCGAGCAGCATATAAGTACATTCTTAGAGAAAAAATCGTTTGCAATCGTGAAGGACAACCCCTGACAACCAGTAAACCCTCCCATTTCCTCAGTCACTTAGGTTGGAAGTAACATTTACATGGGTTGTTGACCTTATAATTTGCATTTTTGCAATACCATTTGCATGTGAGATGTTCACCTTCTATTAATAAGAGTACCCACACCAAAATTGAAGATGAATAAATAAATAAATAAAAAGTTTGTAACAACTTGTGTTGTTGAGAGCTTGTTAGAAATGTGTGTTTTATTACTCATCTTTATTGGCATTGCCTACCAAGGCAAGGATATTCTGTTTAGATTCATTATAGAGTATATATAGTAGCTTAAGGGATTTTGGCCCCTAGGTAATAATAATAGGTCTTTTTTTTTTTTTTAATATGAGAATTTTTGAAAGATGATATTTTGGCTTGTGTTGAAACTTGAGATTAGTTATTATAGAGTTACAATATCTTGAAGGATTTTGGTTTCTTTTAGACAATTTTTTGAAGACTATATTTTTGCATGGTGAAATATTTGAGTTTCCATAATTCTTCTTTTTCCTTAAGATACTTGTTAATGTAAATGGCAAGGCCACAGTGTGACTGACACACCCCTTGTTCTTTCATCTAACCACAGTCAATTTCAAGCATATGGTAGGTTCCAATCTAAGATTAAAATTCCAAATTTTCTGAAAATAATATAATTAGTGCCAAAGCTAGCAATGTGGTATATAGAGAGGTTTTGGAAATGTAGTTTGTAGTTGTAATTTTGTAATATGTACCGTCAAATATACACACACCTGTGCATTAGGCACGGGGTTCAAACTAGTATATATGTATGTATTGTGTTGGGTTGTTGGATTCCAAGCTTGTCTTTGGTAGGTTTCAATTTTGCAGTCCAAGTTGGGTTCTGGTAATTGGAGGCGGAGAAATAATTTTTGGGGCGAAGTGAGTGATCGAGAGTGCTTGAGGAAGTGCGAGAGCCGGAAGATCGTCGGGACTTCATGGCTACGCTGCCGGAGCTCGTTCTCAAGGACTCTTGCACGGGATGTGGGGCGACGCTTGACCTCTACGGCAGCAGCTGCCGTCACCTTACTCTGTGTGTAAAGTGTGGCAAGTCTATGGCCGAGACTGCTGCGCCGTGCTCTGATTGTGGAGTCCCCATCACACGGCTGATCCGTGTTTGGTCTCTACACCCTTTTTCCACGCTTTCTTTCTTCCTGTTTCATTTGCCTCATAACAGGGATGCAGCGAGAAAGCTTAGACTTATTATGTTTGGAGTTTGAAGTTCTTGTTCTTAGCTTCTGGCTTTGTCACAACAGGTCTAAAGTGGAATGATTCTAATCAAGCTTTAGGTTTGGAGCTCAATTATGGTGTTTTTCTCTCTTTTTTTTGGTTGTCTGTCACAGCAGGTCCTTACCAGAAGGGTTTGGAGGTTAGGGTTAGGGTTTCGAGCTCACATTCTGGAAGCCAGTGATTGAAACCACGGTTTTGATGCAGGAGTACAATGTCCGCACACAACCTGTGAACAAGCCACATTTTGTTGGCAGATTCTTACAAGGTCTGCCAACCTTTTCAAAGAAGAAAACTAGTGGCACCAAATGGACTTTGCAGCGGGAGGGCTTGCAAGGTCGCCAAGTATCAGAGGCACTTAGGGTACTGATCTCTGCTGAACATTGTTTGGCCTACTTGTTAGCAAGAGCTCCCTTGCTTTCATGATACTTTAGGTTTTGGACTCTCGATTTGAGTTGAACAGGAGCTATTGGCAATCTCAAAGCCTCATGGTTTGGTTGGAAGACAAGTGGTGCACTACAAAATGCTGGTCGGTTTGAAGATTTGAGGTTGTATGAAGCATTTGGGCATATACACCAACACACAGGGTAACTCCATGTACTGATTTGCTCACATGGCTCAAAGATGGTTTTACTCTTGGTTGACTTTGTGGACCAGGAGAAATATAAGGCAAAACCATGGATATTGGAGGATGATATTGGGCAGCAGCGATTTCAAGGGCAGCTTGAAGGTGGCCAGCAAGCCACTTACTACTTGCTCATGATGTCTGGCCAAGAATTTCTTGCTTTCCCCGCTGGTGCTTGGTATGCACCACATGTCACTGTCTCATTATGAGATTCTCTTTCCTCTGTCCACTTGGGGTCTCTTTTGCAGTCAGGAGATCCAATTTCAAACAACTGTTTTGGGCCATTGTGATTCTCACATGGCCACCACAGTGTTTGTTGTTTGTGGTGTAATCTCCACATCATGTACCCTGAACATGTGGTGGTGTAAGATATGATCCATGACATGTTCAAATGTGTCTCATTCACATGAGTACTAAAGGGAATGAGATCTTGAGGCAGTGGTAATTGCTGCCAGGTACAATTTCAACAAAGTGGCACAGTACAAACAACTTACTTTGGAGGAAGCAGAGGAGCAGATGAAGAATCGGCGAAAGACAGCTGATGGGTATCAGCGTTGGATGATGAAGGCAGCCAACACTGGCTCTTCAGTGTTTGCAGATATGGACAAGGTCCCAGGATCTGGTGGTGGTGGGGGCAGAGGCAGTCGCAAGAAAGGAGGGGATGATGAAGAAAATGAAATTGGTTCTGATGTAGATGAGGATGACATGGATGATGAGGAAGCTCGTAAGAATAGACTAGGGATGAACAAGGGTGCAAAAGGTGGTGATGAAGATGGTGAGGAACCTGCTCGGGATGAGAACGACCTGGATGATGAAGAGCCAGAGCGGGGTGAAGCTTTTTCTCCCAATGCTTGGATGCCACATGCTGCTTTTTCCTCTAAATGGAAAAGAAAAGAAAATAAATATAGGGCTCATATGTAGATATGGTGGGTTGAAAACAGGTGATGACTGGGAACATGAAGAAACTTTCACTGATGATGATGAGGCAGTGGGGAATGACCCTGAAGAGCGTGAGGAGCAAGCTCCTGAAGGACCTGCACCTCCAGAAATCAAACAGGTATCTTGATGCTTATAGTAGTAGGACTATTCTTGATCATGAGCATGGAGATATCTCAGGTCTGATGAGAGTTATTATACTTATAGTAGTAGAACTTTAAAGGTAGTAATGACTAATTCAAAAGAAGCTGTTAGTCTTAAGTGTACGTCCTGCTATTTTGGATGCAACATGAAGCAAAACTTTGAATTCCACAGTTTTTGAAAACCCAGGAGCCTGTTTGTTCAAGATGGCAGTGATGGTACCAGTGACTGATGTGTCTGTCCTGGCTCAACATACATACACCTGGTTACTGTTAAATCTGTGGATAATCATGTCTATACGTGTCTGAGGAAATGTTTCTCTTTATTATACTGGAGACAGACATACCTGAATGGGAAATGTAAATTTAAAACCCTAAAGCCCTAAGCCCATAGGCTATGCATATGGCTGATGCAGGAAGAGGAGGATGAGGAAAATAATCAGGAAGGGCAACAGAATGAGGATGCAGCTGGTGGCTTGAGCAAGTCAGGACGTGATATGAAAAAACTTCTTGGCAAATCAGCAGGCATGGATGATTCTGATGCTGAAGACGATGAAGAAGATGATGAAGATGTGAGTAAACATGCTGTGTCAAAGTTTGTTGGTCTGCTGGTTAAAGTTTGCAACTTACTCTCACTGTTGACCTGGAGTTGAATCGCATTTGGTACATTCTGTTCCAGGTAGATTTGGACAATGAGGAATTTGGGTTCTCCCCTGTGTTGGCTCCAACACTCAAGGATGCCCGAACAAAAGAGGAACTGACAGATACCACACCTGCAAAGCCCTCAGGTGCCACTGGCCGTTCTACACCAGCCTCTGCCACCCCTTCTAAAGGCAAACGGAAAGCTAGCACTCCAGGGGAGGAGACCAAAATTAACACCAACAAAAAGGCAAAAAGTGCATCTGAAAAGGTGGGTTGGTTGCTGTCTGAGTTTGCTTCTCTACCAGATTTGTGATGTGGTAACTCCATCTCTCAAATTTTCAGTTGATTGCTATGTACTTGTCTTCACCCACCATCAGTAGCTGATGATGTCAGTATGGCAGCTTGTCACTGTTGTTAGTGATGAAGATGACAGTCTGATACTTCATAGGCATGTCTCATAGTTATGACTTAGTGATTGTCAAGTTACCTTCAAAGTGTTCTTGTGGAGATTTCTCTGTGGTCTCATAGATATAATTGTCTTGTGTATTGTCTATTCAGCAGTAATTATGTGTCTGATCTAGTACTTGTGACTTGAACATTGCTTGCTGCTAATTTTCTGTTCACCAGATGATTCACCATGATGTGGTTTTCACATGCAAACCTTTCAGTTCAGCATTACCAGAGTTTTTCAATTTGGAACTAGGCAATTTGAGGTTGTAGGAGTGGACAAAAGCATTTACCTTCTGTCTGGGTCAGGGTGCAAAAACAACGCCAATATCAACAGCTGCAAAGAAGGAAGCTGCAGCAGGTGCTAAAGTTGCCACAGGAATGGGCCCTCCCAAAGGAGGTGCAACAGCCAAGGTTGCAGGAGTGGGTGGTGGAGTCTCGGAGGAAGAAGCAAAGGCTTTGCTTCGACAGTCGGGCCCTATCAAGAGCCAAGATCTTGTGGCTAAGTTTAAAAGCAGACTCAAAACCCAAGAGGTGTGCTTGTCATCTTTAGGTTCACATTGTTGTACAATGTTTCAGCTATGTGCCTGTGAACATCTCTTATTGACAGACAGTATTCCTCAATGGAGTGAAGAGAAAGTTAAAGTTGTCTGTGTTGTTGGACAATGCGCTTTACTGAATTGCCATATGGAACATAAACTTGATTGTAGTAAGGTGTTTAAACAGTAAGGGGTTTCCATTGTTAATGTTGGGTATAGATTCATTTCTCCATGTTCACTCTTCAGGTGCAAAGATATGCTGAATGGGATGCAATTTTTGTGCAGGACAAAACGGCTTTTGCACAGATTTTGAAGAAAATATCTCGGATTCAGAAAACAGATGGTGTGAACTACATTGTGTTACGAGACAAGTGAAAATGGAGGCTTACTACCTACTATACAGGAATGAATTGTGTTCACAAGTCTATTTATGTAAACAAGTCTATCTGTTGCTCACATCTTCTCAGCTTTCTTAGTGTAAAAATGGTGCAACTTCTGACATGAAGTCTACCAGTGAGTTTTACTATCTCTGTCCTTCCCAACTTTCCTTATGATTTGAAAGGTTTCTTGAGGCAGCTTGGGCTTCACATTGATATATATGTGGACTACTTTGATATATATATGATAGTATATAGGGCCATACTGTAAGCATCCATGACACCATCTGTGCATGTCTGGGCTGGCCTGGTAGGTGCAGTTCCTATGTTTAAGTTTCATCACTGCAAATCCTCTCTAAGCAGGAGCCAGATCCTTTTGTATTCTGGGTATAACTTGCTTCTAGTTAAAATGCTATTCCATGAATTTACTGACCCATTCAGGATGTGTTAACAACTTACACTTACTTGGCCTAGTGCCTTTGTATGGACTCCTTTCTCTCTGATTAGATGTGATGTTATTGAGATGTTTTGAAAATTATTGCTGATAATCAAAGTAGTGTTGCTATTAATTTGCATGAATTTTAGTAGATTTATAGTGGGTCAAGGAAAGATAGATGTAGGAAAGGGCACTGGTGGCCCTCCCTTGGCTGTTTTGTGCACTTTTTATAGCCAGAGGGTGTCAATTGCTTTGCAAAGAGTGCAAGTCAACACTATTTTGAGGCATGTCATTTTCGTAGGTGAGAGCTCTTCTAGGCTCACTGTTTTTCAAGGTTTTTATCCCTTCAAATTATGCTTATTGTGATTAGTCGGGGTTCTAGAACATGAGTTGTTCCTTTTCCCTTTTGTGACCCCCTCTGAGGTTTGTCCTTTTGGCTCAAACTTAGGTGCTCCCTCTTTGTCTTTTCTTTGCCCCCTTTGCTGGATTCTTTGTTTAATGGATGGAGTTTACCAGGATTCATCATCCCTTAGCACTAACTGGATGCCCTTCTAAGCTTAGATGAAGCTTGGACTTAGAGTTGTGGCAAACTTCTCAAATGGTTCAGGATCTTGTTGCCCATGCCCCCATGGTTACATCACACTATCCAACTGCACAAGGCTCCCTAAAGGGAAATAGGCATCCTGCTTCCTTAGCTTAGTGTCACTCTGTCCTAGTGTTAGTGTCCTCATGCTACTGAGTCTCCTACTTGGTGTTGAGGCCCCAAGTCCCTTAGGTCACATAATAGCACATTCTGAGGTGCCACTTAATCGCCACCATAGCTCCTGCACTTGAAGGAGAGTCACCAGCAAGAGGCAATCCTATTCTAGAACAAAATCACCAGCAAGAGGTGATATAGCTACATCTCTAAATCGCCAGTATTTTACTTGCAATGAGAATCTTGGGACATTGGGTTTGCAACTTTGCATGGCAGTGATAGTTTTAGACTATTATAGAACAAACTTAGGTATTATATTTACAACTTTGTTTTGACAATTAATAGATTTTGAAAGCTTGTGGTTGGTACTTGAGAATCCAAATTTGATCTCAAGAAATATGGTGTAATGGTTTTAGCTTGTGCCTACCACCAACCTCTAGGATTTAGGAACCATCATTGAGCTTCATGGTTTAGCAATGTTGAATAACAGAGTTGTTAGTCATGACAATGCTGCAAGACTTGGAAGTTGGGATTTAGGATTCATGTACTTGCAAGTTGAACACTTGCAGGGGAGTTAACATATTGGAGCATGGAGGTATTGTATACACTTGTAAATTCTAGGTGTGCCACTATCTTTTGATATAACAAACCTGTAAATACATAAGCAAAAAATGATGCTAGCTTATTATTAGACCTAAATATGATATTTTGTAATCTATGTGGAACTCAATTATTCACTCCTACAACCTATTTTTCCTTCGTTATGCATTGTAATGCCCATCGTGCTTTCAACCTTTCTTTAACGACCAAATTTTTTTATATGTGTGCTTAATGCTCAATGCCAAGTGTTTGTATATTTAGTCTAGTTGCTAGGGACATAACTAGATTATATGTGTCCAAACTTTAGACTTGAATAACCTTGGACTAAGTGCTAATCTTTGGAAGTTATGTCTACAACCAAGTACATTTAGAAGCCAAATGCTTGAAGATATTGAATGTTCACTTAGAATTTGAATTTGTTCTTTAGATTTCTCTACTGGACACTAGAAAAAGAGGTTCATTACATCTTGCAAGATGAACAAATAGGTATGGCACATTAAATTATATAGCCCAACATTTTGTCAAATTCCAATGTGTGATCCCTATTTATAGATTCAAGCTAGAAGTTTCTTCTTCTATGAGATGTAGTTCAAATTTTGGATGTTATACTCATGGCCCCACATTAAACAGATTGTAATATTTATATTTTATGTAGGTAGGGTAACTATTCAATATTTGTTATTGTTACAATGTTGTTGGAATGATTATGAATTATGATATGTGAAAAATGTCTACATTTAAGCAAACCCTTGGTCACTAAGTGAAGGGATTCAAGATAATTGTACATCATTTGAGAAATTGTTAGAGAATATGAACTTTTAATCCTACAATAGAAAGTAGTAGATGTAAGAATTTGATTTTGGTAATTTGTTGTCAACTAGTTAGGGAATTTGGTTCAAAGTTCAACATATTCCAATGGTCCCCAATGTTTGACATCCATGTGCATAGGGTAATTACTCTAGTGTTAAGTGGAGCCTAGGCCTTGAAGGGTTGGACACTACATTTGTGTTGCTTGTATGGTAGAATCACCAACTTACATAATATATTATATGTATAATGTTTGCCAATTGAGATGGATTACATCTAGCTAAGGTTATGATTGATTGCCAATTTTTGTAAACTAAGTTTGCTTGATTCCCAATGCCCATTTCTCACATATTTAATTTTAGGGTTGCAATTCAAGTCAAATTCATGAAATGTTGATCAAATTCATGAAAAAATTCCAATTTGATCAACTTTCAACTTGTAACATTCGTTTTGTGGTTCTTAATCATTTGTTGCATGCAAGGTTAATATATCATGGCCCCTTTACAAATCCCCTCGAATTTCAAATTCAAGCCTTTATTCCTTGTTTCATCACCACTTGAAGAGGAGGGTAGTCCATCTTCCCCCCAAAATACTATTGTTTCATTTTCAAATATATCACCAAGTCAAGTTGCTTCTAATTTAGCATGTGAAGATTTGTCCAATCATATTCCACCAAAGAAATGAAAGTTATATGAGAGCTCGAAGAAGTTTTAGGATGCTTGGACGACCCATTTGCCTTGGGCAAAATCTATCATTGATGAAAAGGGTTGGTGCAACAAGTTAGATGCAAAATTTGCACCACTGTTAGAAGGAAGGAAAAATTGTTAGCCCCAAAGCTTAATAACTTGCTTAAACATGTTGGGCGTTGGAAAGCTAAGTTTTTTATGCCAAGTGTGGATGCCAGTTCACATTACTTTAACAAAAATTTGGTGCATGCTAAGAATGAACGTGAATTTTTTGTTGCTAATCAACCTTCTATCCTAGATTAGCTCCATGTTGATGTCCCCTCTGAGCACAAAAAGAAGTATGTGCAATGTAGTTTCTTTCCATTTAAACCATTTGTTGACCCATGGCCGTTCCATGATTAACTATGAAGACATGCCAAGCATGTTTCACATATTGAAGGTCAAATTTGTTTCTTAGAAGCATTTTTCAGATTCTTCAAGTCGGGGCATGGCTAAAGTGATGCACAATGTGTTGCTAAAGGCCACAAAGGTAGCATTTGTTCATGCCAACTTCACTGCTTTCAGTGTAGATGCAGTTACAACCATTAACATCACGCAATGGTTATCAATTCATTTAAACATGGTGCAAGGTAGGAAGAGGATTCCAATCCTCCTATGAGTTCAATCTATTAGGGTTTATGCCACATTGAACAACATTTTTGGACTGATGGTTAAAGGCTTGCTTAAATTTGGTGGGTTAGGGTTGGAGGAATTGGCAAGGAAGTTATTAACATGGGATGCAATGGTAGCTCTATCTTTCAAGGCCATTGAACGAATGTGACCATGTAGTTCAAAGAAGATGTCACCCTTTTTCTAAGTGGAAATCATTGTTTTGCCCACAAGATGAATTCAGTAATGATCACTTTGTCTAATCTTCCACTTGTGCATAAATTGGAAGGTGTATTACAAAGTTTGTATCTTTTTTTACTCATAGCCTAAAGAAATTCCTTCAATTTCAACAGCTAGCAGATTTGATTAATACAAGGTAACAAGTTGCTACAAAACATGAAAATTTGATGTCTCCACACTTTCCCCAACAAAATGGGTATATGCTGAATACCATCCTTTAATTGTGAAGATGCATTATGAAAGTTCCAAGAATGATTAAACTTTGAAAAATTTGAATGTCATGTGTGAGGTTGAGTTCATTTTGGCTTTGCCTTGTATTTTGCCATTGTTTGAATGTGTGCATATGCTTATCAAAATTGCTCAAGGTAGAAATGTTTTTGTGCGTGACTTTGTGGAGAATGTCAAGCAATTGTAACAAAAGTTGTATAAATTATATTGTGATCTTTGCACTAAGTTTGATGATCTAGCTTTTGATGACTTTAATGGTATTGAAAAGTTCATTAATGATGACTTGCCTATGAATTGTTTTGATCTAAATGGTCCGAAGGACACCATGTATTTGACATTTTCTTTTGTTAAGCACAAATACCCTTTATAGCATCATGAACTTTCTAGTGTTAGAGAGTTTTAGCTTGTCACAAGGGAGGCTTTCAAACTAATTGTGGACAAAGTGAAACAACCGTATGAAGGAGTAGCAAACAATTTTATCAAAAAACTTGAACAATGTTTTCTAGAACACCATGTTATGATAGTATTAAGCATGGTTTATTTCCAATTTTGGGCAAAAAATCCAGCTAAGGAATATCACTAACAATTAATTGTGTTAAAAGCTACCTTTTGTGCCCATCGCATGGTGGCACAAAGTTTGAGAAAGTGGTCCTTGCCTTGCTTTCAATTCATGCCTTGGATTTACATGTATTTTTTTTCAAGATGATTATGGGACACAACTCTAACCCAATTTTACATGAAGAAAGTGATCTCAATCCCTTTACAAGGATGTGGTGCAAAGTTTTTTGATTTCCACTTCTCAACCACAAGCTTTTAGAATTCATTAAACTTGTTGAAATTATAGCTATCCTAGTGCTTGGTTCTGTCAAAGATGAGCACACTTTCAACATTATGGCCTTCATGAAGACCAAACTACGAAATCAACTTAACACACACCTAGACTTGTGCACCAAATTCCATAGTCAATGCTTCTTTATGTTATAAACTTTTCCTTACAACCAAGCAATTACTGTGGCAAGCCCAACATCGTTATTGTGCATATGCATAGTTGCAAGGTTCCTAAGCATTAGCATGTGGCTAGAAGCTTGAGTTTTGGTGATATTATGATTTTGATGTAGCTAGGGTGCACTTTGCGTTGAATATTTTAATTTGAAATATATCCATGGCTATTTATTTGTGTTTTCACCACTTTGTCATTAATTTACGGAGTTGAAATGGTAGTCAATACATCATTTTTGAATTCATCAAGTGATTGCAACAAGGGAAGGGCTATGATTTTGCAACATCATGTGTAAGGCATTAGATTTGTAGTCATTTACATCCTTTGAATCTGTTAGTAGATTGTCAATGACCACTTTGGTATGGCTACCTTTTCTAGGGCCTTCAATCTATCACCATTTAACAATCCAATGGCAATGGTGGTTGATCATGATATAATGTTCTCGAATCTATCATGTGGTTTTAGTAAAGGGAAAATTTTCATCTTTTCCATTTGAATATCTTGGTTTGTAGACAAAAAGGGAATGGTCTTTAGATACATTCAATTGAATTTGTCACATGGTTGTAGCAAGGGTATGGCAATGATTTTTACACACATAACCTACATACTCTATTTATAGGCGTGTCATAGTGATGGTTTTTTGTTTTCTAAGGTATTTCCAATTTCCTTCACAAAACAATTCAAAATTGATTTTGTTGAGCTTTTCAACAACAAAACCACACAATTTGGATTGTTGTTTGTCGTCACATTTTTTATCATGAGCGTTTGTATGTCACCATAGTTTCTCTTGTTTTCAAGATTGACTAGTTTTGTGTAGCCAAACTTGCTCCCTTGCTGTTCACCTAGTAGCCAAATATATTCAACCTACCTAAGACTTGTGTCACTTGAATGTTTTTGTAAAAATTGATATTCGTGTTGCCAATTTATGGATAATTGGAAATTTTTAATCGCCATCTGAGCCACTGTTCAATGAAATTTTTTTGCCAAATCAGCTCCACTTCACCCAAAAAAAAAAAAAACCCCGCTAAGCTATTCAACAGTTGAAGTGTGTAGCCAAATTGGCCACCCTCCATAACTGGAAATAAAAAACACTGGTGGAGATGCTCCACCCTAAAAGTCCTAAATGATTTTTCTCTGTGATAATTTTTCCTTATCCCTTGAGGGGGAGGTGCCTCATAAGTTCAAGAGTTTCCATCTTTCTAGGGTACCTAAGGTGGGAGACCATCCTGAAAAAGTGGGGGAAAAAAAAATCCAATTGTGGGAATTCCCCAAAGTAAGTGCCCATCATCATCCACTGGATGCCTGTTATTACTCAGTTGTGGATGAACCTCAACTGAGTTAATATTTGATTTCACCTTGGTAACCAATTTTGTAACAAGTAGGTCTCATATATAGGTAGATAGGTAGGAAAATAGGTAATTACTAGATAAGTAGACGTTAGTATACGTAGGTAAGGGGCTGCTTTAAATACCTACCTACTAACAACCCACTTGTTACTTGTGGTGGGTTGTTAGTAGGTAGGTAGGGAAAACAAAGCACTGAGCTAACCACCATGGTTAGCTAGGCAACTGGAACCTAACAGAAAATTGTTTCCTGACCATTTACCATCCATCCTTCAGGGGGCGCTGGTGGGTGCTGGTTCACTGGGACCATGCAATCCTGCAAGTTAGACTTGTGTCTGTCTACCAAGTCCTCAGTTAGCTGAGATGCTTTCTTGAATGCCACTCCATCTTGTTTGAAACCAATTTGCAAGGAAATAAGCAGGTCGGCGGGGTACCCACTTAGGTCACTAGAAGTGTAGATGCAGGATTGGTTTCATCTGCTTGCTGCTATGGTACTTGTCAGTCGCTGGATCTGAGAGTTCCGGGGATTGCAGGGTTTAGGGTTTAGGTGGGGCGGGGTTTAGGGTTGGAGTTCCGATTGCCCTGTTTTTTTTTTGGGCTCGTTTGTTGGTGGTGGGTGTTGTGAAGCTGGACGTGGATGTGGGTGCACAGGGATTTGGACCCAATGGAAACAGCAGCGTCTGCAAATGGGCAGGCTAGACAAGAGCAGGCCGGTAGTAGCGATGGTATCGCGTCGCTGCTTGCACTGGCTCGGCAACAGATCAATGAAGGCAACCCTTCTCTCGCTTTACAGGCGGTAGGTAATACAGGAAATCGGTTTCTTCTTTTTCAATGGGTGTTAGATTTGGATGCAGCATTCTGCGTGCATGTTGAATTTGGATCGATGTAGGTGGAATTGGAATTGGGTGTCTCTTTCTCTCTTTCTGGGACCACTGCTTGCTTTTCAGAGCTGACAACCGTTTCTAATGGCTGTTGTTATCCCAACTTGATTGTCCAATTTATATTCAACCCAGAATTTGGGAGTTCTTAGGGTTAGGATTGGTTTACCACCGTTGCCATTTCCATCCATCTGGATTCACTCTGTATAACAAGGAGCATGGGCCTAGTCAATTTTCAATTGTGTTAATGTTGTCAAGAAGATAAAAGGAAATTAGGTCAAATCTTTAAGGTATTGTTTAGATTTGAGTAATTCAGAGAAAAATTGCAGTATGCATATGCACCATGCACAAAACAAATAAAATCACACAGAACACAGGAGTTTTCTGCTCTGTATTTGAAAGAAAATACAGCACATTTTCACCTATCTGCTTAATTTTGGCAATTCCTATATTTTTGGCCATGTCTTTTGTGTTTTTTGTCCAGTTTTATTGAAATTGCAAATAGTCTGCTGCTGTATCACATTGACAGAACCAGATTTTTCATGCTGATGATGACATCAGTTGGATTCAAGAATTGAGCATAATCACAGCATACTGTGGAAGTTTCATGAGGGACACATGCTTACCATCATTTGAAATCATCTGGCATATGGGGTTGGGGAGGATAGGTGGTGATGGCACTTCGAGCGACAGGAGGTGAGCAAGCGGTGCTGGGAGCATTGGGAAGAGCACGTGAATTGTACCATAGTGGCTTGCGTGAAAATGCTGCTACAGATGAACTGTCAGCCTTGTTTGCAGAATGTGCAATTGCTACACTCCCTCCACAGCCCACAGCTACACCTGTTGCAACAAATGCAGCTGATTCAGCATCAGGGCAATTTGTAGGTCATGAGCTAATGGACACGATGGACATCAATGGTGCCAACAGTGGCTCCATATTGGCAGAGAGTGGCAGGGAACAAGTGGTTATAGATGCTTCATCCGATGGCAGCAGCTTTGTATGTCAGCAATGTGGTGGTGTTGTAAGCAACCTTCGCAGAGATGAGCATATGTCTTTCTGGTGTTCTCCACCTCCCTCGTGAAAATCTGTCACCATGATCTATTGATGCGTTGAAGGAATGGTACTGTACCCAGAGGACTTGTGGCTTCAGTGTTTTCATGAGGTGTGGATGAGAAAGGATTATGTTCAAATGCTGCAACTTATTGTCTCGCTTCCTAATAGGTTTTTATTTAAGTTGTGGAAGTGTAGTTCTGGATACATGGTTTGTAGGCTGGGTACTTTTCACTGTGGGTGGCAATGCAGAATCCTGACAATCAGTTGTTTACAGATGGAGCTGTATGAAAACCCTAATTGGTGACTGTTAAACCCTGTCCATACAGCATGAGACCTGTCTTTTGACCTAAACTGTTAATATAATATTTCTATCTCTAGTGTCCCCTTCTTTGGACTCCAAGCAAAATGTGGAATGCCCGATCTATAACCAGCAACCATCTTGTGATGATTGCTTGGTTGCGCCAAGTATCACATTATCACCCACTATCTATGAAATGGTCTAATAGCATGGTCGAACCAGACACCATGGTAACTACTTTGTCATGCAGTTGAGAAGTGATATGGTGTGCACCATATCATCCTCGAATCTGTTTTGTGCAAGGAAAGTGCACAACTGCTACTAGATTTTGATTTTTCCAGGGCCATCTCATTGTCTTGTTTCTTCATGTTGGTCTCATCATATATTTTGTTCCCAGTTTCCCCATTCTTCCTACTACTCACCTTAGCACTGCAGCTGTGTTTGGTATGACAAATTCTCTGTCATGCACTACACTCAGATCAGGGACTTTTTTTTATGTTGTGCTGAAGCTACCTAAAGGTGTTGTATATTTTAAAGTTTTACAAAACTTCTGACTTGTCATCTGCTGAGTTGTTTCAATGGTTTCTCTTAGGTAGCAGGAATTGACAATGTGCCCCTCAAATTGTGGTCGATTTTCTTGCTTCTCCACAAACTTTTGCCATGAATGGGGGTTGCATTTAGGCTCACCAGAGAATGTTACTTTGTTCCCTGTTTATGATCATGATTATTTTTTCCCTTCTGCCTTGTAGATTTTTGTTCTTGCTTATTGCCCTCATCCTCTTGTGTTCAATCCTCTCCTCCATGGTTGCGGTTATCTGTTTGTATTGTGCACCAAGTGGTTCTAGAAATTGAATTTGCAGAACTTGTTTCCCTTGTTGATCTCGTGCTATTTTGTTTTTCTAGTCTTCTGTGGGACTGAGGTACCACCATCCTGGTTCCCTTGATTCTCATCACCAGGTGATCTTAGGTAAATAAGTGGAGGTTATTTTGCCTCAAGTTATACAGGCAGTTGGGAGAATCAAGCTCAATGTACCCTGTGCCAATCCAAAATGCAACAGGGTTGGCTGTTCTGATTTGTTGTTTAGAAGAAAAGAAATGACCAATATGCTGGCCAAAGGCAGGAAATGACACACAAAAAGACGGCATCGCCTGTCTGTGTTATGATCTAATCCAGGGACATATGATATCTTCATGTGGATGACTCTATGCAGCAGTGCAATGGAGCTGCAATTTGGCTATTTCAACAATCAAAACTACTCCAAGGCCTGACCATATTATCCATTGGAGGGTTACAAATGTTCTTTAAGCATCAAAAGTAAAAGAGCAACATATAAAACCCATGAAGAGGATGAGTGATAGATTGCTTCAAAATTTTTGATTTTTTTCTTTTAGACCTCTCTTTAGTCACAATCCTACATCTTTTTCATTTTTAGTCCATTTTGAGTGATTTAAAACCTAATAAATGCTTCAATTACTTCACAAAATTTCTTTGTATTTCAAAGGCAAAGATGCAATGATCCAAGATTTTAAGCTCACAATTCTAATTTGTATTAATTCATCCATCATCGAACATTGAACTTGCTTACACAAAACATCTTATATTTTCTCCTAAACACCTGATATCTTCCTCACAAATTTGAGATCCAGATTGTGAAGACCAAATATGAAAATTGGTTGTTATCACATTTGTGAAAATCATCCTATTTTGAGAGCCAACTTGATTAATTTTTGTATAAATATAATACCCTAATCAATTCTCATAAGTTTTAAAAAAAAATAAAAATTAAAAGACTCAAGTTAGTTCTCAAGAGTGTTGGGATACCTTTCCTACAAACCTCGCACTGCAAGCACCCTGCATTTTTTCACCTAAGCATGAGCTTTATCATCGTTAAGCTCCATTCACACAAAGATGGGAAACGGGATAAACTAAAAGACTAAATTAACCCTAATGTTATCCCATTCACACAAAAGGGGGTAAAAAAACCCTAAACCCTAAACCCTAAACTTGACAAATGACATGGCATTGGGGTTCAGAGGGGGTACAAATGTGCTGTGATTTCATAACCCCATGAATAAATATTCAATGGGTGATTGCCCTTTCGGTTTGAAGAACCAACTTTTATGTGTCCCCATGAGTTAGAAGGATTAGACTTCCCGAAAGGGCATGAAGATTTTGATTTGAAGCTCTACCTCTGTGATGATGCAGAAAATGCATGACAGGAATGACATTTTCCTCACCTAATTGAGTTGTGTCTTGGAGCAGATGGGACACACTTCCATAACTCGTTTCACTTTCACTTTGGGAGCTGGTATTCCCCAACAATCTTCCATCTTTAGACATTCAGTGATATTTGCCTCTATGAAAAGATGGCAATGAGGTTGTTGTGGGCTCATGTCCCAAAATGGAGGTGTTTTTGGATAGCTATGATGTTTTGAAAAATCCCACACAAAGTTGGAAAGAGATCAGTCCCAACTACTCATAACATAGTTTGGAGAGGAAAGTGTGTTTACTTCTGGAGAGCTCCTCATCAGCACTCCTGAAAAGGTCAAGGTACCATCATAGGTGCTGGTTTACCCACATTGGTTCCACAGAACAAATCGGAAAATCTATTTAAATTATTTCTAAATATCACAAATTTCCCATGCTAAGACTAAATCAGGGTCTGTGAGTTCAAATCTAACATCCCCAAGTTGAACACTTATTTTTGCCTTAGACAAAACCCTAAACCCTAAACACCCCGTCCTTGAATGTGGGTAGTTATGGTGCGATCCATGAAGGCAAAGGCACAAACCTAAAATGTTACAAAGGGGTTCTCCTTTCAGTCATCATCACTTTCTTCATGCAAAGGCTTCTTTTGCGAGTCAAGCATTGGATGCAAAGCACCCTTCTTTTTTGTCCCAAGTCCGTCCATGATACTTGGGCTGACTATTGGCCATTAATATTGAAGTCGGAATTCAACAGTTGATTAATAGCATCACCACCTATAAAGTAGTACACATTTTCTTTATTTCTAATCATATTCTCTGCTGCATTGGTTCGCTTTAACAGACTTTCACACGTTTTCCTGAATGCTCATTCAGTTGCAAAACACATTAATAGTAAAGATATGGTTTTTGTCCTTTTAACTTGTTGACCCAAAATGAAAGTGAGTCACACAACTTACAAGATTTCAGCCCGAACAAAGTTTGGTAAAACTGAATGCGTCCTGTTTTCACAGAATCTATATGAAATTGCAAAATGAGCATTAGAATCTAAAATATTAGTAATGCATATTTTTACCTACAAACAAATCAAGACTTGCATCGAATATGCTAAAAATATATTCAAGCAGATCACTCCAGCATGCCCAACCAACCAATCTTGGAGATGATGTTGGGTACATGCATAAGTTACAATGAGATCTACAATTATATCTACGAATGTTCAAATAATTAATGATATTATACTGCCATTTATATGTGTGAAGTATAAAAAGAACAACCAAAAGTTCACTTAAGCACACCAAAATGGTAAGTGATAGAATTTATGACACTTATATGAATCAAGTATACCACAATAAATAAAAAAGCATCCATAAAGAGGTGAGGACATTCCTCTCTTCTCTATTGAATTCTAGGCATTCTTAACTCTTGTGCTATTTTTTCCCTCCTTTTTAGGGTCCTTAGTGTTTCATGTTAAGTCGTCGGAGGTAGTAAAAACATTGCCAAAACGTTGCATATAAACATTAATTCACACAAGACATTTCCAGTTTATATATTTTAATGTAACACATTGTTGACATATTGAAATGTAAATTTCAAACTAAATTATAAATGTAACCTCTCAAAATTATGTTATCCATACATTGGGGAAAATACGTTAATTACAATCGAGGCTTTAAGCTGAGGGTTCCAAATTCTCAATAATGTAAAACATGTCACATATATCATCTTTCGTAACATGGCCAATTCCATAATCTATTTAGTCAGCTATGTTGTGAAATTCAAAAACAAATTCCTTGCAGTTAACTTCAAATGTGGCCAGCAAAACATTGACCCAGAGGTAGAACATAATAAAGGCCTGCAAGCAATGATAGAGATTGTGATAGATATAACACATGGAAAGACTCACAAGACATGTAACACCTCTCGAAGAATAAGAACGGGAATATCCTCATTGCCTCCTGCATGCTGGTGGGTTCTGTCAAATTATTGCAAGACAACAAAAAAAATTTAAAATGCTTTGATCTCTGTGGCAGAACAAGCAGAACCCACGGAATGCTCAAAAATACAAGCATGGACAGAGCTAGTATGGGTTATTTAGCATCCTCCAAGGATTTGTGCTGGTGAATGTGAAGGTTTTGTTTTGTCTCCAATTTCAGCAAAAAGATAGATAGGTGTCAGGAAACTCTACTTGTGTGGCACTTGTCGTTTATACTAAAACTATTATGTCATGAAGTCATAATGTCATCGATCAGGTTGTCCCATACTACTGAAGTCGAGTGTAAGAGCATTGCTAGAGACAGAATCAGGTGTACTAGAGCTATGAAGCATCAAATGCATGATATTAATGTTGTTGATTTAGCTTCCCAACACCAATGTGATGACAAATTCTTCAAGCTTTGTAGAACAAAGGTTTAGACTTTTGATAGTTATAGAGTTGCTTTTGTTGCTAAATGGGTTGAGTCCAGTGTTGGCCGGTTATTTCTTTTTATAACCGCCGGGTAGATATTTTAATTTTATTTTCAGACCACATAGGTTATCAATATCAATATGAAAAAAATTGGTTACAAGGTAAGTTATAAAAAACGTTTGGGTTATAATCATTGGTTATGTGTGAGGGTAGGTTATCAAATAACTGGTTGATAATCATCTGTTAGTTATCCTGCTGATTATTGGCCAGTTATAAAAAAATTAAATTTTAAAATTATTTTTTAAACTTTGATAATCTAAAAGGATAATAATTGGGTTATCCAAGTAGGTTATCAGATTTCTAAAATTTCAATATCAGATGGTTATCAATTTAAATGGTCATAAAAAAAAATCAAGAACCAGTTGATACATTATTAATATTCAACTTGATAACCGGGTCAAAAATCAATAACTGGCTGAGAGTGGTTTGCATCTTTATCATTGATCTGACATATTATGTGTCAACCTCACAAACAAGCTTTGTTGATTTTAAGGGTTTGCTTGTTATGTTGGGGATAATGTGACTCAACAAGTATGTTGATTCAAGCATTGTTGCTTGGGTCTTCTTGCACTGTTGCTCACTTTTTCTTGCATTGTTGCTTGACTCCTTTTGTATTGTTGGTTGGCTTCTCTTGTGTTGTTACTTTGGCTTTTCTTGTGTTGTTACTTGATCCTCTCACATTGTTGCTTGGCTATTCAAGTCTTCTTGTATTATTGTTCAACTTTTTTTGTGTTAATATTTGAGCCCTCTTGCATTGTTGTTTGTTTTTCTTGTGTAGTTGTTCAACAACTAGTTCCACTTACATCAATGTTTGAACCTCTTGGTTGTTGCTCAAGTTTTCTTGGTTGTTCCTTAGATCTTTTTGCATTATTATTTAGGTCCTCTTCTGTTGTTGATGTTCAACTTTTTAAAACTCCCTTTCTAACCTAGTTCCCATGTTTCCTATTTGATTTTTTTGTTCATCGTTGTTCAACTATTTTCATTGTTGCTTGTCAATTTGAGGGCAAGGAGCTTGGATCCATCATTGGCTTGTTTTATCAAGTGTGATTTGCAAAATATGTTTGTAATTTTATTTATTTATTGTTTTGGACATTAATATTTATCTTTTCATTTATTTTGGTGAAACATTTTTTTATGTTCTAAGTTTAGTCTTTGTTTGTTATTAAACTTGATAGAATTTTAACATTAGAAAACATGTTGTTTGTAAGATTTTTTTCCTTTTTTTTTGGGCATTGTATTACATTTCATTTTTTACATAAAAAAGAAAAGTTAAATGAATTATTTTGACCTTGTAAATGTTTTGAGTTGTATTGTTGCGGAGTGCCCCATGTTCCAAAAATATTGGTGGTGAGCCAATCAAATGGCTACTTCTAAAAATAAAAACAATTGTGAATGCACCCATCACTAATTAATAAAAGTATGAAAAGAAAGTAGAGTTAGAAGAAGAATTAGAAAAATTTAAAGGTTCATTTGAATGTGATGAAATTGTGGACACATGAAATTATGAAAGAAAAAAAAATCCTTTTTCTTATTTTTACCATTTTTTGGTAATTTTGTGATTAAAAAACAATTTTGGTAGAATTGATTGAACTTTTGATACTCAACTTGTGAAAATTGCTTTTGAATATTGATTGGTTTTAAATTTGTGAAAATCATCTTTGAAAACCAATTGCTCTTAAATTTGTGAAAATTGGCACTTCAAAACCCAATTGAATCTTTTTGCAAAATTTTAATACCCTGGTTGGTTCTCTTTTATGGAAAATAATAGTAACAATAATTGATTCAACTCCTAAAGGATATGTAAGAACTAAAACTAATGATTCTCACCCAACAAAAGTTAAATGCCCAACCTTAGTACTAAGCATCAACATAATTTGTAACATTGAATAAGAATAGTTGTATTTTGTATTTATTTTAAAAGATGAGTCAAACTAATCAAACCCTAACACGGTGTTTTTGCACAAGGTTGTACATTATCAATTATTTTAAAATCAAACACAAATTTGGGGGGGAGGGGAAGAGGGGGTTGTTTAATGTCCCCATATTTTTGTAAGGGATAGTCTACAATGGTAATATGACGAACAATTTGGTGTGCAAAAATTATTTATGAATCCAATTTAATGTGAACATTTAGAGGTAATGTTATACCCTTTTTGAAAAAAGACATGTTGACTTTGAATGTCTCGATTTCCTTTTGGACATTATTTGCTTCAATGTTGGAAGGAATTGAATTTGTTTGTTATTTTGCTCTTGAATCAAAAGTATGAGTTATTGCACCTTGGTTCTATACCATTGTTGGGCAATTTTCAATTGTTATGAAGAATCTCTATTTCCGGTTCTGAAATAAAAATTGGAAGTCTCTAGGTTCCAATTCAAATTTCTAAATTTAAATTTCAAGTCTAATTGTTTCCCTTAGATGGTTTCAATTCTAGTTATGAAAATTAGTCTCAATTTGGATGTGGTTCTTACTAACCATTGGTTCCCATCCTCGGTTTTTAAACCATGTGTCCTAGTTCCAAGTCCACACATAAATAAAACAAGAATGTAGTTCAAGGGTGTTGTTTTTCAAAACAATAAATTTTAGCTCTAGTTTGAAAATCAAAAATTAATCCTAATTTGGATCTAATTTTTATTAATTGGAACCAAAACTGGCAATTCTTACCCATCAAAATGGATATGCAGCCAAAAAAGTGGGGCAATATCAAATAAGACTTTGTTAAGTATAGTTAGATATGAAATTGTTCATATGAAGCTTGCAAAAGCTCACATTTCTTCAAAGCATGCATTTAAACCAAACCACTAACAACATGTTTATAAATCCTAATGCTAACATCCTCTATAGACTTGTTGGTGTTCATTTTGATTAGAACACTTTGAACCCCCTCTCATTTGATGATCTTCTAGTGTGTTTTCTTGGAGAGACAGATGCTACAACTCAAAAATCAAATGTTCATCTAACCTTCAAGCTTCAAAACCTAACTTATGAATGGTAACAAGATAAAACTCCACAATGATGCAAAACAAACTAACACCCAAAATCTCACTTCCAAACTACATGCATTATGTTTAGAGCTCCCAATTAATTAGGTAGTCAATGCTTAACTTCCAAAAGCCGTGTTACTTATTTCCCTTCGTAGCAAGCTTCGTTCCATCACCAAAGCATCTGCAATCACACACACACACACACACACACACAAAAACAAATAACAAGGCACATCCCAAGACTTGCACTCCTTCGTAACTTGCATCATTGTTGTCATCATCATCTTCACAAATCAACTCCAACTCTAGTGAAATACAAAAGACAAAATACAGATTGGTTTTTGACAAATAGGCACGGACATGCAATATCCTTTTCACATTGAAAACCTTATTAGATAATTTTGAGCTTCAAGTACTCACACACAACACGATTCTTGAGGGGTTGGAAGGGGAGGGGGATAGGAGAGAGTTTTGGTATAAGATCTTGTTGTTGGGGGACGACTACAACTTAAGATCCTACTTCCCCGGGGTTGCAATGTAAGATCCCATGAGATCTTACAAAGAAAGGCATGATCCTCTTTTGTTACACCTTGGACCTTAACCTATACCCATAGTTCATAAGGCATAACACCCTTATGCGAGTGCCCTCCCCAGAAATTTTTGGTGAATTGGAGGGCACATTATAAAGTAAAATTTCCTTGAATGGGGCAACTTTTGTAGAGTGGGATATGATTTTCATATGGAGGGTATTCCCATGGATGACACAATGGTGAAATTTTAACCTGAAAAGTATGATTTCAAACTATACAAAGGATTTTCCAGGGAAAAATTTGCCCAAATTCACCAGATTTTTATGATGATTCCAGTAGGTAGCCAAGAATATAAAAGGATTCTGATTTATTTTTTTTCCTACTTTCATATTTATTCTGTAGCCAAATTTGGCTAAATCATCTTATGTACCTCCACAATTTCAACAGCATTCATCCCAGTTGTTCGAGTAGTCATTGAATACGGGCCAGTGAAATCCCATCTGTTGAGTCACCGGTTATGTCCCATAACATGGCTCAAGCAGCCCAGTTACTGAAAAACAAAACTCACCACTCCCGTGGCTCGTTTTTTTCCAATAAACAAGCTGCTCTCGCAGGTTAGGGAAGTCCAAACATCACTCAATATGTCAGGCACATGGACACGATAGTTGTTCTCCAAAAATGCATGCAATCACAGTACAACATGGTGAGCCATGCCTATAGCAGCAATACGGATTTCTTGTTGGGTAGTAAGTACTTACTAGGGTAGACTGGCCCATCATCGATCAGCTACTTATGATTGACCACTTATTTATATCTTCATCATATGTGCTTCATTTTGAGTGATTTCAAATGTGATGGGAGCGCTACTTCAAGCTTTAGAAATCACTTTCTTTGAAATGCAAAGGAAAAATAGTAATAAAAAAATAACCCAAAAAAGAAAAAAAGCTTTCCATCTTACAAAACGTTTGTATTTTTTTCTTCTTTGGACCCCTCCTATTTTCAAACCTCATGACTTTCTTATTTTTTATTCATTTAAAATAATTTAAAGTGCTATAAGAGTACAACCTTGGAAATCATCTTGGAACTCTAACAACAACAAAGTAACATACAAGGAATTTTTTGGGTGTTGAGGAACCAACTATTGTAATGTAATGTTTGGTGGTTTGTTTTTTTAGTTCTTAACCCCCTACTTGTGCATTAGCCCGAAATTCTTTTTAGTCTGATGACTGTTGTTGCATTTTAGCTAAGGTTTTTTTTATCTTTGAAGAATTTTAACTATTTTGTTTTGTGCAATTTGTTTCTTCTCATTTTTTTATCTTTTGAATTGCTAACTTGTATTTTTCAATCTTTTGCTTCCAATGGACTGATTTCCTTTTCTCAAGTTCATCTCATTTGTACAAGCCTTGTAGCTTTTTGGGCATTCCTTCAACATTTCCAAGCTTGATAAATCTTATTTTTAAGGCTATAGTTTTTAAAAAAAAATGTTGTTTGGTAAATTTTTTTTGGCTATAATGACTTTTTCTTGTGCATATTGTTCTGTCCAGTCTCGAATTTCTTTTGCTAGTTCTCACTGGTCTGGCACCGCTCGTCTGCGATCCGAAGGTGGTAGCAACATTCTTGATATTTCCTCTTTCAGAACAATTTCCAGTTGATTTTGGGGCTGCTTGTCACTAGTAGTTTTTGAGCTTCCATTACCATTTGATCCTCGTGTGCAGCTTCATGCACTGTCCACTCTTCGTTAATTTCGCAGCAATTTGCAAGAATTTCGTGTGCATCAGTCCCTGTACAGCGAGCCCCTGATGAGACGATTTTGGAGCTGCTCTGTGCTTGCCTTTTGTCTGCTCCTTAATTTTCCTCCATGCACCGTGGCGGAGCTTTGATGAGAGGTCAGCTGTGTCCTGTAAGAAGATTGATCGCCGCTGGGGGCAGTAAGCTCATCCTTGCAGGTTTCTGACTCGAGTCTCGATTTGCAGCAGCAGCGGGGAGAAAAGAAGTTTGATCTTGAACAACGGCTGGAAAAGGAGCATGAAAATTGTGGCAGCTTGTGGAAGCTCGCCTCTTCTCTCGTCGAACTCGGCGCGCCGTTTTGCCCTCTCAAGAATTCAGAAATCAAGTACCGCAATCGGCAAAGCTGGTGGCAGCACGGACACACAGGACACACACGCAGAGGAAAACAAAAGTGCGACAGAAGTGTTTTGGAGGAAATGCAGCAGCAGCAGCAAGAAGATCATCACCACTCTGGCATGGACTCTTTCATCATGTGTGGGAAATATGTCCGATACACAAATGAGCAAGTGGAGGCTCTGGAGCATGTGTACCATGAGTGTCCCAAGCCAAGCTCCATACGCCGCCAGCAGCTCATTAAGGATTGTCCCATCCTTGCACACATTGAGCCCAAACAGATCAAAGTCTGGTTCCAAAACCGCAGGTATGTATGTGTTGGGCATGTCCTCATGCCACCCCCCCCCCCCAGCCAGGCATGGATTCATTCAGAAAGATTTCACATTTTGCAGATGATGATGATGTCCTGGTGCATGCATTCATTCATACACATAGATTCCACATTGCTGCCTTCAGCTACTAGAAAATATATATTATGCCTCCTTGGCTTGCAGGTGTCGGGAAAAGCAGCGACAGGAATCATCAAGGCTTCTGAGTGTGAATGCAAAATTGGCAGCTTTGAATAAGTTCCTGATGGAGGAGAATGAGCGGTTGTCAAAGCATTCTTTGCAGCTCACTCTTGAAAATCACATACTACGCCAGGAGCTCCAACAAATGCCTGCTGCTAGTCTTGTTGGCATTCGAAACCAGCTTGATCAGGTGAGTGAAATTGCAGATATATATATAAAGCTTGCATGAGTGGAGAAATGAAATGTGGTACCTGTACAAAGAAATTTAGCATTTTTATGTGCAAATCATGGGGTGCTGGTTGTTGTCTGTGTGCAGGCAGCTTTGGCCTCCACGGAAACCAGTTCTGATTCAGTGGTCTCTGGTGGTGGGCTGCATCCACAAGCCACTCCCCAACATTCTCCACAAACCCCTAGTCCTGCTGCTGATGAGTTAGTCGTTTCTCTCACTGAGCTCCAGTAGGTTTTCTCTCCTGAAAATATGTGAATATCTTTCTGCTCTTAAACCTTGGATTTTTCTCATCATTATTCAATTTGTATATATTTTTTGTCTTCCCAAATCTGCAAGCTTCCTGTGGTGAAGCTTATTGCAGTTTGTTTTTTGGGGCAAAGTTCATTGCTTTCTACTGTAGCTCTTACTTTGCTACTGTATTTGACCTTGTTGGGGATCTAGTATTCTGTGTGCTTTGGATGTTTTGAAAGAGGCTACCATCTTGTACATGATTCTGCACAGACCATCCTTTTATGATTAGCCATTGGGTGTCTCAGGTTAAAGACTAGGCGTGGTCTTTCATGACCGATCATAGAGTTCGCATTCTATTTTGACAGCAGTGGGTGTGTGTTGGCAGACTGTTGTCAATTGCAGAGGAGACTGTAACAGAGTTTATTTCAAAGGCCACGGGAACTGCCATTGACTGGATTCAGTTACCGGGTATGAAGGTGTGTCATGATCCTCAATTGTCCTGCCAACAAATTACAAGTACACCATCCCAAACTGATGCTTGTTGGAGTTTTAGTGGTGTGCAGTCTTGTTTCTCTGGAATCAGGACAACTGGCATGTTTGTACATTGGTGTACTGAAATGATGATGGGTAATGTTGGCATTTGCAGCCTGGTCCACATGCCATTGGCATTGTTGCTATTTCTCATGGTTGTCTGGGAGTTGCAGCGAGAGCTTGCAGCTTGGTGGGGCTAGAGCCCAGTAAGGTAATCTATGAGTTTTTTCATCTTAGTCTCCTTGAAACACATGCATCAAAGTTGTTGATCAGGAAGTGGGGATAAAAGTGTATGACTCCAAGAAATGTCGTGAATCTTGTAGGTCCCACCGAAACACTGCTTTTCAATGCTAATATCTGATCAATGCACAATATTGTCTCATTCTTGTTGAACAGGTTGCTGAGGTTTTGAAAGATAGGCCGTCATGGCTCCCAGACTGCCATCGTTTAAGTATATTAAGTTCTTTTACAACAGGGAATGGAGGAACTGTGGAGCTCATATACACACAGGTCAACTAGACTCTGATCTGCTTGCTCTCATGTTTTCTTTGATCTCTCACCAAAGGCATCAAACTTTTATGAATTTGTAGATCTAATTTTGGACTTGTAGTTGTCAACAAGCTTCTTTTAATGTTGTATGCCAGTAATATGTCCCCAAGTTTCCAATCCCACTGTAACTTCTGTTGCTCATAACTCAGGGTGTGCCCTCTGCCTCTGATTCAGAACATGTGAATCCTATTGACAACTCCAAAATACTAATGTGGTTCTGGTAGACTTCACAAATGTTTCAAGATGGGTACTAATGTTTGTTCTTGTGCATGTGTGTGTAGATGTATGCACCCACGACACTTGCTCCTCCACGGGACTTCTATACACTAAGATACACTACTATCTTGGAAAACAGAAACATGGTGGTGGGTGATCAACACTATAGTCTCTTCTGCTGTGAGGTTCAGTCTATTTTATCTGACAGATGAGGAACTTCTGACTGGAATTGAGTACCACAGAAAGTGCCAAGTCTAGTATGCAATTTCATGACAAGAAATTCAGTGGAGTGTCTTTCCCAGATTTGTGAGCGGTCTTTAAGTGGAGCACATGAAGGGCCAATGCTTCCTCCTGTTCAGTCTTTTGTGAGGGCAGAGATTTTACCCAGTGGTTACTTGATCCGTCCATGTGAGGGTGGAGGATGCATCATTCATATTGTTGACCACATGGACTTACAGGCATGTTTTAATCACCTATACCTTAGAACTCTGAACCCTAAATCCGTAACTCACAATACCAAACTTTTTCTCTGTGCTATTCTGTGACTTCCCTCCCCATGAACCTCTGATACAGCTACAAACTCTGTACTTATACCACCTGACATCAGTTTGAACTGAGCGAGGCTAAAAACATCATCCAAAATAGAGTACATGTTACCTGTTGCTGGATATACCTAACCCAAAATGATCAGTCAGATGCTTCAGCATTTTTCTCTGAATATTTGGCTCAATTGTAGCTGTCTTGTCTGCAGCCATGTAGTGTGCCGGAGGTACTGCGCCCTCTCTACAGGTCCTCGGCGATCCTTGCTCAAAAGACAACAGTCCAGGTGAGTTTGATCCACATGAAATCCTACTGGAACATGGCAGTAAAGTTACAATTTCATATATTCTTATTCTATGGTTTTTTTCTCTCTTTCTTTACCTTGGCAGGCTCTGAGACATCTGCAGGGACTAGCACAAGAAGCTAGTGGGGATAATCCCCCACAAAATGCCCAACAACCTGCTGCTCTTCGCACTCTTAGCCACCGCCTTTCTAGGTGTGTAATTTGGAAACCCAAGGAGATGAGGGAATTGAAATGGGAAGAAATCATGAACCAGGCTAGTATGACTGATTGAAAGTGAGAAGGCAAAGCAAAGGAGATGGTAAATGGTGATAGAACTTCATGTGTGCTACCTTATGTTGTAAGTTCACTGTGAATGGATCAAGTTTATCTTTTGGTGGGCTATCAGGGGATTCAATCAAGCAGTGAATGGATTTTTGGAAGATGGCTGGGCTGCAACAGTCAGTGATGATATGGATGATGTGACTGTGATGATTAATGAGTCTCCCACCACCAAATGTGGCCAGTTTGGTTCAGAACAGCTCCTCTGTACTCTTGGAGGAGGGATCTTGTGTGCCAAAGCATCCATGCTCCTGCAGGTTAGACCTGCTCTCTAAGATTTTTTTTCTATTCACTATACTCTTTTCTGGGTGTTTTCATATGCATCCTTCATGCTGTGTTATTTAACTTTAGGATGACGATTCACTGCAGAATGTGCCTGCAGCCCTGCTGATACAATTTTTGCGGGAGCATCGGTCAGAGTGGGCTGATTGTGACATTGATGCTCATGCTGCTGCTGCTTTCCACAATACCACCCATAGTGACACTACTGGTCACTATCAATTGTCCCTCCCTTTGGCCAAATCCAGTGAGCAAGAAGAGGTCTTTGCCTTCACATTCCTTTCCACTTTCACTGCATTGATTCATTTATTTCGAGATATGCAGTATTTTCCTTCTCTTTCTGCTTTGGAATTTCTGTACTTGATTGCAAAACCTCAACTTAGTGATAGGGCATGGGAAATCCGATTTGGGTGCATAGATTCTGGAGGTGATGAAACTTGAACAGAATGCAGGAGATGCAAATGGTATCCACATGAGAGATAATTTTATACTCCAAGTACGGTTTTTTTTAATGTTGGGTTTCTGAAATCCTTTGCATTCTGTTACCCTCTGCTCTTTCAATTCTCAACATGAAGTTAAAATTCCTAATATTACATTCTTGTAGCAGGCCAACAAGTACATACTTCTATACTGCATGTTCATTTTCTTTCCTAGAACTGATCAAGATTGGGTTCATTGGGAACAACAGCTATGCAGTGGGATTGATAAAAATGCAGTTGGGGTGTGTTCCCAACTTGTATTTGCACCTGTTGATGTGACATTGTCTGATGATGATCCTCTTCTACCATCTGGTTTCTGTGTGATCCCCCTTGACTGTCACATTGTTGTAAGCATATTCTCAAACCATACCTCATTTCCTCTTCTGAACTTCAATTTTTTCACATTCCAAGGTGTACAGGTATACTTGCTTGTACAGGTACAATGTAATCTTAACCTTGACAAGGTTCTTTCAGCTTGAATGAGGGTAGTAGTGAATTTTTGGATTAGCTAAGTCTTTGTGCTAGCCAACATGATGAAGGTGATGATCTGACATTTTGTGATTGAATCTCATAAGGTTATCACGGCACCCATTCTTACCATGTTAGTCTTGGTTTTTCTTGGAACTAACTGACAGGAAGTTTACAATATTTCAATCTGTTGTGGAGTTTTCTCTGCAATCTCATGGATATGTGAAGATGTTGCAGGGTGGCTCAGGGTTATCACAGACCCATGATCTGGCTTCAACTCTTGAAGGAGGGCCAGAGGTTACTGTGCATAGAACTCATGAGACTGGAACAGTGTCTTCCAACCACTTGCGGTCTGTGCTGATGATAGCATTTCAGTTTGCTTATGAGGCACAAACCCGAGAAACATGTGCAGCTGTTGCCCACCAGTATGTGTGCTCTGTGGTGGCTTCAATTCAGGTCCTTTTACAACTTCCAAGAAAACCACTGCTTCTCACCCCTGCCCACAACTATGCCAAGCTATGTGATCCATAACAGGCTGATGTAGTAGAGCTGTGAATCTGATCATTCTGAAAGGCAATGAATATATTATTAAGTAAGGGATGATGGTCGAGTCTCTGAGCTGCTCCAGTTGTTAACTGTGTTGTAATCTAATCTCCCCACTTTCCATTGGTCTTCATTCATCTTTTCCCTTTTGTCTGTTGTAATCTGTTTTTTCTTATTGATGTGCCTCCTCATTTGTTTTTTTCTTTTTTCCCTCAGTGTTTTCTCTATGTTTCCCCTTCTGTGGTGCAGTGTGCTAGCCAGTATCCTGGCTGAGTTTTCCCTTCCCATTGTTTCCAGACTTGCAACAGAAACTCAACATGCATGCCAGTGGTTACATTTGACCTGTACCCACTGTAGGTGCTGATGAATTCAGTGGGTAAGTTGTGATAGATAAATCATTATGATACATGTTTCTGTTGGTGGTACCTAAACAAGTGAGAGACTGTCTGTGCTATTCATACTGCTAGTCTTATTATTCTTTTCATTCTAGTTCTTCCATTCTGTGTTTTTCTTCTTCCTCATTCTTCAGTTCTTTTCTGGGAGTCCTTGGTTGACATAAAAAAGCAAAGATTTTTTACCTGGTCCTGGTTTTCCTTTCACAAGTGATGAGATTTCTTGACACTATGAGAGTTATTTCCATTATGGCAGCATGTTGCAATAGCATTGGCCCCTGCACATCCAGCCCCCAGGCAGAGTCCTACCTCTGCCAATGCAGCTGTTCTTGCCCGACACGTCCTTCAAAGCTACAGGTATGATAGCTGACCTTGGAAGAATATAAGTTTCAGTGTTGTAACTGATTGGTCTTGTGAAGAGAGAAGGGCATTCTTTTAATCTGCCACCACCATGTAATGAGCTCTTTCTCTGCATGGTTGTTGGCCCTTCAGCAAAAAAGCCAGTTGCAATGCATGGCAGCCACCTCTGCCAACACAATGTATAGAGTAAGGACCTTGAATAAGGCTGTCTCATGTGGGGTCCTCATTCCCAGATCAGCCCTGTTTGAGGTCCCTACTGGGCATAAAGAACCAGTAGAATTTTTCTTTCATCAATGGAGGACTGTGAGACATTTGAGAGGAGAGGAGGCACCTTACTTAAGGTTCCTCATTTTGAGGAGCCTTATGCCTAAGGTGCTATCCCTCTGTTGAGGCAGAAATTTTACTGAGGGTCAGGCACCTCCACATTGAAAAAATTCAACCATTTCCTTACGTCTAGATGCATCACTGCAGCATAGAGACATTGGGTACTTTATTTTTGCATATAGCATGATTTGATCATCTTGAATAAGAAGAATTCTATTTACGGTACTGAAGGATGTCTGGTCATGGAATTGAATAATAACTCAAAGCCAGTGTTATAACAATGGGATACTGTGAAGATCAATTTGCTGATATTGCTTGTGACTGTACAGACTCAATTTGGGCATCAATCTAGTGGAAATAGATGCTGGAGATGATGACTCGCAATTCGAAATCTTTTGGCAACACTCTGATGCCATTTTGTGTTGTGCCTGGAAGGTAGCCTCAATATCCTTTATTTTCAGAGAAGTCTTTTACAACACTGTAAACCATCAACCTAAGGTAGGTACTTGAACACTGTCCCAGAACAGAAGGTAGGTACACAGTCAAATGATACCGCTGATTGTAGCACACATTAAACTGCAGAATTTCAGATATAGATGTTCTGGTGACCGTCTGGTGGGTGGATGAACAATGCTATTTGCTTTGAACATTGCAGGGTCCATAGATTTAGAGTGAGGTGTAGATACAAGGAGACTTATGAAAGGTCTGATCTGGAGCCGCAGGGATTTCCACAGTTCTTGTTTGCAAATCGAGCAGGTTTGAGTATGTTGGAAACAACATCTGGGGCTTTACAAGATATGCTTTGGGAAAAGACACTGGATGAAGAAGGGCAGAAGACTATATATGCTGACTTCACCCGGGTCTTACAACAGGTAGGATTTTCCTAGCTCATTTCATAAAGAGATTTTGGAAAAATTTCCTTGAAATTTGAGTGTGCTTAATTGTGTGAAGCTGGCTAGAGCTCTCTTAGCATGCATTCACTGAGTGTAACACACTTGCCCAACGTGGGTTATGCTTTGTTTTTTAATGAAAAAAATAAAATTTTGTGTTATCAAAAATTTGCCAAATTTTTCTACAAAATTAGCAAAATTAGTCAAATTTAAAATAAAAACAAACAGTTGCAACCAATTTGTTTGTTGGAAAAAGGACAAAGTTTATCAGAAATAAGAACACTAATTAACTCCCTTCTTTTTTCAAGAATTCCAAATTTCTTTATGAATAGTAAGGAACTGACATGTGGGGCCTGACAGGTTCTCACTTCTCACCCAAATTCACTCAGACAGTAGCCCTTGTTCAGAGGGCATGAACCTGTGAAGCTTCTTTGAGTGGGAGCCTTACCCTACATTTCCTTCTTTTAATCACAGGCTAGACAACCTTTCCCTAGGGTCAGTTTCATTTTTAAATAATCCTCCAAATATCGGAACAAATTTATGTGAAAATATTAAGCTGAGGTGTTGCAAATGGTCATAATTATGAAAGGCTACAGTATGAATAAGTCCATTACTCCTATGACAATATTACAGTAGACCACTGTAGATCATGAAAGATACAATAATTCCAAATCTGAAAGAGGAATTTCTTTTTGAAAGAAAATAATTATGTGTTTTGTCAACATGAACTCTAACCCTAGGCTACAGCACTGATCAGCAGTGACCCTGAAACCAAGTAGGTGATATATATGAGTACGACAGACATGAACTGTGGATGACCTTTAGGACACAGATCAGTGTACTGAAACCAAAGCAAATGCATATCTAATACCTAAAATTTTGTTCCTAATGTTTCATGCTGCCTGAATTATCAGATGTCCTAGTGATTGCAGTATGAAATGGCTAATGAAAGCAATGAAATGACCTTGTGGGCGGGCATTCTCTTTTGCAAAATGCCTCCACAAAGGGCAGGCTTTGTAATTTGTAATCACCTATTGTACTGGCATGTCTCAATCATTACACTGGGTAATGCTCCCGCAGCAGCATATTACACCCTGGACAGACACCCTGGACCTCAGGCTCTGCCCTCTCTTCAGTGTGTAATGCCCTTCTGTGTTAGGGGATTGCCTTAACACAATAGATCTCTATCTCCCAAACTAACCACTTTATATACCCAAGAAAATGTGTGCTATTTCTACAGGGGTATGCATATCTACCTGCTGGTGTGCGTATTTCAAGTACGGGGCAGCGGGTGAATTATGACAAGGCACTTGCATGGAAAGTTGTGGCCAAGGATGACAGTATTCAGTGCATTGCTTTTCTGTTCATGAATTGGTCATTCAGTTGAGCTCTTTCCAGTCTCTGGTATGTAGGCTGCAGAACTCACAGAACAGGGAAGAAGATTTTATAAAGACAAATGCTAGGGAAAAACATCTGTACATCAATGGCAAGAAGAACCAGTTGAAATTTTGTATCATCACTTGGTCAATACACTACAGAGGTTGCCTCAAGCTCTTCACAAGCTATTGCTTAGGAAGTATTCAGAGATAATGCTGAGATCTGCTGTCTTATTGTTGGAATTGCAGCAGTTTTAATGGCTGAGCTATATAGTGTAGAGTGGGTATCAATGATGTGCACAGTAATGGAAGGTGCAGAGTCTGAATTTCAATGAATTGTGGTTGTTCCAGTATTTCAAACCTCTTAAGTTGATAGGTTGTGTAACAAAGGCTTATGTAATAATAATGGTAACAGTGACCCCCCTCTTTGTGTCTTCTGTAATTTCAGGTGCCATTTGAGATCTGGGGGCATGAGCCTTGACCCTGAAGCACACAAAGAAAACATCAAGTTTGAGGTTTCTGCACTCTTCCATTTCTGGTGGGTTCAATATGTGTAAGTATCTATACAGAAGTCAGAGAACTTTAGAATTACTGAGAAAATGCAATTTGATGTTGTTTAGTTGCTCATGACATGTGTGAGAGAACTTTGTGGTTTCATCTATTACAATGTACACTATCTAGCATTTATTGTGGCATATGTGATACTAAAATGGCAATTTGACATTAGGTAATGCCGCATACTACACAATTGTTTGGGTTCATTCAAAATGTGTAGAGATACAATTTTGCAATTACACATCAGTTGTAAGATTTTGCCATTTGTGTGTGACATCCATTTTGACTAGTGGACTTTTGTGCCATTGGTCCAAGTGCAATCATCTTCAAGGCTTAAGGGATAGAACTTTCAAAGAAAACCTCTTCAACTAACTGCAGCTCACAAGATCCCTACATAATTCGTCGAATATGAAGAATAATAAGCCATAGGAGTCAACAATGTTGCAGGGTCTACAATAATTGTGTTCCCAGTTTTCTTATTCTGGTGTTTTGTGCAAGGATAACAGTAAAATTGTTCCGTGATTTAATTTTATTTGTCCTGGTATGGATAATTGCACACAATTGAAGGTGGAAATTATGTGTTTTCAAGTGGCAATCTAACAGGGTGCTGAGAATTTGTGATGAGAATTTGTCTAGGGTAAATCGGCCAGTGACTGAACACTTAGGTGCTCAGGGCAGGCCGGATCCAAGGGGAGGGCTCTGTTGTTTTTTGGTGTCCAAACAAAACTTGAATACCTCCTATTGGTGCATTTGACGCACTATTGTTTTTGGTGTCCAAACAAAACTTGAATACCTCCTATTGGTGCATGTGACACACTATTGTTTTTGGTGTCCAAACAAAACTTGAATACCTCCTATTGGTGCATGTGATGCACTATTGTTTTTGGTGTCCAAACAAAACTTGAATACCTCCTATTGGTGCATTTGACGCACTAAAAATCATCAGAAACAGAATAGAATTGAGAAAGTTAGGAGAGGTCAAAATGAAAAAAGATGCATATTGCAGTTCGAAAAAATGTGTTTTCTTTATAGCTCTTTTTTTTCTGGTCCTTTGGCTTTGCATGTCAAAGATGAGTTGTAAAGCTTGAGAAGGTGCTCCTGTAACATTTTAAATCGCTCAAAATGGAGAAGAATTGAGAAAGATCTGCCAAAGTGTTTGGTCATAGGCAGGCAATTGGCGATGGGCTGGTTTACCCTGGATAAAAATTGTTATCAGTGAGTAAGTGACAAATTCTGCTGGAAACTGGCTTCTTGAGCAAAGTTGGAACAAACTGTGTGTCGCAGTCTGTACCACTCAATCTATATCTGTAAACTTTGGACTAGGTAACTGGCAAGAGCACTCAGGTTATCGTGAATTGTCAAGGCACACAAGTGCTGAGACTATACACAGGAACTTGACATGCTGAGACTATTCACAATAACCTGTGTTGCTCGAGCCGGTTACCAGATATAACTGGCTGGTTACCAGTTGTTGTGTGAGAGCAGTGAGCATACAGGTTATGCATAGAAGAGGGTGAGTAATGAGTTTTGGTTGGTATTAGGAACGTATGAAACCGTCAGATGCCAACAAGATACGTGATATAACCGGGGAGCTCTTGTACAATGGCATGCTGCCATGTTAGTGAGAGACTCCTTACAATTGTTTGTCGAAATGTCTTTGCAAACAAAGAATTTCCTGAAATTAATTATCAAAAGGATCATAGCTTTACTGTTGTTGGCCCACCTCTCTTCTCTACACTATCAATCCAGAGCCTTCAAATTAACTGTTTCAACAGGTCTGAAAAATACCCTATTGAGAGCTGGGGCTGGTGTCAGGAATCATGCGAAATACAATACACTACAATACAATACAAACTGTATTGTGTATTCTGCTGTGTCTGTTTTTATTTTAAATACACAAAAATTAGAAAAACCCAAATAAATCCTGAACTCACAAGTTGGGGGCGTAGTTTTCTTCTCTCATGCTTGGACGATTGATGTCAACTCCGGAGAATTTACATGCACTTCCAGATTTGAAAACTAATGCAAGTATCGTCATTGTGGATTCGGTATGGTGTTCCTTGACACAGTAGCAAGGCCTAGGGTGTACAGACAAAACATTATAAACACAATGTATTACAACAGGATGATGAAGCTACAAGGTAGCTAGACTTACTAAGCTCTGCCCATGGATCCAGAGAGATATATATATGGGACAGAAATTCAAAACCAGTAATATACATGGGAGTGACCCAAATGACAATCTAGAGCTAGCAAATGGAACAAGACGTTGACACTACGATTTAGCTAGATGACATGAATGATGACAAACAAAAGAATTAGCAACTTGGTATGTGTGTCTGTGTGTACATGTGTGAAAGTTTGAATGTGGGCGTGGTCTAGATCTGCAACCAACCTTGAGATAGTTGCTGTGGTTAAGCGTGAAGCGGTGGTACATGCCTGGTGGTAACACAATTAAATCCCCTTTCATGATCTCAATGCTGATCCACTGTCCATCAAAGTCTCGCTCATCTTCGTATCCTGATCACAACAACAACAACAACAACAATCGACCAGCATAAATATTGCAAAATTTAATAATCGAATTTCAACGTCAATTTAGACCTAGATTCTATATTTACCACTTACAGCAACAGCAGCAGCAGCCGACCATGCATCATAGGGTCGTCCAGCGGCTGACTCCTACAGCTTTAGGCAGTGAGTTCCTATTAGTCGCCAGAACTAAGCAGGATTCTTAAAAACTTCTACTTTACTGTCTGACCTCTGGCCAAAATTTGCTCCTTCCTCTTGTGGATGATCGCCAGTCCAACTACTTGAAAAAATTGCAAAATGAAAAAACCCTGGTTTTGTCCGTTGATAATTCTGAAAGCCTGCAGTAGTGCTAGCAGCTCGTTTCAATGGGGTGGGAAAATTTTGTTATATGTACCTATCCCATCAAGGATGAAGCAAATCTCTTCGTGCTCATGCAAATGCTCTGTGAAGAACGTCAAAGTTATTCGGCCTGCCAGGCGCCACTGTTAGCACCTCCTGCGATTTCCAGCCATGCAGCCATCATCTGGCATTAGATAGATGCATGATAATCTACAACCAGTCTCCATATATTCACCATCCACACGTGAGCCAGGGTAAGTTACTTTCATTTTCTCCTAATGAATTGCAAAAAAGTTATAGGCTGCAACTTATTGAAAGAATTAAATGTTCAACTGGAATTTTTCTGTTGGGAGTGTATCGATGAGGAAGGTCCGGAGGATCTTCGATGCATGGGTTATAGTACCCATGCTCGAACGTGTTCTGAAGCCTGATCTATCGATCTAGTCACCATCGAGTACCTAATTCCTTGGCAGATCCATCAGCAAAGATACAAACTGTGAGAGCTGAAAACAAAATAAAAGGAGTCATGAATGCCAAGCTAAAAGTCTTTTTCCTAAGGATTGCATATGACATTTGTCATTTTTGTGTTGGTTTATAATTTATAATTTATTGTTTTGGATACAAAATTTAACATTGCATTGCATGTTAGATATAAATACATTTAAATTATAATTTTATTTTATATCATGTATATTATACATTCATGCCCTTTATCAAATAAATATTAACAATTTTTATCAATTTAAGTCATTTTCTCCTTCTAATCATCAATGGTAAAATCCTTTCCAATTTTTAAAGAAATGATGCACATTTGGTAAAAAAATGGATGTTTGAAAAAAAATAGGGATTATCTATTTTTGAAGTTTTTGAGTGCTTTGAAAATGTAAAAATTTTTTAAAAAATTGTTAAGCTTTGAGCATGTAAACTTTGCAATTTATGAAAGATATTCCAAAAAAAAATGACAATCCAAATTATTATATTTCCCTTGTGATTTTTTCAAACATGCAAAAATGCAATTTTAAGGATTGTTCAATCACTTGGGTGGTTCCTTTGATTGTGTTTTTGCCTTGAGATTATTTGAAGTTACACCATAGTGAACATTCAACTAATGATAAAAATCAACCTTTTGTAAATATATTGTACATAACGTGTAGTAAAACTTTACATACATTTAATGCACACCAATTGTTTTCACAACAAAGTTTGTGGTCTTTAAAGAGAATATTTTTGGGAAAAAAAAAGTAATTCCAAAAGCTAAAGGACCAAATGAATCAAATGTCCATGTTGTCAATGGAGATTTCTTCATATAGCTCAATCCAAAAGCTAGTTAATTATGGCATAGAGTGTGAACAACTTGTTTTCAGCGAATTACACATATGTGTAGAGATCAAATAGGTGTATATGTTCATACATTACTATGTGATCACTTTGATTCCTTAAAGATTAACCCATAAATATACCATATGCATGAGTGCCAATTGTTTTGAAGATTAAATAGTCAACATCAATCACAGGATGAACTTTTACTAGTTAATGTTTATGCACCCATGCATGATGTAAAAAACACCATGATTAGTACTATTACATTATGTCTGTGAGAACAACAATTTTGTAACAACCAAAGCTAAGAGTTTTTCCAACTACTTGTAAGGCCATAATTGTTTTTTTGTGTTTTTATTAGTTTTTATTAGTTGTAGTTGCATAACAAGAACAAAAACATGAACATCATAAGATGGATTTGCTCGTCTATATCAAGTAGTTCACAAACTATTAATGAAACACCATTTCCACAATTGGTAGTACTAGCTAAATAACAAAGAGTTTAAGATCCCACTTCAAGAAAAAATAACCCCCTCCCTTGGGGGATGGAAAATTATGGTTTAGAACATGACCTTTGAATACAATACGAAATTTTGTTCAAGTCCTTACTAATGTTGGGTGGTTTTTTACTTTCATGACTTGAAACCTCTAGTTCCAGTTCTTAAAAAAATGAAAATTTGAACAATTATGGTTTTGGTTCCACACAAATTGAGCTCAAAATTTGATTTCTCAAAAAATAAATTTTAATTTTAATTGTAGTTTCAATTTTGAATACAAGACCTAGTTCCAAATAATTTGGATTGGAATTGATGGTTAATTGCTAGTTAACCTCCAATTAGCCCTTAATTCTTTTTTTTTTTCTCAAAAACTTGATCATGGGTTCTAGTTTTGATTTGACATGTGAATAAAACCCACAACCTAGTTTTGGGTCTCAAGTTCTTGAAACAATCTAGTTCTAGTTCTAAAACCAATTCCAATTCCGTTTTTAACAATTGGAATTAGAACCTATGCAGTTCTAATCTACAAAGTAGGGTACATAACTACCCATCATTAGTCCCCAAATGCATATTAGTCTTGTGGGGGGAACCCTTTGGATTTTAACATATCAACCTAATAAACATAGGATTTAAAGCACTTTCAATCTAGGTAAGCATAAGAGTATGTATAGGCTTTCCAAAATTGTCTCTAATTAAAGGTGAATTTAACTTATCATCAGTTAATGATGAACAACTATTTTGTTGAACATAATGTAAAGGTTGAGGTGTAAGTATTTATCATTTAAACTATGTTTACCTTATGGATATAAATTGGTGAAAACAAGTGAAGTCAAAATATGTATAGCATAAGCACAAATATGCAAAATTGATAAACATATGGAGAAAAATAAAAGTTTGCACCTTGGAAATTAATAAATGACATTGAAAACATACTTCATTTGGGGGGGGGGATTTAAAGTACATGGAAAACACTTTCATCAACTTTCAACATCATTGTATGGCAATTGAAAGTGATCTCCATTGAACTAGATGGCAATCTAATATTTGATTTCCATTGTTGGATGGTGATTGAAAGTGATCACCATCCATGAGTTGAAATCTCTTTTGGTTACTAATCATTGCATGGTGAAGATCAATTTCAACCATTATCCAATGGTGGAGATCAAACTTTATCATCATTTGATAATGGACATCATTTTTTATTGTTATCAAAGATGTATTAAGAAAATCAATGGAAAAAACTGGTCTGAAAATTTTTTATCACCAAAAAAAAATGGTCAATGTCCAACTTGATGAATGAATTTGACACATTTGATTAAGTGTCAATGTGGTGACTAACTCAAAATGGACATATCATGTTAGTTTTGACAACCTTGGCACTCGCTACTAATTAATAAAAATCACAATTAATATCGCTAGTTATAATGGGGGTATTAGTCCAATAAAGATTACAACTATACACAATTTTTGATAATTTGATTAAATAGTTTCAAGAACTTCCTATCTATCATTAGTGGCATTGAACTTCTATTTGTGGTGAAGTTTCAAGATTTGGCAATGGAAAAAGGGGGCTCCAATTCATACATAAGATTTATTGGGAAAACATTGCCCAAAGTCATCATATTTGTCGGATTTTTTTTAATTACCAAATTCAAACCATAATCTTTAGCTTGTCACCAATGTATAAGGTTTACATTCATGTCTACTAATAGCCAAATTTGGCTAAGTCTTTTTTTGGATGACTATTAATCCACCCACTTCATAAAATTGGAATAAAAAACCCCTTATCAAGATCAATATTCTTTTTTTGACAAAAAATTGGTGAAGTTTTGGAATGTTTCATTTTTCTAGCAAATTCAACTTATTTTCAAAAATTTCACCATTTTTTATATCACAATTTTCTTTAAAAAAAACCTTGAATATGTATTAAAGTTGGAATTTGGTAATAATACGGTTAATAAATTGATAGCTCTTCATTTTACAACATCAAGTAAATTCTTTAAAATGTATCTAATTTTGAAAATTAATAAAGTTACTGAGACTTTTTTATTTCCACCCTCCATCATATGTTTTCATCCACAAAAATCCATTAGTCTAGGTCACCAAGACACCAAGGGAACCTAGTTGAAGAAATCCCAACTATTATAATCCATTGCCTTTTGTTAACAATAATAAAATTTGGGCTTACATCTATCCAAAAGCACTTGGGGAAACTAAAACAATATCAACATTATGTTCTTAAAATGTAATTAAAGAAAGCAATGCACCTTCCACCCATCCACTAGTTTGTTTGGTGATTTTTTTCAAAATGGAAACACACGTTTGTGTTTATAGGGTTTTGTAGTCGTTAGATATTAAGAGAATCTTTTTTCAAAATTTAAAAAAATTGTCACATTCTATATTAGGTTCCAAAAGGTAGCTAATAGTATAGAAGGATGCTTAAAGTTTCTACATTCATATTTTGTATTCCATTTGATTTTGTGATCAAACTCTACCTATGCTTGAAATTGAATGCATTTCATAAAAGGCATGTGATGTGTTGGATTTGGAGTAAAATTTTGATTGGAAGCAATGAAAATTTGCATTGAATGGACATCATTTTACTACTTATTCAAATTTTCACTCATATGAATACAAAATATGGATGTAAAAACATAGAAACAAGCTTAAAGTTTCTACATTCATATTCATGGACATTGAACATGTGGAAGTTGGACTTTGGATGAACATGCATAATTTGGCAAACATGAGGCTTAGTAAATTGAAGCAAGGAAATTTGAGAAAGTTTGACAATGAAAGACCAAGGAAAGTGGGAAAGTTGAACAATGGATGACAATGAAATTAGTTGAAAAATATTTAACATGAGAAAGTTGAATTTGGGGTAGACCTATCATTGCCACAAGATAAAAATTGATTTACAAAAATTGTTAAATGTTTTTGAAGAAGAGCAAATGATGAAGTGATTTTTGTCATATTTGAACCTTATTCCTTCCATGTAATAATAGTCTTAAATTAATGCACCACCACAATATCAAAAAAATATTGAAAAACCATCCATTATAAGAACAATTGCTTTTCTTTCCCAAATTCCAATTTTTTTGACTAAAACATGTTTCCTTCCTATGTACCTTTTCTTTTGGAAACCGTAATCAAGAATAATCTCAAAATCTTGGTTAATTATTATGGAACAAGTTTAATAGAACATGTTTAACCTAAAAATGTGGTGAGTTTAGTAGGACCAATAGTTGTTCCATTTGATGGTAAGGGTTTCTTTTTGTATTCACAAACATAACCAATTTTTGACTACCAATTCTCATTTCAAACACCTTTTTTGATCATTGATATGCATTAAAATTGCCAATAACATCACAAAAAATAAAGCCAATAAATGGTTAAATTTCCCACCTAAGAAAAGGTGTGCAATAGTGTTGAATAGGGCATGGAAATTAGTTATGCATGTAAAAAATAAAAATTTGCATGATCATTTCTATTGACACATTGGATCCAACATTCATTAAAATTTGGAGATCTTAGCCACCACTTTACTTTCGACAACTATAAAAAAAAGTTAAAACCACGTATTTTTCAAGCCCACTGTATTAAAAAACTTAATTGTGTCCTTGAATAAAGACACCTTTTTGGGTCACAATACACATATCACAAATGCATCCATTCCACATATCATTATTTTCAAAATTAAAGACTTTGAATTAGCAATAAGTTTCACCACCAAGGTTGAACATGGTAGGTGGGATATTACTTCCCATATCCCAATATGACCAACACATGACATAAAAAACTTGACACAATTGCCATGCGTTCTTGCCATACTTAACCCATATTTTGAAGTTTGATGGGTCCATTGAACAAACCACCACTAAAAGAACATCTAAACTAGTGTTGTGTGGGTTAATTGGTTACTTTGGGACATTTTTGGTTTTAAGTACCCAAAACCTAACCAAAGTCTAATCATAGATATGGAATTGGGTAGGAATTAAAAGCAAGATTAGGTTGGGATCTAAGAATTGAATTGAAAACTAACCCTTAGTTCCAAGGTTTCAAAAAAGTGGAACCAAACCTAGGTTCAATTCCTATGGAATATAAAAACAAGAATTGGATCTATTTTTTTAAAATCAATTTCAATTCTAGTCCTTGGTTTAAGGTTTTCTTGTTTTTAGTTTGCTTTTCATCTTTTTTTTTCCCTCATCCTTATTTGTGGTTGGCATTGTGTTTTTCTTTTCATTTCAAAAACAAACAAACAAACAAACATGCATTGGATTTTCTTTGTGGCATTTTTGGCTATGGATCATCTTTGTGGGCTTCATTTTTCATATTAATCTACATCTTCTTCACATTTTTTCTTTCAATTGCATCACCACTATTTTATTTTTAGTTATTCCTATTTGTGATCGCTTTATTGGTCTTTTGCTTGTGATTCTTAATGCTCATTGTCATCGCCTTCTTTATGTTCTTAGTCATGATCGCCTTGTTAGTTTCATTATTGTGATTTTTTTGTGTTCATTGTTGCATTGCCTTTTTCTCTGTTCCTCTTGGTCATGATCACCTGATCGGTATCTTTCTTGTGATTTTTAATGCTCATCACCATCATCATTGTTAATTTTAGGTGTAACAAATGTGGGGTTGCATTTGAATGTGACAAATTTTGAAGGATGTTTTAAGAACAAATTTGGGGCTGATTTTGGGTGGGGTTGATTTGGGGAGTGTATTAGGGGGCAAATTTGGGGTCAATTTTGGATGTGGCACATTTTGGGGATTTTTTTGGGGGCAAATTTGAGGTTGATTTGGGTATGGCAAATTTAGAGGGTGTTTTAGGTGTTTTGGGACAAATTTGGGTTTAATTCAAGGGTGATAAGTTACAAGAAAACACATTTCAAAAACCAATTGGCATGAGAAAAAAAGGTTCTAATCCATTAGAAAATATAAGTGTAGTTTTAATTTATAATTTAAAATAGGCTTGATATATTGTAATTTGTATCAATTGATTTTGTGAAATTTTTCTATAATCTTCTTTTTTGGGAATAAATATTTCATGTTTTGGCATTATTTTTGGTAATGTTTTGGATTTTGGAAACTATTTGGAAAGTAACCTAGAACCTACCTTAGAACCAAGAACTAAATAAGAATTTAAAAAAAAACAATGATAACTAAAACCACCCCTACATTGGAAAAACCATAATCAAAATTGAATCCCATTTTAAAGAAAAATTAAAATCAAAACTGAAACTAGAATTGATCCCATGAAAATTTTCAAAACTAAAGCTAAAAGTTTTTCTTAAAATTTTAAAATAGCACAACATTGATCTAAAACAACATTCTTTCTACTTGGGCTTTTATCGTTGGCCCCTAATTATCATTAGTGTTGGGTGATTCCATCCCATGCATTTCATTCAACATGCACGACTTCCTCCCCATGTAAGTTGATAAATCTTCTTTAGGGATGAACTTTAATGTGAAAATTTCCTTCTCCCTCATTAAAATAACCTTCCATTATGTCGTAAAAGAAATGTTGATGGTCATTATTTTCATCAAAGTAGAAAAATCTTTGATTATGGCCATTGTTTCATCAACAATTAATATTAAATTGGCATTGGCACCATTTTGCATAGGTTTCACACTTTTAATTCATGAATTTGAAAGTTGATTTAAACTTCAAATTTGGGTGCAAACAAGACACAGTGAACAACATGATTACTTTTTTAAAAGGATTGCATGTCTTTTTTCCCAAATTTTTTTTTTCATACAAATGAATTTTGGAGTAATTTTTTTTTACAATTTGTTATAATAAATGCTTATTGTTGTCATAGTACACAACATTTTTTTTTATCATGTTTGAATAAATATGAATTTTTTTAAGTGTTTTGATTCCTTGTAAATTTTGTGATGTGTTTATAAAAATGATAACAATTTCAAATGATTTTTTACATTTTATGTTTTTTCCTATAATAAGATACAACTTTTTTTAACACATCATGTAGATTATACCTCATTTGTATGTGGTAAAGAACTCTTAAAGTTCTAAAATTTTGGAAACTTTTTTTTATTTTTAAAGTTTCAAAATTCCACATATTTTAAAGTATGAGTGTTTTTCAATGTGGTTAATAGGTCTTTTTTTTCTTCTTTTTTTCCCATCAAATATGTTTTATTATATGAGTTCTTTTGATATTCCTTTGCAAAATTGATTCCTATATGCTGCCATAGATGTTCATTTTTAGAGGTCCTAAATCAAAACTTAAACTTAAAATTTCATCAACTAGATTTTTGGTTTGGAATTTCTTGACATTCATATGA
>Ga0116229_10000263_pt1 | contig 63023 bp, 35 predicted proteins | sample S1TSphgellanicum_3_FD_87313 | JGI IMG/M metagenome (GOLD analysis project Ga0116229, IMG submission 87313) | Host-associated microbial communities from peat moss isolated from Minnesota, USA - S1T2_Fc - Sphagnum magellanicum MG | ecosystem: Host-associated > Plants > Peat moss > Unclassified...
CCGGGAATTTATGCCATTCGGATGTAGCCTCCGCGACCAGCCGCAGAGAATACTATATGGGGGAAGGTGGTGGCTTCCCCCGAGTCCGGGCCGTGGTGAGTCTTGTGTGTCCAAGTGCCCGTGCCAAGTCCCAACACCAAAGGGTGTCCCGAATGCTAAACTAACCCGATTTGGTTGGTTTTTTTTGGATGCAGATTCACATGAGCTAAGTTAGTCCATCTTCCTAGTCTAATCCCTAGGCTCCCAACTCGACCCTCTACCCCTTTCTAGAGTTAGAAGCCGGGAGCGTGCTACCAAGTCTCAACTTTCCGCAACTTGACTTTGTGAAACCCTCAAGTGGGTTTCACCCCGTGACTTGGGAGCGCGTCATTAGGTTACCGTTGGAAATACACAAAATCACTAACATCAAATTGTTTCACCTTAGGTTTGTAACTACCACCTCGTGTGTGTGCATACCATAAGGTGTTTCGATGTTGTGCAATGGACAAGTTCTCCATGGCCATGGGCATAACCCTCCTGAATAGAGTAGCCCTCTTTGCGATGACCCTAGCCCAAGTGGTTGGGGCATCTAAATCCACAACCTAGTCCATTGCAACAATGGAAGAGGGTGGAATGGGATGTTTCCCAAAAAGTAGAAAGTAAGGAGAGAAATGAAACAAATAGGCATGTTTGGACATCCTATAACCCATGGCGATATAAGGTAGGGCCAAGTCCCAATCCTCTGTTCCCAGTGAAACAAATCTTCTGAAGTCCCTTTTTGCATGTCTGAACCATCTTCTATGCAAGGCCATCAGCTTGGGGATGATCCCTTGAAGTCCAACGATGGTCAATGAGAGCATGATCAAGTAGGTCTTGGAATTCTCCTTTGAATTATGATCCTTGATCAGTAAGGCACTTAACACAAGCCCTAAACCTACTTAGGACTTGTTGTAAGAAAACCTGGCTGGTGTTGTGTGATGACTTGTCCGGTAACGCAACAAGTTCGACCCACTTTGAAAAATGCTCAATATAATCATGATGTAGACATTACCCTTGGAGGTTTGTGGTGACTTTCTAACTAAATCACATGACCAATGATAGAACATGCCTTAAATAGGGAGTGGAGAAAGCGTGAGCTGTTGTGAGGAGAAGGAAGTTCTCACTCTATCACATTGTTCACACCTAGCAATGACATCTCGGACTTGAGCATACATACCTTTCCAATGGTAATGAGTAGTGAGAAGGTTATAAGTATGTTTAATTCTAAAGTATCCAAGCTTCGAGTGTACCTTTTGAATAAGACCAGGCCATTCATGTGGTGAAGGAACCATTTTGTCACCTTGTGGTAAGCATCGGACAAGGTGATTGTCCCTCCATGGGTAGCGTTTTGACCGTTGTTGTATGCGATCCTGTTGACTTGATGTAATTTGGGGAGGGTATTCGCCATGCTGAAGAAACCTTAAAGTGTCTGAATCTTCTCATATATCCATAATGAGATGCTCAACCAAAAGTCTTCAACAAAACATCTAGGACCTTCAAGAAAATAGTTTGATCATAGAAGGCAAGTTTAAGGCCTGCACTAAATATTTTAGTCTCTTGAAGGGAAGGTTCAAGTTGCAAAGCTCTACCATCATTATATGGAGGAATTTGGTCTAAAGATGGAACACACCTTCATGACTGTTGAACTCATGATTTATCAACAAAAGGCACGTAGGATCTAGTTGGATCAACGGGAGGTGTATAAAGGGCGAGTAACCGATTTGATTTTGATAACCTTCATTTCTTGTTGACATGATGAATAATGATTACAAATGTGACTAAAGTTGTATCGATAGCAGTTCTTGAAGTTTTTACCTCTATGTTTTGACATCAATGGACCTTTTACTTTAATGAAAATTGAATCCAAAAGTGGAATGCATAACTAAAAAATGGAACCGAAAACTATAAGTAACATGGAGGTTGATTTGGTGTAGGTTGAGGTTGATACTAGTGTTTGCCGGTTATTGAAAAATGACCCGAATATCAACCATAGTCCAAGTCTAGGTCTCATATAACCTACATGCAGGTTCCATTTCCAATAAATACTTGACCAAAAATCTACCCAACTTGACATCAAGACTTTAAATATCTTGTAAATACTTTATTGCCAAGGTATTAGTTTTTTTCAAAATCGATATCCTATTGATACCTTGATGGGGACCTATCATTCATATTTGGGTTGGTTATTTTTTTCATCCAAACACCTTCATCCATTTAAGGTTTCACTTTTTGCCATATTCTTAAAACCCTAAACCACAAGTCCTTCTTTCATGTGTCATTTTCAACTTTGCATTTGGCAATGTTTTTTCAATTTGTTGTTGGAATGGATTATCGTGTTTGGCCACAATAGCTACTAAACATGATAATCTATCCCAACAACTACATTAGTTATTTGTGAGATCCTTCAATGTTATTGCAAACGTTGAAGATGAATATCAAGGCATTGTTGGGGGATATGCGATAACAAATTTTCCTTTCAACTTGTAACAATCAAACTAACATACCCATAAATAAGCACTTCTCCCCCCTTTATTGTGTATCACTTATGTTCGTTGTTGTTGCTATTTTTGTATTTGTTTTGTTTTGTTTGGTGTTGTCCTTCACGTGTATGGGACTAGATGTGTAACGTTGAAGTTGTGTTATAAAAGCACATTCACATGAATGTTTTTAGGGCTTTGATTTTGAATTGTGAATTTTAAAATTCATCCAAGGAAAACTTTTATAATTCATCAATGTCAATTTGTAAATTAGATTTCGGAATTTTTTTTGTTTTTTCCATTGTAAATTAAAATCCAAATGGCAAATCAAACTAAAACATTTAGTTTAAATGTGCATATGCATGAAGATTTTGATTGTGATGATGTTCACTTGGAATCAAGGAACTTAGCTAAAGATTTTGGGCCATTAGTTGGTTCGATTTTGACATTAACTAAACCATCTACATATGAAAGCATTGCAACACCTAGTGATTTGGATAAGGAAGCAAATTGCATGGGAGGTTTTGAAGGCTCAACTCATCATGAATCAAAAAGCATGGGTCCTTCACCACAACTTGCCTTTCCCTTGGCATTTTTTTGTGGAATGATAGTGGTAAATTAGATCTTATTATGCATTTAATGTACATTGTAAAAAATAATTACATGGACTAAAAAGTTTGGCAAAGGGCGCAATGAATGCAATAAAGCATGCTTTGATGTTGGGCTCTCCCATTGAAAATTGAAAACATTGGTGAAGATTAAATTTGTTAATAAGGTGATTCTATTTTAGGCCCTAGAGTATCATGATGGCATCAGTCTATGTTATGGGAGGCAAAAAAATCAAAAATTACAAGGTTGTGTGCCAAATGCACACACATTTGCGGGTTGTTAAAATGTTTGTAAAATGGTTGTTAAAATTATGCTTCATGTTGTGAAGCAATGTATCTTCAATCAAACCTAAGGATATTGGTTACTTTTTTATGCCTTAAATCTTGCCCTTTCAATCAACGTGTGTATGCAAAATCAGATTTAACAATATGAAATTACCCCCTTCAATTTTGTGAGGGGGGATTTTGAATTTAAATTGGGGGCATTTGCGGGTGCATTTGCGGGTGCATATGATGGCAGAAGTTCAAGCTATATATTGATTCCATTTTTGGCATAAATACATCTTCTTACAATGCTAACAAGGTTCACAACATGCTAGCATTAATGTTGGACCTACATTTTACATCCCTTGATGTGGTGAAGGCATTTGTTAGATGGGCAAAAGTGATACAAATTGTCATTGAATATGGTAGTAAGACTTTGTCGCCATTGTTAGTGGCTACTTTTCATTTCCTAAAACCCACCATTGATGGCTTGATTAGAGCAACACCAATTGATGATGATTCCATCTTTGGGGTAATGACTTCAAATGCAACCACTTTGCATCTAGGTTGATGAATAATGAATTGGGCTTATTCTGCCATTACATGTGAAGCCAAAAGATTATGTATTGCCCTTGACTTGGTGGAAGTCCCATTAAGCGTAATTTCCAAATGTTTTTTTTGTGGTTCAACAAATTCTCAAGATTTTTGAGGTCTGAAATTGAAATTGAAAAAATCTTCAGCATAGTTAGAATGTTGACAAGCTTCATGTGTTGCAAGTTGGGACTTAACAATTTGGATAATCTAATGATGATAATGAAAAATTGGCCAGGCCAGTTAATGCAAAATCAGATTGCCCACAAGAACAATAGTCCATTGATGAATTCTTTATGGAAGAGGCAAATATCATTGATGAAAATGATACATTGTTGAATGAAGTTGGTTATTTTAATGTTAATCATGAGCTAGGATGATGGATGTAAATGTTGATGAACATTTTGCTTTATTTTTTGTAGACTTGCTTTTGCCATTAAGTGGATTTTTGAAGTGTCGACCTAAACGACTAATTGTATTAGTCATTTAAGTTAGTTACTTCTAATTATGCAATATATGGGATTAGCTTTTTGCTTTCAATTATTTAGGAGTTTGTAAAATGTACAATGTCCTAGGCACATTTGTTTTGAAGCTTATTATATTAGTTGCTAAATTTGTTCCATTTTTTTGTTTTGATTAATTGTGTGCAAGTCTAGATTTTACAATGATTAACAAGTGGAATTTTTTTGTTAACTTTGCTCTACCCCTACATTTAAATGGTGGCATACCATTGTATCAATGGACTTTTGCTTCCTTTAATCTATGGTTTAACAATAATTACAACAATTGAGTTGTGTTGTTTTGGCAAGTTTGTGATGTGACCATTCTCAAGAATTTATCATGGTTTTAGAAATGTTTAGGGCGAGGTTTTAGTCCTCCCTTGCTTCTATTGTCAAAGATCTCACACTGCAAGCCATTGTGGGATCAAGGAATGTCAAAATCAGCTTTGGAGAAATGGTAGACCTTCATGATTTGTTTTTAGGGATATCACACAAGTGGTACCATTTTCTTTTTCAAATCACAAGATCATGATAGAAAACCATAATCCTTTCCTTTTAAACACACTTTGATTTGAAACTCATTGCTCAAACTTTTTGGTGTTGTATATTCATATTCTTCTTTTGTTTGAACTTTTTGACATTAGTTTGCGATATAGAACATGCATAATGTTCTAGGATTTCACACAATTGGTACCATTTTTCTTTTCATATCAAAAGATCATGATAAATAACCATAATATTGAAATACATGAAATGTGAAATGTGAAATTCAGAAATGTGAAAAAAATGAAAATAAAAATGGAAAAAAATATCTTAAAAAAAAATTGTTTGATAATTGACCTAGGCACTATATTGGCCAATTTTTAGCAAAGTCTTACAAAAACCAACCCTTATTTATATGAACTAGTTCTGATATGTAAAAACAAAAAGATTGATACCCTTATTGGTTAATTATTCTAACAAATTGATACTAGGTGGGTCTTAGAAAATTTGAAAAATCTTAATACTTGATACCTTGTGTGTAAGTGAAAAAATGAATTTTTTAATAATCGATCCGATGGATATTTTAAAAAATAAAAAACTAGCCAACACTAATTGTTACCATAACCAAAACCAATTGGGGTCTAAGATCTATACCCTTGTTTACATAAGCTTTATCTTGCCATCTATTGATCCTCTTACCTCAACAAAAGTGCCAAATTCCTATGTAGCCATGATTTTGGTAGTTAGTATTTTTTCAATGAATACAAGCCTTGCAGATATGATAGTGATAGGGTAGTTTTTGATATTTTTGTTAATTTAGGATTTTGTACAAACCTTGTAAAGACAACATTATGATCACGAGGACATTATCATCAATAGGACGGAGGATAATGTTAATGACAATAACCTTTAATAAGAACTTGCACTGTAATTTTCTTACTGAAATCTAAGTAATGAAATCTTTTAACTAAAATCTGTGTACCAATTCCTTTACCAAAAAATGTTACCAAAATTATTTTACCAAAATGGATTATCGAAATAACTAGAGGGTTATTTTTAGAACCAAAAATTAGTCTAATTTCAATTAGGATGATAGGATTATGATGTTTCAATTTTCTTATAATTTAGAATATTTTATGGGGATTCCCTTGATTTTTGGGTTATCCACCATTTTTTCATTGCTTCAAAGGAGGTTCCCATAGGGAAACTTAGGAGGGAGAATGTATCTTGTATCTTGTGTAATGATTTTTCAATTTTTGTTCTAAAGCAAAGTGAACTCTTTTGAGCATTGTGGATTTTTTTCTTGTATGTCTTTGTACTTTCTTATTGACGTTATATGTCTTTTTGCAAGTTTGAAGTTTTTGCAAAATAAAAAATTGAAGTCTGTTTATACCATTAGTTTCATGAATTCTTTGTGATTATTTGTCACTTAATGTTGCAATAATGAAATGTTCACTCTTTGTTCCTATTCCTTTTAAATTCAAAAAATTCTCACTTTCACTAGGTGGCCTTAACATTATTACAATCTATTGAATATGTATAAGGGCATAGTAGGGCTTAGTTCAAGGTCTCCTCATGAAGTTAGATGTTTCTATTTTATGTACAAATGGTAAAGACCTTTCATTTGATATATGTAAGCAAGGACATTGTGATCAAGTTTGTGTATGATAGGATTATGAAGCAACTTAAGATTTCTCTCAAGATGATTTCAAATAGTGGCCCATAATTCACAAATGATGTTGTCAAAATACTCAAACAAATTGGCCATCAAACATGCATAACCACGACACATAAACCTAACACCAATAGGTTTATGGACTAGACAAATAAAGTGTGAATGGAACGTTTTGAAGAAGGAAATATGCAAGCATGAAAACTTAAACAATTGAAACAAGAATATACACCATGCAATGTGAGTGTACAATTTCAACTCAAATTGTTCACATTATTCATCCCTTTTAAACTTGCATATGGCATGGAATTGACAATTAACATTGAATATGAGGTAATGACTTTTTGCATGATAAAATGACATCAATTGCAAGTGGAAGAATGTTAATACAAAAGGTTTTTGAAGTTGATTGAATTGGAAGAAAACCAATCACAAACTCAACAAGTCATTGAATTAACCTAGTAACGTTCAAAGAATCATTTGATTAAAAAGTGAGGTCACATATGTTCCAAGAAGGAGATTTGGTCATGGTTATATATGATAGTTATCAGAATCAAAAGATTTTCAAAAAAATAATTTCAAAATAATTTGAACCATACATGATCACAAATGTCTTTTTCAATGACAAGACATGAACTAGTGCATCTCAATGGAAAGAAAATCAACAAGATGAACCATGATAGACTCAAGCATTTTGAAAGCACTTTTATAATGGTTAAGTTGTTGTTCAAAAACATAACAATGTGATATAAATGTGGGGGTTGATGTAATACTAAAATTGGTTACTAGAAGTAGAATTTAAATATATAATAGTGGTTACATTCTAAAGTATAAATATGTGTAGTTATAAATAATAATAAATTTAATTGTTCTAATGCATAATGCAAATTTTAAATAACCCTTGAAGTTTAAACCCATCTTAGGCTATAGGCTCTTTAATTCTTTGAAATAATATCTTTTGAGATTGTGCATTCAAAATTTAAAATTATTTTCAGCACAAAATGTTTAACTTTAAAGTTTGTATGTGTTAGATTTGTCCATCATCATTAAGACACACATTCTATTACATTAAAAACAAGAAAAGTAGAGCAATTTAAATGGGCATCAAAAGTTAACACCGAGCAAAATGGGGCAAGCAAGATTGTTAATAATTGAAATGAGTAGAGTGAATGATGTAAGCGTATAGGAAACATATGAAACCTAGACCAAGTTAAAGACTGGTATACTATTCAATACAAACTGGTGTTTTAAGGTCTGTGTTATAACTTATTATAATTAACAGACATGAAGACAATGGCAAAGACACTTGAAAATAAAAATACAATTGGACACTTCCCAATAGGACACCCTTAAACCCTAAATGTAGACCCTTTTCCTATACAAAATTTGATGAATATTTTTTATAAATGTTAAATTTCACTAGAAAAACAGTAGTTTTTACAATAGATTCCTTTGTTGAAAAAGGGACAAAATTTGTCAAAAAAAACACCGATAAGTGAATGTTTCTACAAATAAGTATTGATTATAGATGCCCAGCTCTAGTATCTCATAGTGACTGAGTTTACTGACTCAGTCAAAAAAAGATACAACAAATTTTGGTGTCATGACACATTTTTACTTTGGTGAAGTTCTATTCTTTTCATTTCCTTGGGTGGGCCACATTTACAAAACACTAGAGGTTCTTTTTTGCTTTCTAGTTTTATAACTTTTTTCATGAATTCGTCGTTTTCCTTTCACATCATTTTGTTCTTCTTTGTTGTCTTATTACTTCTTCTTTGTGCTATGGGGAGAGAGAGAGAGAGATGCATGTTTAGTGTAAATAGAACTTGTCTTTAACATGAAGTTACAAGTTTCAGGTTTTTCCTTAGATCAGTGTCAATTAATGGGCTATGTACACCATTTTTATGTTAGGAATGTGTCAAGAGTGGGTGTCTTTGTTTTGGGTGATGAACTAATCAGAGAGCTCTATAACCAAAAGAAAATCAATGTCAAAGTTGTCCCCCCAAACTAATTAGTATGAATCACACTAGCTATGTACCACAATTACATGATGTCTGTTTGATTAGGTACAATTACAGGAAGACTGTTTAATTAATTAACGACTAAGTCACATGATGCTAGGTAGCGGCCCCCAGGTAGGGTGTCATTTAAGGATTTTGTGATGTAACCAAAGTGGTGATCATTGACAAAATAATTTAGGCAAATTTGGCTACATATTAGATATGAAAGTAGGAAAAAGGTAAAAACAGAATCCTTCTATATTATTGGCTACCTGCTGGAAGTTATCATAAAAATCTGGGGAATTTGGGTCAGTTTTTTCGAAAAAAATTTCTTTGTATAGGTCGAAATTTGGCGAAAATTCGCCAGTAAAACAAACACTGGCCCCAGGTGTCAGAAACTGCAAAACGCACAAGAAGGATGGGATAGTGTGCTGGTGCGCTGCTCTGCGCTCTGCACGCACACACGCGCACATACACATTTCCGCCATGTTGTCAGTGCAGCAGCAGCACCAGAGTTTCCCTTGCACCTCTTCGGTGTTTACGCCACTGTCCGTCCAGATTCTTCGTGGGCTTTCTTTTTCATCAGAATTCGGTTGTTCTTGCTTTTCTCGTGATTTGTTGCTCCGCAAGAGGAAGAGTCCTCGTTCTGTAGCAAGAGGTGTGCTGAGCTCTCGATCCCGAGTATTTTGGATTGAGGTCATTTCTCCGATTGCCGCAGTACCAGTTTCGTGGAGCATGGAACCACCGTCGCAGCAGCAACAGCAGCAGCATGTAGTGGTCTGCGGGGGCGGGGTGATTGGCGCGTGCACGGCCTACTTTCTCGGGAAGAAAGGAGTACGGGTGACGTTGGTGGAGAAATCCGCCGTCGCTTGCGCAGCGTCGGGGAAGGCAGGTGGGTTTCTCGCTCTCGACATGTGTGACGGAAGCGTCTTGCGCGGTCTAGCACGAGCTAGCTTCGCCTTGCACCAGAGCCTGGCGGAGGAGCTCGACGGAGAGAGCTATGGGTACAGGCGCATTCACGCTTTGGGTCTAGGTGAGGAGAAAATCGAACTACTTTCTTTCATGTGTGCGCACAAAAACTGTAACTGAGTACCCATCTCTTCACTCCAGTCCCTGCTACCTCATTGTCAAGGTTTAGGGTTTTGGGACATAAAGGTTGTCCAAAATCTTTCCCCAACCAACCTCCAAACTACTGGTTCGGTGCTGAGTCTAGGGTGTTTTAGGATCCTTCAGACTTGGGTTACCTCCCTCACAAGCTCATGTATGTCCTGTGATTGAAGCTTTCAAAAACTGCACTTTTGTACAGCAACTGCATGTGCTCAACAAAATGGGGACGGTTTTCTCACTCTCGGATGATGTGGTTTGCCCTAATTGTCAATCCTTGACTTGGAAATCCTGATTAAGTTACTGTACTTTGGATGACTCATTAGTGGGCCCTCTGGATCTCGACATGAAGGCACAAGTATGTTGTTTTGTACCACCTGCACAGAGGAAAATTTTCATTGCCAAAGTGGTCTAGTTATGAACTGTGGATTTTATCTTGAGAACCAAAGGTTTGTTTGTGGGTAGTATTGGGCACTGGGGTCTTTGAATTTTTCACATGGCTTGCATACAAAACTTGCCACCTAAACTTAATCTCAACCATGCACCGAAAAATGTGTTCATTTGCTTGCTTTCAGGATTCCTAACCACTGGACAATGGATGCTCTAGGTATTGAGGAAGCTAAAGGAACTCCAGGGTATCTAAGCAAGGGACATGCAAAAGCTTCAGTCCCTGCATGGGTGGATGGGCCGGTGTCAGGGAGTGCAAAACTCATAGGCAATCCAAAGACAATGGCACAAGTCCACCCACAGCTCTTCACTCAGGCCATCTTTGCAAAGGCAGTGGAGAAGTATGGAGTATCACTGGTGATTGGAAAGGTGCAAGAAGTGAAGCTAGCTGGGAATAAAGTCACAGGGGTGGTGGTTGATGGAGAGGTGATTGCTGCAGACACTGTTGTGGTAGCAATGGGACCCTGGTCTGGGGAAAACTCTTTGGTTTCTTCACTCACTTCCATCTCAGGATTGAAAGCCCACAGTATTGTTGTCCGCCCTAAGCAGCCTGATGCCATTTCTCCATATGCTCTTTTTCTCACGTATGTTTCTTACCTGCTTTTTTGGTTCTGTACTCTCACTATGGTTTCAAATCTCTGTCAAAATTTGAGTCTCTTCTCTGGATGTTGCACTGGAGCAACCTCTTTCTCAGCCCCCTTTTGCAAGTGAATTTCTTGTTTCTTGGGTATCTTACTGTGAAATTCCAGATCTTCAAAATGGGATTTTCATGAAAATATGTTTGTTGATGCCATCCTGATTATAAGCTGCTTCCTGGTAGACCTTGCTCATATTGCTTTCTTGTTGGGCCCAACCCCAATTTTATTGCTAATGCTAGATAGAAGAATAGTTGCCCAGTAGTTGGGCTACTCCTTCATGTGCAGCAGGTGCCATTGTATCCTTCTGCCATGAAGGATTCAGAGCTCTGGCCTTAATGCCACAACACCTTCTGGCCATCTAATGGGGGGTTTGGTTTTGCAAAGGTTTTGGCACTTTGATTATGATACAGCTAGCTTAAATGTAGAGTTATCAGTATGGGTACATGTGAAATCATTTGGTGGTGGGATTTCTAATTGAGGTTGAGAGTTAAGTTCTCAGATGCACAATTGGGACAATATAGTTATATGTGGTGCTGCCTATCTTTGAGACGGGCATTTCATTCATAGCTATTTAATCATACAGTAGTTTCTGGAGGTTCATGATTGGGGCAGCTGTATGGTGCATGTTTTCTGTGGGTTTTTTAGTTATCGGACAAAGGAGGGGAAGGTGTTGGACCCAGAAATTTACCCACGGCCCAGAGGTGAAGTCTATGTGTGTGGCATGACAGAAGAAGTGGCTGTTCCTGATGATCCACAGCAAATTATACCAAGGCCTGAGGCAACAGCAATGTTGCAAAGAGTGGCAGGCACAGTTTCTAGTGTCTTGGCAGATGCTGAGATTGAGGTTGCACAAGCTTGTTTCTTGCCCTGTTCTGAAGATGGAGTACCAGTAATTGGGAAAATCCCCAATGTGGACGGGGCGTATGTTGCCACAGGACATAGCTGCTGGGGCATTCTCAATGCACCTGCAACTGGAGCTTCCTTGGCAGAGCTTATTGTTGATGGAGTGTCAACAACTGTGGATTTGAAGCCCTTTGATCCTTTGCGGTTCTGCATTGGAGCTTCTAGGAGTCGATAGTGTACAAATAGCAAAGAAATTGAACCCTTGATCCCTGGGATCCTTTGAGGTTTTCATCATTGCTTCTTGAACTTGATGATCCATAGATGTGTCTATGCAAGGGAATGTCTACTGCAGATCTTGTTCAATCTGCAGATTTGATGAATGACCAAATAAGTGAGGGCATTACAAAACTTTAGGCACTGGGCTATTCCTACCTTCCTGAGTTAGAGTTCAGGCCCTGAGGGTTCGACAGCATACTATTTTTGTAAGTCTGTTGTGGGAAAGGTTTAGACTTTAGACCAATAACTAATAAATGCTAAGACTCTTTGTACAAACACTCTTTGGGATTTCCTTAGAAAAACAGATACTTGTGCAGTATAATTGGTGAAATGCAGTTGATGCAATTTGCAGGTCTTTGAGAGTCAACATCTTTGAGAGATGTTTATTGAAATGCAGCAAGGCTGCAAATTGTTAGAATGAATGACCACCTGACTTGGTTTGGAATAGATTTTACGATTCCACAATAAATAATCATCAGTTCTTTTCAGAACATTTCATTTGTAACTGTTGGTCTAGATAGCACAAGTGAAAGTGCACATTTTGTTTTGTACAAGATAATTCACAAATGATGTTCACAAGATGTTTGTTCTGAGTGTTCAAATATTTCATGAATGCTGGTTGTCCAAAATGTTGCTCTGTTTCTTGCAAAGTTTGATAGAAATTGAGCTGCTAGTTTCAATATTTTCATCCATAGGGTCATCACATTTAACTATCTGGTGGCTGGCAAGGTGGCAGAAAGGTGATGATCAAATTACCAACACTAAGTTCGAGAGTCAGGTTATGGTGCAGATTGTTTGAGAAACCAAGAGAACCCTGCCTTCTTAAAAATGTGGCTTGTATGGATGTAGCCACAAGCTTCTTGGTTGGTCACCCATCCAATATTTTCCAAACCTTCAAAGGTGGTTTCTAACTTCATGGCTCCTTTGGATCTTGTGATCCATCTAGGTGCCAGAATCCTCGATTATCAATCAACAAAGTTAAACAACCCACAATCAATAAAAATTTCAACCTTACAAGTTGAAACAAGAAGGATTTCAAAAAATCAGAAGGTGGGCTCTATGTGTTCTAGCAAACTATGCAGTTTCAAAGAATTCAATGTAAAACACATTGTAATATTTGATGTTAAAGTAATATTTGCCACTAGGGTAAACTATGTGGTTTCATTGATTTTGAAGTGAATGTGAATTTTATATGTGGTAAGTTTCATAGTTTTAGGGTTTAGGGTTAACATCCTGCATTTTTTTCCTCAAGGTTAACAAAGTTTTGAACAAAATTTCAAGCAACTTGGAATGCAATATGAAACATTACAAGCAAGCAACGTAAAATGTGAAGTAAATCAAGACGAATTCTCATGTGGATGCTAAAGCATGCACTTCTCACTAAAAAATGCCCATGTTTAACTCTTTATACATGTTTACTAATACCTATTGAGACCATAGTTGACTTAACTCATGCAAACTTTGTTTTGCAAGTTGCTGTTTTTTTTAGGAGTGGTTGTGATTGTAGCTCAGGCAAAGATTGTGTCATATTGCAATTGACACCTTGAGAATGATTTCATTCTTCTAACCGTAAAGATATTTGAATGTTTACATCAATAGAGGACTTGTTTCATCAATTTGTCAATACGTTAATGAAGGATTCTAAAGGTCCTCCTCTTTTGATTATACGTTCATTTTATAAGCAGAGATTGTTAGTGGTTATTCAAAGAATTCAAGCTGACATTATCTTGTGTTGAAGAGTTATGGTGGCCAAAGAAACCTCTTTTAGGCTTGGTGTCCTTCCACGTTTTTTGCCCATCTCCTTTGCATGACTTGCTTCATGCTACAAGTGATGGGTTTAGGTTTTAGGTTTCATGTTTTCTCCTCTCAAGGCTCCCCATTGTGGGTTTTGCATTTTTGAGTGTGGTATTTTGTTTGGACTTTGGTCGTTGGCATTTTTTTCTCTTGTTCCCTTGCCTTGTGTTTTTCATTTATTTATTTATTTATTTCAAGTTATTGAGAACGTTGTGGGAGAGAGGTTTGCTATGACACAAGAATGGGAACCTTTACCCTGGCCAGTAGGGTTTGGAGGGGCCTTGCAGTAATATAATACTTGAGCTCATGGGTATTCAGGGTCTCTTAAAATTCTAATACCTGACAAGTAGGGTCACTTATACCCAAGTTGGTAACCAAATTTTCCATGATAGTATACCCACACTAGTAGTGAAAGTCTATATACATCTACTTACTGACTAACCACTTACCGTCTTACCTACCTGCAAGATTTATACTTCACAAGATAGGTAACCAAGGTGAAAATTAATGTCAACTCAGTTGGGTTCATCCACAACCAACTCATAATAGGCATCCAATGGATGATGTGCTGTCTATTGGTTCACTCTGGTCCTTCCTTGGTTGTCGAGGTATTCTTTAGAGTTTTATTCGTCACCTACAGTGATGGGAGTAAAACCAAAAACCCTAAAACTATGGAACATGTACTAACACCCTACGTGAAATCATGATGGCCCTCAAGTAAGGCCCTTGGTTGAGGTCATTGCAACAGATACCTTCCGGGTATCAACTGGGTATAAACTCACTTACCCAGAGGGCATGAATGTTTAATAAAAAAAACCCAGTTTTTTTATAGAGCCTTTGTTCCTTTTTTTTTTTTTAATTTTAAAAAACTTGCCTTTCAAACCGCTGGTTCTTTGATGTTTTTGAAATACCCAAATCTGGTAGATCTATAATTCTGATTTTTTCTCAAAAAAACGAGAACCAGTGGTTCTTTAATTCTGAAATTTAAAAAAAAAATTCAAACTGCAAGTTATTTAAAAAATCAAATAATCACACAAGACTGGTTCAAACTTCACCAAAGTGCATTGCCCAATATCATCCTCAAAAGTAACGATTTCACATATTTATAAAAATATTGTGCCAATCTTCTTCAAGTCCCTCCATCTATCAATGTTAGTTTGGATTGTAAGGGGAGATGGGTACGTGAGGAGATGCATATTGATGATTCCTGAGAGCTTCTGTGTCGTAGGAAACTGGAAAATGAACGGCAAAGTCGTCTGCAGGAATATGAAGATCTCAACTGAGAAGTAAATTCAGCTGCTCTTAAGATTAGCCTGAATAATAAGCCTCCATTTTCTGGAGTGCAATGATAACCTGTTGCTTACAAAGGGATTTGTGCTTTAGTTGGGAGTTTCAGAGAGGGACTTGGGGTGGGCCAGAATGAACCAGCCCCCATGACTGCACCAGTTGGCCGTTCTGTCCATAGGATGGGCTGTGTTTTTCATCTGCCTCTTTACCCTACGTTAACCAACATTATACTACAGTCAATATTTTTTGGCTGCTGACTTTTGACCATTTTTTTTTGTTGCTAAAATTTTCCCAACCCTGACCTCCATACTACCCTCCCACCTAGATATCTTACTAACCTACATCTTAGCTCTGCCTATGAACTAACAACTAATCCCTTACCTACCTTTTATTTTTTGGCAAAACATATATTTATTCTGGGCTAAACTTTTATCTCTTGTCAAAACTCCTATCTAGTCTTGGCTAAACGTTTATCTTTTGGCAAAAGTCTTATCTCTTCTTGGCTAAATTCCTATCTCTTGGCAAAACTTTTATCTCTTCTTGGTTAAATTACTATCTCTTGGCAAAACTCTTATCTTTTTTTGGCTAAACTTTTTTTTTGGGACAAAAGCTATATTTCTTCTTAGCTAAACTTCTATCTCTTAGCAAAACCTATATCTTTTATTGACTACATTTATATCTTTTATTGGCTAAACTTTTATTAGGTTTTGCCAAGAGATAAAAATTTCTATCTCTTGGCAAAAAATTTCTTAGTTAAATTTTAGTAATGTTTTATTCTATATTTTTCCAAAATCATGAGTCTAATTTTTTTTTTTTCCTTCTAATTATAACAAAATTCAAAACTATCATTATACTTTTTATTATCATTAATAATCGATATTTTATGCGCAACATTTGGCATTGCTTGAAACATAAGAAATCTAGTTAGGATTTTATGCTTCAAATGCAAGTATTGCATAGTTTTAGTCTATTTTTTCTTCTTTTAAGTATTTCTCATCACAATGGTAAAACTATAGTTGAGGGTATTGTATACATTGGATCAATCATGATGTGACGAGACTTGAATGACAATGGACTAAGTTTTTGTAATACCCTCGTGTTGAGATGGGGCACCTATTACAAAATTGAAATGCAAATAACCTAAGTCCTTGCAATTCCCATATCATTTTTGCCACCAATTATATTTATAGCATAAAAAGGTTGGAAGATGCAAGTGTTGCAAATACTTTCTCATCCACCACCTAGGTTAAGGCAACTAGAAAGTTTGGGAAACTACAATACCCATATTGTCAATATCTAATACAAATGTCCAAGTCTAGGTCAACATAATTCCTACATAATCAATTGCATCAACCTAAATTATGTAAACATTTGAACTAATGGAACTTTAACCCTTGTTTAGAAACTAAACATTTTTGTACAAATGACCAAAAAACCTTTAACTTAATTTGTAAATTTTGTTTACATAAACCACAAATTATGTAGACATTACAACATAATGGATGCATAGGCTTAAATTTGAAAAATTAAGCAGACCTATACAAATAAACCTTAAAATGTTGAATCAAAACTTTTTAATGCAACAAAAAGTCCAGACATTGACCCTTAATTAAATAAACACACAAAAAATTGGTTGCATAATTTTAATGTTAATTAAAAAAAAATTACAACTAAATGTTAAATCTAAATTTGGAATTATTTTTGCATTCCCTAAATTGTGTACAAACTATAAACATTAAATACATAATAATAATAATATAATATAATAATTTTATATAAATATCAATAAAACTTGTGCTTTAAACTTAATTTGGGGGGAAGAACCCCAACTTTTAATAAAATGTAAACAAAACAAGTGGGAAGGTTTATATCATTCATACCTTTGCCATCAAGTCACCTTCATTCTCCTCTCCTTTAGTAGATGAAAGAAACAAAAACATGAACCTCCTTATATATATGTGAATACACAAATTCACCTTTAAAATATTCCATGAAAATAATATAAATGGTAGCAAAAAGGCTACCTTAAACCCAATGTCCCCCTTGTTTATTTGAAACATATATTAAGCAAAAGTTTAAATGGGGTAATGTAACATGAACATGGGTTAGTTGACAATGTGGGTCTTGCAATTTGAGGGGCTTTATGGAAAACCCAAACCAGTGACAATAAAAGATCAAAAGTTTGCAATCCCCACATAAACAAACTGGTCTATGCACCAAAGGGTCATTTCATGAAGGCAAGAAATATAAATATATAGAAGTATTAAAAAAAATAATCCCTTAAGGTTATTGTGTGAATATTTCATGATAAGGATAATGAAAGTATTGCACAATTAATCATTTTCATAATGACCTTCAATTTGCATTCATGAAAATATTGCTTAAATGCTCTAGTAGGGCCATAAAATGTGTTAACCCTATTAGATGAAGCTATTACTCATTTGGTTTATGGTAAATGTATTCCATTCAAGGTGGATGGGGATCTTATGTACAACATGGCATAAAGTGATCCCAAAATCTATAAATTTCAAGATTATATTTTAAAATTAAAACAAATGGATTGATACAAAAATGTTCAAATAACCACACTATAAAAATGATGATGACAAGAAGATATCATGCCAAGTTAAACTACAATGGTTTGATACAAAAATGGTGGGTACATGCATTAAAGCCTCACTACAAGCTCAATGATATGATGACATATCTATGATTATTCATTTAAGGAAGATGAACTAAATGCAATGCTCATATTGGTGCAATAGTTGTTGCAACTACTATAGTTTTTGCCGCATAATGATGAGTGAAAACTAACAATGTTCAATTGTAAGCCAAATCACATCGACCACAAAAACCTCCTGTGTTGTGCCTAAGAGCCTAACATAAAAAAATGTTAATACAAATTAGATTCCATTTAAAAGATGCAAATAATGTTAATAGGAAAAAACAGTTTAAATATGCAAACATACCATCCATGAATAATTTATGAATCGTGATACTTTGATATTACATCCATTTCTTTTGTTCAGTTGCACTTATTGGATTTTGATGTCCAATTCCAAGCACCCCATGCAACTTTGAAAGGTTTTGCATAGGCAATTCTATTTGTTCAAATTACATCAACAAGGTGGTCATTTTTCTCAAGTCCTGTGGGATGAACCCCACCCCCCATGCCAAAATGTTAATGATCCCCAACATGTCGGGAGTTAAACATACCAACAAGGGTCACCATACCTCTTGCATTTGTTGCACTTGGGGTTTGAAGCTCATCCCACTTAAATTTCACTTTCTTTTTTACTTGATCAAAGGTTTTTTTCTCATTCCATTTTTGCTTTGCATGCGGGTTGTTCAAAATATAAACATTCGTAAAAGTGTGGTTTTGTTACCTAAAACCCCCAAGACAAATAGATGGATGCCTAGGTCTACCCAGTTGCATCTAGAGGCCATGTGTTTGGTCCAAGTGTTTATGAAGCAACCACCACTTGGTTGTAAAAGAACTAATGCATACATTCACATTGCAACACCCGCTTAAGCCTTAATGAACCAAATCATTCTTTTCCATTGCATCTCCATGTTCATCTTACATTAAAGGAAAAACCTTTTGAAGCATAAGATCTAGCTTTGGAACCAATTCTACAAAACAATATAGCAAAAAAATTCAACAAGTTTAACATAAGAATGATGAGGGTACCCCATCATCTTTTTGAAATGATTATGGTATTGCATATCAAAACCCTTTTAGTAACACAAAGAAAACAACAACGAGCAACACAACTACTTGTTGTCTTTTGTACCAGGGCAACACAAAGAGGAAAACGACAAGCCATTGTTTGTCATCATCTTTTACCGCACAATGCAAAGTTTAATTCTTTTTTAAAAACTAACAAAAGGGGGTAGGGTGTAGAATGTTTCTCGAGACATATGTGATGGCACAATGGAACTCACATTGGAATGAATGATGGTGCTAGAGATGGAATTGTGCGTGTTGCTCCTAAAGACATTTGACATTAGAATGTTGGGCCCACCAAAAATGCAAGAAAGGCAAGAGGAAAAAAGGTTGCATGCCCTATAATGGGGTTGGTAGGTTTGTAAAACGGATTTGAAAAAAAAAGGGACGGTTTTTTTTTCTAAAAACCCGCCCAAAATGAAATTGTTGCAAATGGTTGGCCAACCCAAAGTCAGTGGATGAATTGCCCTCCATCCAAAATGGGATTGGTACAGTCATGGGGGCTAGTTCATTCAAGTTAGTAGCTTGTATTTGTGAATATTTTGCAATGAGAATTGTGTAACAATGGTTTAGGCATAAAATCCTTCCCATTCTTAAGGAGTAGACAAAACATCCATGTTATTTTGTAAGAAGGATATTCATGGGTAAGGTAATGTTTGAGGTTGGGGCTTTATTAAAATAAAAGCCCATATGAGGCATGGCCAAGTTCAAACCCTATTTTAATAAAACACACAACCAAGGGTTTTATTGAACAAAAATATAACTCAAACTTCTATTAAATATATATTTGAAATTCTTAGTGGTACCCAATAAATACCCACTAGATATGTCCAAAAACAATTTAAATGATAAAATGGCTAGTTTTGGCCATTTTTTGAAAATATGGGGCTGAAGATGGGGTGATATTTGGGTCCCACCTTGCATTTTAGGATTGTCCCCTACCCATGACAAATTGTTACACATATGTGTAAATGGAAGAGTAGGGGTACCCAACCTCTTGTAAATGTAAAGCGCCTTTTTTTTTTTGGAGGAGGCATTATTTCAATTTGTGTAGAGTACAAACATAATAGGAAATTTCTCCAATGTTTTACTATAATTGATTTAAATAATGAGATAGTTAATGATGTCTTGGTAGGCAAATTACACATCATTGTTGGAATATTGGTGATTACACAAGCACATAAGTATTTCAAAATATGCAACCTTTTCTAATTGTTAGGATAAATTCACTTGAAGCTTTTGGTCTAGGTTTGGTGGGTTGTTGCTTAGGTGGTAAAGAATGAATGTTTATTATCAACTTGTAACTCCTACAACCAATGTTAACTCCATGTTTCTCATTACAATATAACAAATTGGTTGCCTAAAGGCATGAACATAAAATTTGTTTAGAATGTCGGATTCCCACTCATTTGAATTCCTAACATAATCATAAACTACCAATTTGAAAAGTATTGTGGTTAAGTATTAAATATTTAATTAGTAATAGAATGGTTCACAACACCCAAACATGTTTTTCATGACTTGGACATTTACTAATGTCCTAGTCTAGTCATGTAATCATATGTCTTTAGTCATATACTTTTACTCAAATTTGTGATTACATTACAATTGCATTATGACTACATGACTAGATTAAAACTATTTTGTGACTACATTGTGACTACACGACTAGTTTACATACATTAATAACCTACCTATGTTAGTAGTTTAACTAGGTGCTACCTAGTTAGTAACTATTTACAAGCTACATATAAAGTAGCTAGTACCTATGGGCTAGTAGTACCTATTATCTACCTACCTATTATGTAGTACATCCCTACCTAATTATTTATTACGTACTTACCATTAGGTACCTACCTACCTACCTACTAAGTTGTACATGTGTGTACTTACTTATTTACCTACCTACTATTTACTACTAGGTATCTACTTACCTACCTACTTACATACTAAATAGGTAGTATGTATATGTACCTACTATTAGGCACCTACCTAATTATTAGGTAGGTAGTACATACATGCCTACGTACTACCTATGTACCTATTTACAAATAGGTACCTACCTACTACTTACTTACTACTATCTCTAGGTACTACTTACTTATTACCTACCATTGTTAGGTACGTACTAAGTTACTAGGTAGGTTCTAAGTTGTTAGGTAAGTACCTAGGGTAGGTTAAAACAAATGTTTATAAACAATATGGTGACAATTTTTGTCATGTAAAAATCATGTGGTGCAATGGTTAAATGAGGATTAAAAACTTCTTCCTTCAATGTGGAGGTGAGGGGTTCAAATCTTCACACTTGCAACTTAGTGAACTAACCTAATTAGTTTAACTTGCTAACTAAATTAACTTATATTCCTAGGTAGGCTAGGGCCTACATTCCTAACATATAGGTTGAGTTCTTAGCTTTTACACCATGTGTCTACATGCCACGTGTCTACATAGCATAGGTGGAGAACATATTTATTTCATATTTAATGAATTATATCCAACGGCCATAATTTATGGATCTCATCAAGCATTAATGACCTCCATGACTTTATAGTCACAAAAGTCATAGTCATAAATTATCTTGCAACTAAGCCAGACTAATGACTAGGTGTTTTAAACGACATGTCTTATTCAATTACATAGTCATGTAGTCATCAATGTCTTCCATGACTAATAACCTAGTTATAAATCAAGTCGTAAAAGACAATTTTTCTTATAGTGGTTGAACTCCATAGCTCCATGGTGAAGAAGTTTTGTTGCAAAAAAAATTGGGATTTTTCAAACTCTAATGCAAGTTGGTAGGTAGGTGCAATTTCATAAACATTTGCAAATTTACAAGCATGATTATAAGTAACTACCATTTTGTAGGTAGGCAAGCAATAGCTAGTATAAGAAAAGGTCAAAATAGTGATATGTGGAGGAAGGTGAAATCACAACAACACATTTTGAGTTTTGCAACTTGTTTATACAACTACATACTAATTAGGAAAGACATATGCAACTAATGATTAGTTAGTTGCTAAACCCATGTCGTTTCACCCATTTGGTCATAAGGGATGTTAAATTGCAAAACCTGATCATTTTAACAATTAGGATTTTAAGATTTTCTTGTAATAATGAACTTCCATGTCATCATTAACCTTGGTATGACATGTAAAATGCATGCCATCTTACCTTAGTCATTTTATTTAACTACGTGTTATAAAAGATGCTTTGATGGATGGATGACATGTGTTAAAAATCTATAAACACATTAAGAGTCATTGCACACGATCAAAAGTCAACCTAGTTAAACCCATGTAACTAGCATAGCCGAAAGCCAACCTAGCTTAACCTAATTAGGCTAAGCAACCTAGCCTAGTGCATCTAGCCAAAAGTCAACCTAACTACCTATGTTAAACAACCTAGGTTACCTAACCTAACCTAGGTGGCTTAGATTAAAAACAAACGTCAAACTCTTAGCCCAAGAAGCTTAAATTAGGCTACCTAACACTAGTAGAAAACCCACCTTTTTAAACAAAAAATTTCAACTACACAACATTTGCAACTATGTTTCAATTCAAATTTTTGTGATTTTAAAATAAAATTATGGCAATTACCAATTAAGTCAACTATTTACTATATTGGTATATAGTTGAAAGCAATTTTCAACTAGGTGGTCATTTGTTGAATATTCCTAACATCAACAATGTCTCCAAGTTAAATGTTCAACTATGTTGGTAAACAATGTGAAACATGTTTCAACTAAAGGACCATTTTCAAAAAAATTTGGTATCTAAGGTTTTTTAGTTGGCACATAGTCAAGACATTGACCAGTGTTCAACTATTTTGGTGACACCATCAACACACATATATGGATGATAAAATGTACTAGAGGAAGGATGAAATGTAGTCTTGTTTGTAACTTTGTTGTAACTATTTCTTTCAATTAGGTTAAACAATTAGTAGCAAGTTTAATTTTAATATTTATTTAAATATATGATAACATTAACTTACATGTAAATTATATTTGTATAAATGAATGGTTTTTTTTGTGCATATAAATATTAAACATTAATTTCAATATAAAGTTTAAGGAAAATTTTAAATATATGTTAGTAATCATGTTTATATATGTTCAATACACATGTAATTTATTATTTTTATGTAGATCATTACAACATATCAAGTAATGATACATAATTAATAATATTTTGTAATTATAACATTTATTCAATTTTATACAATGTTATTTTAATTGTTTTAAAATTATGATAAAAATTCATTAAACACTAATGTACCCTTATGTCATTGGCCCAAGTTTGAATGCATTCAATTAAATTTTCCTTCCAAACCCCTTTTTGCAATTTGTTTGAATTTCCAACAACAATACCCATTAATACTTCAATAATATTGTTCACATTTGAAGTCTCAAAATTATGAATCAACATTATTAAATCAAACTTGTTGAGGGTTTTCAATAATACCAAGAATGCCCCCATATTCCAATATAATTTTCAATCTTGGTGTTTTTGAAAAATTCAATGAAAAAATGGTTCAATAATTGATAGAGTCCACACCATAACTCCAACATTCTAAACCAAATCCATGCACCTTTATTCATTAAGAACTTTTTGATGATAAATCCCATAGCATAACCTAAAACACTATGGTTTGGGAGATATCATAAGAGAAAACAAATCAAACTATCTTCCTTCATGGATAGATAACATTACATGTGTTGTTAGCCCCAAGTGTGAACACATTCAACTCATTTTCCCTTCTAAACCCAATTTTTTGTAATTTGTTTGTTTCAACAACAAAATTCATATCTTCCACACATTAAGTATGAAAATTATGAAATAAATTTCATTTAACTTGACTCAACAACTATTTTCCAACAACACCAAGTATTCCTTTGGAATTGAATACAAATTCTATTTATGATTTTATTAATGTTTATTAAGAAAATGGTTCGATAATCAATAACGTTTGCATCATAGTTCCAAAAATTCTCAACCCAATTCAATGCACCCCTATTAATTGTTAGGTTTTCAAAAATATCAATAGCATTGCATGAAGCAATTTGGTTTGGGAAATTTCAACATGATAAAACAAAACAAATTATCTACCTTCATAAATAGATTAAATTACATGCAAGTTTTTTTGTATTAAATGAATGGTTAGGTTTGACTCAAATTTTTTTGTGCATATAAATAGTAAAATCTGATTTTAAAATATAATTTAAGGAAGTTATGAAATATAAGTTTGAAATCATGTGCATGTTCAATACACCTAATTATTATTTATATGTAGACTGAATTTTAATTTACAACGTATCAAATAATGATAGATAATTGATACTTTTGTGGAACTTTAATGTTTATTCATTTTTATACATATGATGTCTTAATATATCTCTAAAATTACAATAAAAATTCATTAACTATTAAGGTACATGTAAATGTTTTTTAGTTAATGAATTTTTATTGTAATTTTAAAAATATATTAAGACATCATATGTATAAAAATGAATAAACATTAAAATTCCACAAATTTATTAATTATGTATAACTACTTGATTTTTTGTATAAATGAATGGTTCATTGGTAATGTATGGTGAAATTTTTTTGTGCACATAAATACTACATTTTAATTTGAAAATAAATTTCAAATTTTTTTTGAAATATAAGCCAACTTAATAAAATGTATGTTTAATACATGCACAATTTATTATTTTTTTGTGGATTCAATTTTAGTTTACAACATATCAAGTAATGATACTTAATTAATATTTTAAAGAATTAATATTTTATTCTAGTGTTATCTATTAATTCCAATAATTTTTCCTTTTTCCATTTTATTATTCTATTATTTATTTAATTATTTATGACAAAATTATGATAATGATTGGAATAATTTTTTTTTAAAATTAGTAATTATTATATAATCTTAGAGAGTATTTTCATTTAACACTGCTATAATTTCATATATATATAATATTAGTTCATAATAGTTCCACCAAATTAGATGAAAATATGAATAATAATAGTTAAATAACTAACCTAGCTTAATTACTAACTGCAATATTATTATTAATGTTTTTGTAATTATAGCCAAATTTTGAAATTAAAATATCATTTTAAATTTATTATTGAATATTTATATTTGAGTTAATTCATTGTTTTACAAAATGTTAATAAGAAGTTATAATGGATTTGAAAACTTTAAAAACATTCAATCGTAATTAATAATTAATTATTTAATAGATAATTACATTTAATTATTTTTATAAAAAAACTACTAATCACCATATTGCTTAATAAATGATGATAATATGTTTAAATGTTTAATTATACAATATACAATTAAAAATAGTTGATAAATAATTACTACAAGTAATTGAGGTAAATAATTAGACCTAGGCTAGGTAGATTATTAGTTTAGGTTTAAGCCTAATTAACTTTAGACTAGCTTTTACAACTAGATTATAACTATTTGAATTACATTTAGGTTGTAAATGGATTACAACTAGTTTACAACTAAAGTTTTTATCCCATATTGTTTTGCTTCCATTCCATTAATCCAAACTATATAAAAGAGTGCATTAGGATTGTTGGAAAACACAATAAACTTGAAAATGTAATAGCTAGTTTGGATGAACCAATCACAAAAGTTCAACACTAAAGGTTAAACCAAATGAAATAGTATTTCATTTATTAATTGCCACATGGCCTAAGTCTAGGCATAACATAGGTGCCTAGGTCTAGCCCTAACTTAAACCTAAATTAAATGGCCTATGGCCTATGTTTAGGTTTAAACCTCATCTATGTTTAAGCACCATGTAGATATGTGGCCTAGCCTATTGAAGTGAATGTGCCATGTGTCATTTAACTATTTGTTGACCCCAAATTTTGTGAATGTACCATGCATCAACATTGTGACTATGCCATGTGTCACCAAATAATTAGCCAATTGTTCAACTTATATAGTTACAACCTAGTTGAAATTGTAATTATATTTTTGGGTGATGTCATGCCTAATCAGTAAATGAAGTTCATCCACTAGTCTAGTTAATAACATCCCTTGACTAAATTGGTAAAATATTTTTCAACTAAATTAACAAGTAATGGCATGTAATGGCTATTGTTGTGGTGTTGACATGTGGCATACACTTTTGACTATAATTTCATTCTTGATTTATATTTGTCAACATTATTGGTTAACAATTGCAAAAAATAATTTACAACTACATGTATAGTTTTTGATTTAATTTGTAGTTGAACATTAGTTGAAAACATAGTTACAAAAGGGGGGGTTTTCTACTAATGTAACCTAAGCCAAGTGGCTTAGGTGTCATAGGTTGTAAGAATGAAGACTTGAACCCTTCACCTTCACTTTGGGGTTCAAGTCCTCATCCATTGCACTACCACATTTTTTATATTAATTATATTTAACATAAAGTCATAAAGCTCAAATTTTTTTGCTTTGAATTAATGTTGGCCAATTTAGGTTAACTTAAGCATTTTTAGGCTAAAAAAAATTAATTTAAAATAATTATGTCACATCTAATCGCTTTTAGTCACATCATGATTACACAAACTTGAGGTGGTTACAAACATGATAAAATATCTTATAATGAAACTACCTAGGTTGATTTGGCAAAACACCTAAATTTAGGAACCTAAGCAAGCCTACCTAGGTTAACCTATTAGTAATGTAACATATTCTAAGTATATTTAAACATACTAAATGTAATAACTTTTTATGTTTAGTTAAGTAACTTACAAAGTAGCTTATATTATGAAGTAGGTTTTTATTAAGTAGCCTACATACATAGGTTAATTTAATAGGTATGTTAACCTAAACTAGTGTGTTAACTAGTTAAAAAATCGAGTTATAAATCACCTTTTTAAAAATGACTACTAATATTATGGTCATAATTATGTTAACAATAAATTATTTAATACACATACACGTGCACATGAATTCATGATTTGGAAAACCTCGGGGCACACAAAAAATTATGGCATGCCATGACAAATATTGGTGCCATGAATTCAAAACAAAAATTTATGGTGTCACAAAAAATCATGGATTGTCATAAAAATTTGTGACACCTTGTTGAATGGCATGCCATGTCATCATCACATGGAAGATCAAATCATTATTAATCACAAAAGACAACAATATTTTCAAGTAGTTAATAAATGATATTAATTCATTAAATCAATGACATAATCATGATGTTGACAAATAGGACCACATCATCTTGTTGGCATATAGCATGGCATGTCATCATCATGGGAGATTGAGTCGTTATTAGTCGCAAAGGTGGATGGTTCTTACAACTACTAACTAATGAATATATATATATATATATATATATATATGATAATTTAGCAAAAAAAATCAACAAGTTGTCATATTGACTACAATTGCAAAACCATCATGCCATGTGGTATGTTGATGTCTTTTGCCATTACTTAGTGATTGTTATTGTCCTAAATAGTTATAAATGTAATTGAAAAAAACAATAGTCATTTTTGTGTTTGGTTCAAAGGACAAATTTTATTATAGTGAAGGTAAAATTGTTAGACTTACATCTTGATGTAAAGAGCTATATTGAGGGATTTGACATCATTTCTAATAGAATGATTAACCAATAAATGCCTCATTTTATCCAAAGTAGTGTATGAGTCAATCATGTTGACTAATAATCAAATATTTTATTATCACCACAACACCAAAACATGTCTTTTACAACTGGTCCTATTTGATTATAGTCATTTTTCTAGTTGTTTGTAAAATCAATCATGCCATTTTCTAGTCGTTTTTCCCATTGTAGTTGAATAGGAAGTCATAAAAGACATGTTTTGGCACATGGAATGCCACATCATCATGTTATGAAACAAAAAGTCATTATTTTAGTCACAAAAGTCAAGGTATTTTTAATTAACTAGTTTTAATTTACTTAAAACATATTATTACAATTTCAAAAATAATCATATGTTTATCCAAAAAAACACACTAGTTGTCATATTAACCATAGTCGCAAAACCATGACATCACATGACATCTCAATGACGTTTACAACTACATATTGATTTTTGTGACTAAGTAGTTATAATTGTGATCAAAAAGGACAATAGTGATTTATTTGACTAGTCAAAAAACCCATAATATGTTGTTGTGAATGGAAGAGTCGTGGTTCCTTGGAGAATACACAACAATTGGGATCATAATGAGGGGGTTGAATTCTTTTCTTGTACACATGTAAAATAAAGAATTCAAAAAGTGATCATCATTTCAAAAAATGCACATGATCCTTGTAATGTAATGATGGGACAAAATTGTTAAAGAGTTGTGAAAGGATACCAAGATCAAATGTACAAAAAAAAACATGATGAACAAAACTAAGTGGAATGCACTCAACTAATGAAGTTCATATAAAAGGAGTTTGGAGATTCTTGCGAAAAGACTAGTAATTGCATTTATTTTCAAGAGTTGTCATCTTTAAAAAATGATTGATTTGTCAATAAAACATAAAATATTATGAATTGTTCAAGGCTTTTGAAATTGAAAAGATTGTCAATGTTTCCTTGCATGTTAGCTTGATGTAAATGCTAAAGGGAATGGAATTTACAAACCATTAACACAAGAAACATTAAGATGAAAAATGAAGACTTACAATCACAAAGCAATCTTTTGGAAGGATGTTGAAATCTAATTGGAAACATTCAAGGCACAATAATTACAAGTTTTGTGAACTTATATAAAAGTGTACATTACTCCCAAGCAATAACTACCCACCACTTATCATGATCGATCATGCTTGTACTCTTACAACAATTGCACTTGTCAACAAGGGGTTAAAAGAAAGCATGTGTCAATGTTTTCTTTCATATCTTTGAGTATACATACAAAAATAGCAAGGTACTCATGGATGTAATGGACAAGATCAATGTTGTTCAATCTAACATTGAATATGATGGTGAATGTGCTATCACAACAATTTGTCATTCACACATTCACCATGCTATCAAACTTGAGTATTCCTACGTGTCATGAATGTGTCATAAAGTAGGCACGTATGCCTCCATTAGTGGACTTACTTGATTTTTCAAAAGATTAAATAAATGAGTTGTTAATTTGGAGCTTGCATAATTTTAGTGATGAAAAGCAAAAAAATGTTCCAAAATCAAAGCATGGAATGAAATAAGTATTATAAGTAACAAAAGAAGAAGTCTCCAAACATTTGAACTTAGTTTCAACATTTCATGCATGTCAATTCCAATTTTGAAGTACTACACATCATTGTTGCCTAAATTCACAATCTTTGAGGAAATCATTTGGTTGCAAACATTCATTCAATGTTTATAGTTCTATGGTTTATGATTCCCTACATATTGGTCAATTACAATATGTTGATTGACCACTTACCTTCCACCCTATGCAAGTTCAATGGCAAATTCATTCACCTTACCACCATGTATAGGTTTTAGTTCAACACATCTAGCTTCTAGCACATTCTTTGCTTAGAATTGTTGCATCAACTCATTAATGTAATTTTTTTCCCATTCACTATCATGTTGTGGAGCACATTGTAGCAAATGACATGTTGAAGAAAGCACACATGTAAATTCAATTTGATCATCAACTATAAAAATATCTTTTTCAATATACCAAAGTTTTTCATTGGATATTTTGATTTCTCTAAAATTCCCCTAGCCTTTCCAGATCACATTTTAAATGCATGAAACACTTGAAATAACTTGGGACAATTTTGTCTTTAACTCTTTAAATGGCCATAACTTTTAGCCATCAAGTTTTTTTGGCAATGTGACTAGGCATCACATTGTAGCTTGCATTAAGGTATTTTCAACAAGGTAAATATCACTTGATTCAAAGAAAACTTGATTCCTTAAATTTCTTTTTGAACATTTTGGACTCCTTAGGAATTTGAATTCTCAAAATTGGAGTTCAACTTGCAAGTTTAATTTTAACTTCCTTTCATTTTAGGAAAGACGTTTTGCTATGTATCCCAAAAGTTGATCATGCACCCAATTAGAGTTGTGGTGCATGCTTCAAAAATAGAATGTTGAACTTTTGTTTATTTGTTAGCTACCATGAACCACAAATATAATGAACACCCCTTGTCCTTGAATATATATAACAAAATGCCTTCATGTGAATTACACTCATTGAAGAAATTTCCCCATGTACCTTTCTAATAGATTAAAGATAACCACAAGACTTTTGTGTTGTTCATAGACCTTGGTATCCCCCTAAAGACATAAAGGATTAATTTCTTGTTGTAAACTATGGCCCCACAATGGTGTATAAATACATATTGTAAACTTGAACAATTTGAAGGAATAATATTTTTTTGTAAATACTTTGGACTTTGGGATGCAAACATAATAATAAGAGCCACATGCACCAAGGTTGAAATCCTTTTCAAGGATTTTATTTGACACGTGGCATTCATGTGTTGGTTTATCATGCATTTTCACACACACTTTATAATTATGCTAGAGATAAATAAATTTTGACTACATCTTGATCCTATATCATTTAAATTTATGCATTCATCTGTTTTACCACATATAAATGAATAACTTGTGCGGAAAAAAATTCTTTAAAATTCATGAATTTGAAATCAAAAAATATTTTTGAACCAAATATCAACATATATATACAATAATGTCACAAGCATTAACTTTTTTTTTGCTATTGAATATTAACATCTATTGTCCCTTCAATTTTAAAAATGAATGGTGCACATTTGATAAGGAAAAAAAATTAGAGAAAAACCACTTGTCCATAATAATGTTCTAGTTGTTTTAAACATGTGAAAGGAGTTTTGAAAGATCATTGGTTAATGTCAAATTTTTAAATTTAAACTTTGCAAGTAATGGAGCCCATCCCCCATAAAAAACTTAACAATCCAAATTATTGTGATCTTGTTGTGATTTTTCAAAGATATAAGGGTGGGTTCTTCCACATTAACATGAACCACACCCACCCACTTCGGTGATTGCTTATCTTGAAATATTTTCAAAATATCTTAGGAATCTTTTGTTTGAAAGTTGAAAAACATCAAATCTGATTTAATAAGATGTGATGATATATAATTATGTAAATATTTGTTTTAAAAACCTATGCCAAAAGAAAAATCTCTCCAAGATTAAAACATTCTACAATGTTGTTGCCTAGATCTAAATGACATGTCAACATGTAATTAGTTGATAGGTAGTTGACAAAACACACAATCTATAGAATAGGTAGATATTAATAGGTAGCTAGTTTTTGAAAATTTTGGAATATTAGTGTATATATTGGCTAATTATTGTTTAAATAATTTTATCAGACTATTTATTTTTTCATTGACATGTATATAAATAGGATTGGAAACTTTGAAGAAGGGAGGAAAAATTCTATTTTTTCATTTCAAATTTGCAATGGAGAATAAAAACTTTCTATTTTCATTTTTTTTGGGTAATTTTGCAAGTTGCATACATATTTCTATTTATAGTGTTGATTCATAGATATTAATTTTTTAAATTCTTTTGAATGTACCTCTTGTTGATGAATTGAACTTGTTTTGGAAGTAGAAAATTTGAAAAGAACTTTGATGGGAAATGACAAAAAATCCTATTAACAATTGTCATGTTAAAAAACTAAAGACTTGCAACATTAGTATAATTTTTTACCAAAAAAATGAAAAAATAAGCAATGGTTATGCATCATGTGGCTCATATTAGTGTGAATGCATTGGTATAGAATTTTAACAATGTCCACATGCTTTGTGGTTCATATTATTGTGTTTTCACTTTTTGGGCTTTTGTATATGGATTTGGAGCACATCAATGGCCCCTTGAATATTAGCATTAACAAGATTAAAATAATTCTTTAAATTCTTCCAGGACATGCAATAAATTATTCCCTTTAGTTTATTTGGATGAAGTTGTTGAATATTGCATTCATTGAATGTACAAACTCACAAAGGACTAGATTTTCTTATAAGAAAAAATGCATTGCATCGCAAGTATTGATGTTGCATGTGTTAATTGTTGTAATGAACATGCTACTTTGATGTTCACTTGCATCAATTGCACACTTATATTTTGTATCATATTTTTCTCTTTTTATGTTTTAATATTTCTATAAATTGCCTCACAAATGACCAATTAAAAGTGTTCAATCTATCTTTTTTCATCTAACTAAATCATAAGAAATTGATAATATTAAATATTCCACCTTGCCTTAATTAACCCAATCACTTGAGTTTTGACTTAAGAGAAAATCATACATGCAAAACATCTTGTAATTATGGAAAATCAACACGTCAATAATTGTTTAAAATATGCTTGGAACCTCTTCATGGTCAAATTAATTCAAAGTGTGTGCCCTTAGTGAAGGAGAAATATTACAATTCACTCACAAGGATAATATTTGTCTTGTGTTTAAATTACAAGTTGATTTTATAAAGTAGGATGTTTTTAATGACCTCATGATGTTGAACATATGGAGGCCCTATAAAAAAAAGGGAAAAGTTGTTAATAGTGCATTTTTAAGAACCCATCAACTACCACCTTGTTGCCATTTTGTAGTTATTAAACAAAAATAATGTATGAAGAAAAAAACAAGAAAGACCATGGGGTCTAACACAAAAAATAAAATAAAAATCTAGGAACTACCTTCCACATGAAAGATCTAGCAGGCTAAAAGGTAGAAAAAGAAAAAACAATAAAAAAATTCAAATCTAGTTAGGGTCTGCTTCACATGGAATTTCTACTCCTTCATTTATACTTCCATTGTCCAACATTAAGGGCATCAAATCTACCCTTTTCTTTTTTTTAAAATGTGAATATGATCCCTTTTCCATTTCTAGAGATGATATTCATCTACCTACCAATAGTAACTACATAGTTATTAAGATGTTTTAGACTAACTAGACTAAGGAAAATTACCCATTAACAATTATAAATTCTAAATAATAGATTCAATGCAAATTACACAAAGTAGATGATGCTAAAGAAAAGGATACATTACAACAAATGCACAACAATAGATGATGAGCACAAGAAAAAAAAGGTCACAATGGTGCAAAGGAAGACATTGTAGCAAAAAGATACATTATGGCAAAGTAGGATAAAACTAATTGATTAAACGAAATTTTTTCTTTTCAATTTTTTGATGTTATGTTAGTTACAAACATCCCATGAAGGATTTCACATTGAATGGTGATAGGTTTTAGGAACCTACCTAAACATTTAAAAGTGTAAAAGGTATTCCACAATAAAATGAGCCAAACCCAACTCCTTTGTCCTTTAAAAAAAAACAAATTTGAAATGGCATTCAACCATTGCACAAAATTTATGGTTTAATCACATATTTGATTTATACAATATATTATTATAATAAAATTTAGTTTCTTTGAATTTTATAACCTATCTTTATATCTATCCAAGAGTTATTGGAAATAAAATTGCAAATTCTGAATTTTATAATTTATTTATATATCAATTCCAATGATGATCCAAAACCATGTAAAGTCTAATAATTATTCAATCTACATGAATATGAAAAATTTCCAAGAAAATATAGATTAATTTTGATAATTTTATGTGACTTACTTAGGACATCAGGATTGGTTACAAGTGTTTTTTCACCTTCAAATGTTGATATAATTGACTCATATTTTTATATGTCATTTTAAAATGTATATTACATTACACTATGTAGATTACATGAAAAACATTCAATCTTATGTGAAATTAAAAATTGATAAATGTGTTATTTAGGAGTGGTTACACTTGCAGTGGTTCATATTATTGTAAACTTACCTTAAACAAATATTACTACTGAACTAAAACCAAAGTGGAAATGTGACCCAAAAAATTTCCAAAATCTAATGATTTTCCCCAAAAAATAAGGACAATGTGACATAATATTAATTTTAAATTTTTTTTCACGTTTAAAAAGAATTCCACGCAAAAAAAAGGTTGAAACAAAGGTGTTGCAAATGAAAACATTGCAATAGAACATGGTGAGCAAGAAGATGTTGCAACAAATGAATTACAAGGGTGTGAATGAGGCCATTTCAATAAAAACACATTGAACATGGTAATGTAGACATTGCAACAAATGAAGGTGATGGCACAAACGAAAAGATTGCAACAAAACAAAGTGAACAAGGATGCAACAACAAACAAAGACACTTCGACATAACACAATGTGCAAGAAAATGGTGGACAACAAATGAAGACAATAATGTAAGTGAACTTTGACAATAACAACAACAAGTGAAAACAATGGCATGAATGAACTTTGAAGACACAAGCAAAAAAAAATGTTAAATTGATAGAAGTTTTGTTGTATTATCAATGCCATAAAAAACACAATCCATAGCTACATCAATTTGTTGATGTAATAACATCTTCCCAAGACCCATATGTACACTAATAGAAAAATGTCATCATGAACAAAGGTAACTATCACTAACAACATATTCCCTTAAACCTAACTTAATCACATGTGTGGATAAATTACGTAATGTCAAGTTAACAATGACAAGTTAGATGTTGTTACCAAGGGCCTAATGGGGGTCCATTTTTGTGTTAGGGCCTATCATTGGGACAACCTATTCCTAGGTGTGAACTAACCATTAATTTTACTTGAGTTTTTCACTTCATGGTACTTTTGGTGGGTATCATTGATGATTTAAGTAATTTGGAGTGAAGGTAATTTTAGTAATGTTCCCAAAAAAAAGTTGTGCTCAGATAAATAAAATATTAAAAATCCACAGAAGTTTACAACAAATTTTGCGATATTGAAAAGTCTCTTATTTCAACCCCAAGGGTGATTGCTAATGGCAGCTATAGCCCATTCTAGGACCATTGGATGGCATCAAAGGTCATGGTTCAAACCTAATGGAGTGTAGGTGAAATTCTTGTCACTTGTCTATTGATGAGTTTGATTTGGGGGTTGCCAATGGCTTGACAGGTCAAGTCTATCATTGCGCTCCAAAAGAAAAATAAAATCTACTATTAAAAACCAAAATGGGGATAATAAACTAACTCCCTACTAACTCCAAACCTTCACATTTCACACTTAGCACTAAACATACACATAATCATAATGAATTTCACATATAATTCAATAATCATTATTAGAAATCCAGTCATGTGCGATTACACAATTCCATTCAAATCCACTTTTAATGGAATGGGACTTGTCCATACCACTGCACATTCAATGTAATGGATTGGTCTACCCAAATCCAATTTTAGTGGAATCGGACTAGTGTCGTTTCACCATACATTGGATGTAGTGCATTAGTCCACCCAAATCCAATTCAAAATGTTAAAAAACACATTTTTCTTCTTTTAGAACCCTCCTACTTCCAAAGCTCATAACTTTCTCAAATCCTATTCAAATTGAGTGATCTAAAGTGCAATGAGAGTGTCACCTTAAGCTCTATAATTCATCTTGGAAATCTAAAAGCAGCAAATCAACATACAAGGACTGTTTGGGTGTTTCAGAACGGTTTCCTAATGTTGGGTATGGCATTTTTTCGATTTTTTGACCATGCACACTTTGAAGGGCCATAACTTTCTCATTTTTGATCCATTTTGGACAATTTTTAGTGCTATGAATGCACCAAGATGAAATCTCCAACTTTTCTTTGGACACCATAAACAAAGGATCCCTGCTTTGATTTTCGTCGAGCTTTGAATCCTTATGTGTTTGGACATTAGCCTATCTATTTAATGCATTGGTAAATAACAAAACTTCAAGTTTATTAGATTTTTCTAGTGATGGTACAACCAACATAATAATAGCCAACCTAAGTATAGCCAACATAGGTACAACCAACATAAGAATAACCAACATAGGTATAACCAACATAACATAAGTGTAGGTACATGACTTAATTATAGCCTAAATATAACCTAGATAGCCTAAGGTAGCCTAGATGTAGCTTATATAACCTAGGGTCAACCTACAATATAGCCTAGGTTACCTTAGGTGCTTAGCCTAGGTAGTCTATGTTTGTTTAAGTACCTTTCCTAAGTTAGCCTAAATCAAGCAAGTCTAATATATTTTAATTAGGTTATTTAAATAGGTTGAAAGAAAGTGTTATGAGTTTTTGTTGACATGTTATTTCACATAAAAAGAAAATGGTGCAATGGTTGAAGACTTGGCCTTTCAAAGTGGAGGTGAGGGGTTCAAGACTTGAATCTTGCAACCTAGTTGGCAAAACCAACCTAGCCTTGCCACATGGCAACATTTCATTGGATGTCTAATGTTTGCCACATGGCAACATATAATTGGATGCTTATGTTTGTCATGTGGCAACACATTAAATGAATGCCTACACATGATACGTGGCATCATCTCAATGGAGAAGGACTTGCCATATTTTAAAATAATCATTTGATCCAATGCCAACAGAAGGCCCAATTTGGACCATTTGATGATTTTTCATGATTGTGTTAAATAGTATCACTAGACCAATTCATTAAGGTTCCACCAATTGTTGCCATGCAACCTCGATCACTAGTCCATACCATTACATTAGGCCAAATGTCACTATAGTGGAATTGGTCTAATCCACTAAAAAATGAATGGATTACATAGTGGCTGGGACCACATCTCCTAGTAGTGAATCCAAACCTGTGCACACATTGAAAAGCAAATGAAATTAATATCAACTTCAAACATTGTTCAAGAATCCAAGCCAGCGCACACATTGAAAACAATTACTTCAAATGATAGAATACTAAATGAATTATTCCATGAATATGACAAAACATTTATAGAAAACCTTCCATTTAATCATGTATTTTCTTTAATACATTAACCCCATTCCAAATAGATGGGAGTTAAATACCCATTTCACTTCCAAAACATTATTTACTTTCTTCCAAATTACATCAAGTTCATTATGACCCATTGTTAAGACCTTCCACATGATTTGGATGATATAATACAAACCTTGACTATCAATGTAGCCTACTATCAAATAATGACAACAAAACATGCAAGTCAAAAGTAGATATACGAACATTACAATTATTTGTTGGGTTTTAATGGTGTTTGTAGATGATGTGCATGATATGTAGAGTATATGAGATGGTAATTGCCATGGGGTTGGTAATTCAATGTGAAGGTCATGGCCAACATGATGAAATTTGATAATGGAACAACCCATGGTAATGACCACACATAATTGTCATTGGTCACTTAATGGAATAATTTTTGTTGTAAAAATGGTGAAAATTGTTCATTGTCAATTAATCATATGATAGTCACATGAATATCAAATATGGATTGGAAATTCCAAACCTCTTTTCTATCATATGCACACTAATTAAATATTATTTAAAATGATCAATCCCAAAACTCCAATATTTAAAAATATTCGATAATGAAATTTGTGAGTAGAAATGAAGAGTAAGAGGACATTGATATGCAATGCAACACAACTTTGAAACCAAACAATAATATATATTTATGGGTTGAATAGAATTGAAAGATTGAGGCTTGCATGATTCTACAATAGAAGTAAGGATAAAACCTTTGACATTAATTCACTTGACATATATGTTGTTGAAGAAATGGAAAAAACCAAAAATCCTACACAAAATAGTGATCCATTGAAGGTAAGGGATGCCTTCAATGGGATTAACAAATAATTTGTTCAACAAAAGTGAGGGGTGGTGCTCCCATTATATGTTTTCAACCATTTTGCCACATTTCACATAAAGTTTTAGATGTTCCCAATAGCAGCACAACTCTTTGCTTGTGTGTTCTTTGCCAAAAGTTCTATTCCTTTATGGTACAAAATTACAAAATTGGATTAGACAAGAAGGTTAAGCCTCCCCTAAGTTGAATGGTTGTACACAAGATTGGATTTTCCACCCAAATTGGACACCAAATAAGTTTTATGTCTAATCTTCCATTCACATGGAAAGGTGTTGTGAGAAAGATAAGGTGGTGTGTTCGAGGACATGTTCTTGTTCTTATGCATTATAGTGAATGTTATAATTTGCAAAGAGGTTGTTGGGAGAAAGTGACTTGTGACGAGGCAATGTGGAGAAGGTTGCTTGACTTGTGACCTACAATGTTTCCCTTGTTGTTCAAAAGGAAAAGTTGCAACGTATGAAGAAATTGCAAAGTTTGTGCACTTCCATTCTTACATAGAAACAACATGTAGGTTATTCTAAAATTCCCTGTTGCGAACTCTACTATCAAAGATATTGGAGGTGAGTTTGTAGCATTTTATGTTTCGAAACAACTTTTTGAAATGATGCATTGTTGGGTTACATGAATTGTCAAAACCGTCAAATCCTCCAAATGTATTTGTGTTCCCTAGTTGATATTAGGCCTCCATGTCAAGATCACAAAGAAATTATATTTCTTTTATAAAATTTGTTGGTAGAAATGGACATTCGGGGAGTTTAAGAACTTTTCTTGCATCTTGAGCAAGTTGCAACATATGTTTTATTTATTTACTTTACAAATTAAACAAAACATCAATCAAGGAATGGGATCTGAAACTCAAAGGGAGAGGGTCTTTGAAATGTATGCAAGATGTCACAACCTCAAGGGCAATAGCCGAAGGGAATAGGCCTAAAAAATATTTGACTAGCATGGGAGTAGGACTTTCATAGTGTAATGATGTATAACATGTTTTTAAAATTTGGATCATGGAAGGTTTACATGCAAATAGTGGAAGGCCCTTTCAATTGACAAAGGTGGGAAGTTGGAGGTGCTTTCAAATACAAAGGAGAAAAATCCTCAGAATGGGTAACTACATGAATAACCAAAGCTTTGTAGAATTCTTATCATGGTGGATCAAAAGGATTTGCCTATCATTATTTATAATGAGGAATGGAACTTTGGATGTCCACTATATATAGAAAAAATACACATGATTCAAGGTTGTCCATAAAAACCACCTTGCCTTTGGACCCTTTTTCATCCTCCACAGCTTTTCCTAGAATATAAAATGTTATTATTTGCAAATAATAAAATAAAATAAAATATTAAAAAAATTATATATAAATCGAGTGTTAAGACTAATGGTCTTCATTTATTGCACATGGTTATTAAAACATTGTTCGCACAAAGTGAGGATGAAATTGATATTGTCATTGACAATGAGAATCATATCTTATATATAAATTCACTTGTATTCCCGTATGTGATGTGACGTTCTGCTGCATAATCATTTTTTATGTTTTTGCTGCGGAACCGACCATAGGGAAAAGCATTTTCGTCTAGAACTGGCACCCCCGGGAAACCCGTTTGATTTCTACACAACTATACGTCCGTCCGTCCGTCCGTGATAGGGCGTTCCGACCTGTTAACGGTCTCTGCGATGCCGATTCTGCAACCCCCCAGAAATGAGCCGCATAGACCAATTTTGCTACGTATTTGCTTCTTTTTTAATCTTTTTTTTGGATTTGTTTTTTCAGAAAAATCTAAGGCTACGTATTTGCTTCTTTTTTTATCTTTTTTTTTTTGGATGACGTCTGGCCAACAGCTCCGGGGAGCATTCACAACAATCGTGCAGGAGGAGAGGTTGCTTCTGGTCCGAAGTAAGTAACGGCGGGGGGGGGGCACGGGTGCATTATGCACCGGGTTCACACTAATAATAATAATTTCACACATGGTTCAAAATTAGTGTATCTTTCTAAAAAATACTTGTTTTGTTGCTTTTTTTTTTTTTTTTTTGAAAATTTAATTTTTTTACATAGCACTCGTTAAAACTTTGAACCAGATCCTAAACCTGAAATTTTGCACTCGTTTTAGAACCAGAATTGGAAATGAAAATTTTCATGACACTGGACCAGAACTCAAACATGGATTTCTCCTGCTGCTATTAACCAAAAACCACAACAAGGGTCACAGTTCTTAACCCAACCAGAGCTAACTGGACCCAAAGGTTTACACAGAAACTTATCATTCTAGTTTTGTATGGAACCAGCCAATCAATCTGGAGCCAAATCTGACCTTCACCTCGTTATGAAAATTTGTCAACACCTGAACTAAAACTTTAACCTGATCCACTGTAGTACATCAGCAGCTTGGACACTAAATGTATTATTTTCAGAAATGTTGAAATTTTCAAACAAAAAATATATTTCAAAGAAGAAAAGTTCAGGAATATTCTTTTTTTGACAGAAATATTCAAAATTAATTAATTATTCAAGAGAGATGTGTTGAAATTGCCCCTATTACAGCACAGTTGCAATGAGTAATCCATTACAATCATGAGCTAGGGGAAAAAAATTGCTACAAGCCGAATCAGCAAGGAGAGGGCAAAGGAAAGATTCGAGCATGCTTATCTGACTTCATCCATGTCAGCAATGGTCGAACATATGAAATATTCATTCTTTATTAACACTGGATTGAGAGGACAAGCATATCCATCCATGGAGGATGGACCAAACCTGACCTATCAGCGGGAGCCAAACCCACTTTCTGTCCTATCGGTGGAAGGCAAACCCATGGTATGCCCTGTCATTGGAGATTTGGTAGACAAACAGATATGGGCGCACGGGGGCGGTTGGGGAGTGGGAACAAAGATGAGAAATACCCCTGACAAGCTCTGTCGAGCACAAATACTGATCAATGTTTCTCAGTGAGGACTCCCACCTGCTCCTGGTGCCTCGTGTACAGTTAACAAACCAGACCACGCAATTGACCCCCAATGAATAACATGTTGGGTTACACTGTGTTTTTAAAACAAGGTTTTGTAGAAAAGTGCTAAGGTGATGAGATGATTCATTAACAGATTTAGCCAGGTTTGGCTACAACTGAGTTATGACAACATCGCAAACTTGTCTTCTCCTTTTACTTGTGTTTTTAGAATATTTTAACAATTTATTCAAGATTAAGTGCTAATAAAGTGTTGATATAATAGACTTTTCCTTAAAGTAGAGCCCTGTTGGGCTTGACATTCATCTCTTATTTGGTGCCTTATCCCCTTTTGACTGTTTTCTGCAAAGTCCAGCAATAAGGGACCAAATTTTGAAAACTTAGCATGAACATCCTTCCAACAACTTTTCTTTCATCTCATGGGCTGCCCACCTATAAATCATGCTATGTTGTGGTTTATGGAAGTCCAAGGAAACCATGGGGATTATAGATTAGGGGTTAAGGCTATATAGGTTACATATGACTGTATATGATTATTTATGGCTATACAGACCATATATAACTATTTATGGATATGTATGGTTATATATGGCTATATAGACTCTATATAATTATATATGATTATATATGACTATACATGGCTATATTGACTTTATATGAGGCTATATAGGACTTAGAACTTGAGATTTTAGGGTTTTTGTTTGTAGGATTTGTTTTTTGTTTTTGTAAGGTTTAGTTTTTAGGGTTTGTCTTTGGTCTTTATAGGGTTGAAAGTTAGCATTTGAAACTTGATAATTTGAGATTTCAAATTTTTTTAAATGTAATTAAAGTAGGGGCAGATCCTTAGGGTTTAGGGTTAGGGTTAAGGTTTGGGGTTTAGAGGTCTGATTTTTATGGCTCATGACGACTATATAAGATAGAGAAAGAGTTCAAACCAAATTCTTTCTTTTCATTTTCATTTTATCAGACCAAAATCTCTCTTCTCATTTTCACTCTAACACATCAAAGTTTCTCTTTTCACCATTGCTTTAGCACACCAAAATATTTCTCTCTTTTCATTTGTTTACTCAAGTAAACAAGATGTCATCTTCAAGCTCAAGCCATGATTCTTCCTCAAGTGAGTGGACTTCTTTTTCAAGTGATGAGGAAATGTTGTTTGATGAAATGGACCAAGAAGTTGTTATGTTTTTCCAATGTGTTTTTAATACTCTCAACCCTAAAGACCTTCTAAACGACCATGAGGATGAGGGGATTGGGGAATTCGTTGATTGGATGGCAAGGGTCTAAGATGTTTTGGCCACAATGCAACACACACCCTCATTCAAAAACCTCACCAACTTCACAATTTGAGGAGTTAATAAGTCGAGTAGTGCCAATAATCTCCTCCCATGCTAGGTCCACATGTGAGCCTTTTTGGCCTTCAAAGTTGCATGATTAAAGGTAAGTTTTAGGGTCCGAAATTAGGTTTAGGGGCTGAAATTAATGTTTGGGATGACTTGAGTTTGAATTTTGGGTTTATGTTTGTTTGTTAAGGTTAAGGTTTCAACATTAAAATTAAGGTTTTAAGTTCTGGGGTTTTGATTTTAGGTTTGAAATTGGGGGTCAGGGTTTAAGGTTTAAGGTCTGAAATTAAGGTTTAGGATGGTTTAAGTTTGACTTTTGGGTTTTAATTTGTTTTTTAGGGTTAAGGTTTCAACATTAAGGTTTATGTTTTTAAGCTTTAGTGTTTTGATTTCAGGTTTGAAATTTGGGGTTAGGGTTTTAGGTTTCTAGTATGAAATTAGGGTTTAGGATGTTTAAATCTGAATTTTAGGATTCAATTTGTCTTTTAAGGTTAGGGTTTCAATATAAGGTTTAGGGTTTAAGGTTTAGGTTTTGCTTTAAGGTTTCTATTTTAGGAATGAAATTTCAAAATTAAAATTTCAAGCCTAAAATTTAAGGTTTCAAGGTTGTACTTTTGGTTTAAGGTTTGAATTTTAAGGTTAGGGTTTGCATATTAACGTTTAGGTTTTAGGGTTTGAAATGAAGGGTTTCAAGTTTAACATTTGTGGGTAAGCTCTAAAATTTAGGGCTTTAAGGTTTAAAATCTTCATCTATATCATGTTTGGGGATGTGTTAGTGAAAATGGGAAGACCATCAAAATTGGGGCTTGGACAACGATTTTTGTGCTTCATATTGTTCATGAAGATCGATAACATCTCCATCTATGATGCCTTCATGTGGAATTGGCCAAAATCATCATTGTGTGATGATGTGATATTCATCACATCATGCATTAACCATGCCCTAGCAGATGAAATCCGTTGGCCATCATCTTTTGAAAGGGTTGCCTTGGGTAGCCAATGGCATGAATTGCCAAGGTGCCTAGGGTTCATCGCATTTTGAGAAAAATGTGTCCATTGCAACTTGTCCAATGCAACTAAAAAATGTATGATAGAATTAGATTACAATTAGACAAACTAGTTACAACGGATATGACTTTCTCATAGTGTCAATAGGACATTTGTTGCAATTTAAAAACCATGGAAAGATTCAAAACATTGGACATGGTTTAATGGCTATAAAAAGATATATGTAATGAACAATATTGTGATTTTGGACCACCATGGATTGTTTATTTATATAAATTCAGGCTATGCCCTTAGGCCTTATCATGATGTTAACATTATTCACCATTCAGCCATCCATCGAAAGTGGTGTGAATACTTCACCCATTGGGATGATTATTTTAAGTATGTTTTAGCGATCTAGGGTACTTGGGGGAAGAAATGTTCATCATGAGGAGGATGGGGAGGCAAGAGTTACAATCGAATGTAGACCATGGTGTCGTTGATGTTTACAATAAAATGCATGTGGGGTTTAGGGTCCAAGTGGAATGGGGAATTAGTGGACTTAAGCAAAAATGGAAATGCCTCATGAAAAGATTTGATGCCACAAAACCCAAATTATCCCATCTTTTCCAAGTCATGTGTTCTCCTCACTAATTACCTTCATTGTCATCGGATGGACTTCACATACAAGATCATTGGAGATCAAAACCTTGGCCTTATTACACAAGGGTAGATTGGAAGGGTGAAGGCACATTAAGGTGGACCAAAAATGGCACATGTGGAGTCCATAGTTTTATTTTTCTAGAATTTTTAATTCAATTGTTTAATGTTTTGGCAATGTAAAATTGTCCATTTGAAAATAAAAGGCAAATGGATTACCTAAAACTTAAACTTATAACTTTTAAAATTGTGACATGTTTCGATTTGATTAGCTAGAGGAAAAGTTAGAAACAAAAACATGGGTTTTTTCAATTTTAATAATTGGCCATTGTTATGTAGGGTATTAATGTTTTTTTTTTTACAAAACAACAATTTTCAATTTTTCCATTTTAATAAATCATGGACTTTATAAACTATTGGTAATCTTACGAAATTTTAATAAGTTAAAACATCGAACTTACTTGTAAGCCCTTATTTTTAACATTACAATAACCTCACAATCATATTAAGGGGAAAAAAAAAACATTTCACACATGTTTATTATGTAATAAAAGTCCATAAATGTTTTTATGGACTATGATTGAAAATGTTACATTGTTTAAAAAATCCACCTTGTTATGAAATGATGAGATTTTATTTTCAAATTTGATTTTACAAATGTTATAGATTAGTTATATGAATCCCTTCTATAATTTTCAATCATATCCCAACATTAATTGTGTCATGACGACCTTAATTTTGGGTTTACGACCAAGGCAAGGGCATGGAAAAGTGCAGGCCAAAAGTGCAACCCGGAAGTCACATTTACATTCCTGGAGTGTGAATGAACCCACACACTCCCAAGTGGACTCCCACTTTGGGAATTGGAGTCTCTATGAAGTTTCGAATGTTCAAAGAGAGATTTCAAGGGTCAAAATTCATTGGATTAAAAAGTTCCTTATACCATGGAAAAGTTCATGAAACATAGATGTTTAAATGAACTTGCATGATTCATTTAAGTACTTAAAACATAAGTTATGCCCGAAAGAAGGGTTGAGAGTCAAAGTGTCAATTTGATTCCTAACCACTAAAAGTCAAGAATCGCCTTGATTTACATGCGTGCAGGTGGTGTACCACATATCATTGGAAAGTTCTCGACAAGGGTTACAACTTTGTTTTAGAACTCACCTCAATTGGAGGTCTTCGCAAGAAATTACGGGCATCCAAAGTGGTGGGAGTCCCAATTTTAGGAATTTTGGGACTCTTGACTTTGGAGTTTCGAGAAAAATGACATTTGGATACAGCCCCTATGACTAATCGTAGAGAATAATATAAGGGGAAAGTGGTGGCTTCCCCCAAGTTTAGGCCATGGTGAGTCTTGTGATTTTGTGTAAGTTCGTGGCTCGTCTGTGCACCAAAAATGTTCCAACTTTGCACTAACCAACTTGTTGTTTGGTTTGTGCAGGTCCATGTGAATAATTGACCTATTTGTCATTCATCTTAGTGCCCATCCCAGAGTTCCAGGGTGCCCCTCTTACCCCCAAAGTGCTATAAGTTAGGGTGCATACCCTAATTATTTTTTCCGTTATTTTCATTTTTGGACTCACATTTGAGTCTTTTAAAGAGTTTTGGGGTGTGTCAAATTGTACCAAACTTAAAGGTACCTCCCCCTAAACTACTTTTATGACATCAAAAAATGGACACCTTAGTATGCCTAAACCCAGAGACTATTAAATATTGTCATAGATGCTAATGCAATGAAGTTCATTCATTTGAATGATTTTCCGTGTAGTTAACTTTTTGTTTAGTTTCAATTAACTCCTAATTAACTTTCAGTTAAGTTTTAATTCATTTTCACTTAACTCATAATTCACTTCCAGTTGACACTTAATTCATTTTAATTAAGTTTTAATTAAGTTCGAATTAACTTTTAGTCAACTTTGAGTTAAGTCATAGTTAATTTTTAATTAACTCTTAATCAAGTCATAGTTAACTCTAATTAACTCCCACTTGACTTCTAGTTAAATCCTAGTTAACTTTTAGTTAAATTTCAATTAACTAATAACTGATTTTCAGTTAAAAAGGCTCTTAAAAAGCTTATTTACTCGATGCACACATATAAACCTTGTTGGAAGCTTCTTTGAGTTAAATTCCCAAAGGATATAAATAGAAGTAGAACTCCTCATTTTTTTCAATTTGTTCAACATTAGTTTTAGGCACAATCTTGCACCATAACCTTATCATGTTCTTTTCATATTCATGTTTGCATATGTTAGCACAATAAGAATATGTTTTTATGTTATCTTACACATCTCGTGTTCTTATTCTTAATTTTTGTGTTATTGTTTTTAATTCACATAAATTTTGTTTTGTTCCTTGTTTGAAAATTAGACTTAGACCTTTCCTTTAACCTTTGTTCTTGTGATTCTTTGTGTCCTTGACAGGTACAAATCTAAACTTGTGAAAACTTGTAGTTTAGGATGTAAGGTTTGGTGTTATGGGTTTAGATCTAAAATTAGGGTTGTAGGTTCTAGGGTTTTGATTTCAGGTCTAAAATTAGGGTTTACAACCCTAAAATTAAGGATTAGGGTTTTTATTTTGAAATTAAGATTTTAGGTCTGAAATTTAAGTTTACAGACTTAACATTAAGAATTAAGGTTTTAGGTTATAAAATTAGAGTTTGAAGACTTGGGATTGAAGTTTTAAGGTTTGAAATTAAGGTTTATAGATTTGAAATTAGGGATTTAAGTTTAGGTTCTAAAATTAAGGTTTTAAGGTTTGAAATTAAGGGTTATAAACTTAAAGTTAATGATTAAAGTTTAGGTTCTGAATTAAGGGTTTAATGTATGTAATTAAGGTTAATAGACTTGGGATTAGGGTTTAAGGTCTAAGGTATGAAAATATGGTTCTGATATTAAATCTATGAGGGTTTCAAATTAAGATTTATTCATATGAAATTAGGGTTTTAGGTCTAATTTTTTAAAAAAAAGGATTGCACTATCATAATGTTTTACATCAACATGCTAATTATAATTCCAAAATAGCTTTAACTTCTGTTCTAAACTTTTTTTTTGAAATCACACCTCAATTTTTAGCCATCTTCAAATTGCTAATTTTAACTTTGTTTTTTTTTTTTCTTCACGATTAATATCCATCTTCCTTAATAGGAAGGCATCATGAACATCAAATGTAGATGAGAATTGACTTGCCATGGTTGCCATGGTCTTAGAATTCACAACTATAATTTCCCCCTTGTTAAGTTTTACAATATGGCCTTGCATGTATTTCAAGGTGGTCAACGAGACAAGATCTAAAGAACTGGCACCAACGAAAAGTGTAGTCGACTGATTAGGGGGAGGGCTATTACTAGGGCTAGGAGATGAGGATTGGGTTATGGGTGTGCAATCAATGAGGCTTTGTCACCTTTTCAAAACATTTTGACTTGCATGTCCATTAATGGATTTTAGTCTTTCCAAAACCACATCATGTTGCAATGTGGCTTGTTTTAAATTATCTTCATTGGAAGTACCTATCTTCAATTCTTTCAAAGTTTCCCATAGTTGGTTTTTTAATGTCTCTTCAACAAATTGGGGATTTGGGTAGGTTTTTAGGTAATCTTTATTAAAAAAATTCCAAACCACATTAGGGATCAATTAAATCCCATTTTTTTGCCAATGTTGTACATGGCAAAATAATGGTTATATGATGTTACAATTGTGCTAAAATGTATAAATTCCACAATCTACCAAAGTAACTTCTTTTAGTGGGGTTGTGTGGGCTTGTGCAATGCCATTGATTTGGACATTTGAATTTCATCCATGAACTTGTTAGCATTTGATGGGCTCCCCATTCTTGAAAACAAACCCACACCCAACACTCACATTTAGATGACCCTAGAAAACCTAGGAATGGACCCTAATGACCAATTGCTAGTAGCATTCAACATTAATTTACATGAGGCAAACATGTTGCAATATGTAAGGTTTACAAGAAGCCCAAGAGGACTAGAAACAAAACCAACTTAAATAGAAAATTCAATGTTTCATGACAAGCCAATCAAGGGTTGGGTATGTGACATTACCAAGTTGGTCAAAATGACTAGAAACAAACCCAACTAAAACATGGTTGTTATTTTCCTAGTAAATTTGTTTAACCATGAGGCCTTAAACATAAACCCAAATTAGCAAGATGGCAACCCTACCCACCTAAACAAATAGCATGAAAAAAGGCTAGTTACATTTACAAATTATTCAATCATATCAACTAGTTACACTAACAAATTAAATTAGATTAGTTAGCTACATTTACAAATTCAACAATCAGATCAGTTGTTGGTTATATTTTGGAGTAATTCGGGTTTGGATATGTGGCATTACTAAGAAGGTCAAAATGACTAGAAACAAAACCACTTAACATGGTTATTACATTCATGACCAAAAAATACAAAATACCAACAAAAACAAATGCAAATTAGATTTTTTAGTCTATTCTAAAAATCATAAGAGATTCAACAAAAGTCATATTAAAATCATGTTTATTTACATACTTTGATTAGAAAAAAAATCAAATATGAAAAACATGTTTGTTTAACTATCTATTTTCAACAAACATTTTAAGCATTCTAGTTTAAATTGTAGGCATGTTTTTAGAAAATGACTTGGAAGTTTATAAGCTTGAATGGCTTTGTGGTAAGATGCATTGTCAATTTTCACAATCTCAAGTGTGTTCTAGGCCATGGTATTGCCCACAACGTTGTACCAAGACTTGTTAACTCAATGAAGGCGCCACATCATTGATGGGTCCATGGGCAAATGAGTTAGAATATGTGCAATAACAAAATTATGTATGGGAGGAAGGAAAAGATGGCATGGGTGTTTACATGAAGGTTTTTATCTATGAGTTTTGGGATAGAAGGCCTTTCCAAATCTAGTTTTAAGAAAAAAACTGGTTCAAGGTTTTAGGTTTCAAGGGATGGGGCGGTTGAAATTTTGGTGTGGTTGGAGGAGGATTTCCAAACTTCTTCTTGGATTTTGTAAGACATGAAGTTGTTAAGGTTTGAAGGATATCACAAAGCTTGCAAGCAAAGACATAATGTGACCACAATGAAAGTAAAAAACATTGCCAAAAAGTAAAGTCTTTGGCATAACAAGCAGAGAAAAGATCATCCTCTTCACTTGAAGAATTGGAGAGAAACATGGTATCCAAGGCTATGGGATAAATTTCACTTTAAAAAAAAAAAAAAAAAAAAGAAGTTTTGAAGGGACAAGAAAACTAGGGCACATGATAATTAGAACACATAACACACATATATTGAATGGTAAATACACACTCAGAATCACCCACTAGCATGAGCATGTGGTCACCTAACTCAGATCCTAGGACCACTTAAGTTATTACCATTTTCAACAAAAAGAGGCTTGAGGTTTTGAAGGGGTCATATCACTTTGATCTCTCTCTTAAGCCCACTGGCCTTCCTTCTCCTTCTCAAATTTTTTAGTCCATATGAACTCAATACCACATCAAACTTCCACAGGAACCCAAGTTCTTGTTTACATTTAGTAACATAAATCCTTCAACCTACAAATTGTTTAATCCAATGTTCCTGACACCATCCCTCAAATTGACAACACATAAAAACAAGAAAACAACACATATCAACTCCCCAATGACTGCTTCACAAGTCTTACAAAGAACCACAACCTTCTTTCACATGTTCCACCCTGTAAATTCAATAGATTATGGCTGTTTTTTACAGTTCCCAATAATCATGATACTCTCTCATGAAATGCAAGCCAACAACATTCACATACAGATCAACCCAACACACACAGATTGAGAAGGATTTCTGGCCACTCTTGAGACTTCTACGATTTTCATCATCCCCATCAAAACCAACCCTTAGATTAAATTTTTGTCTTTTCAAATACATTGTGTAGCAGATCTCTCTATACCTTTGTTGGAGATAGAAATTTTGCTTCTTTTCTTTGAAAGCTTCTACCTATTAAAAAACAAAAACCAAACCTTCCCCACTAATTTGCTTTGTTATTCATCCTTCAGCCGTTCCACAACAAGATTTTCGTTGATTGCACTTCATTTGATAGCTCCCTTGCCACATACTCATCTAATGTCTAGCAATATCCACTCCAACATACACATCCAAATAAAAGAAAAAAACATAAAAATTTCAACACCATAAACACCACCGCATTTCCATCAGTTCTCTTCCTTGTCTCCATTATGTTGTGAGTAAACACTACCAACTACAAACATGAAAAAAAACATCCTTCCTTGAAAACTTTAAAATTCCTTCCTATACACATACAAACCTTAAAAGTTAAAAACTTGTTATAATGAATCTTCTCCTATTTGAAACCTTGCACTTTTAACGCCACACTGCCGCTAGAGGTAATCCGAACTTCATAGGAACAAAGGCTTTAGAATCTACAACACTTACAACCTGCAAGCTGTAGCATCACCAGGTGAAACTCATACATTTGCAACAGTAAGCAGTCTAAAATTTAGACATTTGCAACACTAGGTAGTTTAAAACTTAAATGCAAAATGTGCAAGATCTGAAATAGAGGTTGAAAGAAAGCACATATGTGAGAACAAAAGAGAGAACAACTTGCGAAATAAATAAAATGAATATGTAGTAGAAGATTGTGGATGCAATATCAAAGGAGCAAGAATAAGACAAACTTGTTGGAAAACTTGTGAAGGTAGAAGCAATTGTTGCCGAGTTGTGTGAAAGGATGGCTATCGCCAATAGTAACAAACATCAATAGTAGCAAGCTTTCATGGCTCAAATCGTAACTAAGTAACAAGAGATAGAATGCAAGTTCAACGTAGTTGAAGAACATTTAATTTTGAAGAATAGATGAGACCCATACCTCTCATTTCTTTGCTTGTTTTTCTCCACAAAGGCAAAAGAAAAAAATGTTAAAGCTACACATAGGCGAGAGAAGAAAAAAAAGTTGTTGTCATTGAACCTTTGAACCTACAAAACTTGGAATTCCATGGAAGCGAGAAAAAAAATGTTGTTGATGAACCTTTGCGCCTACAGAACCCGAAACTCCATAGAGGCAAAAGAAAAATAAAATGTTGTCAATGAACCTTTGTGCCTATAGAACCCAGAACTGCATAGAGATGGGAGGAAAAAAATGTTGCCAATGAACCTTCGTGCCTACAAAACCCTAAACTCCACAAATGCAAGAGAAAAAAAAATTGTTGCCATTGAAGTTTGACACTTACAGAACCCTAAACTCCACAAAGGTGAGAGACAAGAAGGAATTTTGACTGTTGAACCTTTTCACCTGCCCAATGTAGAAACTTCACATTAAAGAAAGAGACCAAAAGTGTTAAACCTTTCAAAGGAGAGAAATGAGAGAAAAGTCAAAGCTTATGAGGGAGGGAGGAGAGATTGGCATGTTGCTTCACGCATTGAAAGGAATTGTGACCCTAAACTTGCAAGCAACAACTCCACAACAATTTGATGCCATATTTGGTTCATGCTGAGTGGAGGTGCTAAATCTAGTTTGGTGCCTTGTTGGAGTGTAGTGTATTTTTTTCATATTGCATTGGGCATTCAGGTTCAAATTTTGGGCAAACACATGTTACTAGCCCCATGTTCAACAAACTTTACGAAAAAATTTAATCATTGATATGATGTTGTGATGACATTGTAACATATTCTGATTATTGATCAATGTTTCATCAACACTCAGCTTTGAACACATGTTAAAATATTGTAAAAACACAAATTCATAGAGGGGGCAAATTTGCCATGAAGTGGAAAAATCTGGGAGTTTTTTTATATTATTAATAACTTATTGCAGACTGATATAAATGTCTGAAATTTGGGGGATAGGAAAGGGGGGAGAATCTGGTGACAGACAAGTCAGATTTTCACTAGATTTTTAAGATTTCCAAAACAAATCTCTTTGTGGATCCTTTAAAATCCCCTAGTAAGGTAACCCAAAGAGTGGAGTATACCTGGCCACAGTGAGGGCTCCATGAGAGGCCGGAGTGAATCTTGGACCTCAACTTTGGGAATGTCATGCTAGGAGGGTTATACATAATGCAAAAGTCGAGTCTGCCATTTCTAGTGATGACTTATGCTCAAGAGACTTGTTGTAAGAATTGAGACACTTGTTAATGGTAACTCACACCAAAATGATTTATGCTGATAAATCTTACACCTTAAAGCCTTAGGGCAATAATTCCAACAAATTAAATGGCATGCAAATTTTTCTTTAGTGTAAGGTGCCATGCATCCAGTCTAGGAAATAATGTCCAGGTTTTTACGTGAACAGAAAATATGAAATTTAAGTTAGTGCTCTCATCCAGCAGAAAAAAACTATGCTACATTATTTTTTACATCTGTTTTGGGAGAGAGTCAAGGATGCAACAACCAAAGGAGGTTGGGTGCAATGTGAACCTGATTGTCACTTTGATCCTCAAATTGTAGTAAGTATTCTTCAATTGCATTTTGTCATGTTAATTTTTTTGCACTTGAACATTGGAAGCTCATGCCATCATGAATTGTGTTATTGGTTGTTGTGCCATGGACAGAACAAAGAAGAAATTTCCATAATAAAAGGGTGCATGAATAAACAAGTATTGGATGGGCCACTGAGAGAGTTAGTTGAGGAGAAATGCCCCTTTTGGGGGCCAGCCTATTTGGGTGAGGGATGGAAGAAAAGGTTGAGGAAACTATTTCATAGTTTTTTTTTCGGGTGGGGAAGGAAGAGGTTAAACCTGCATTGGGTCCTTATTACAAAAGTTCTGCCTGCTTTTTTTTTGTTCCTTGTTTGCCCTTGGCCTGGTCTATCCTTTTCTCAAAAAAGATGGATGATGCCCAGACACACTTTCGGTCCTGCTATGCATGAGTTTTGGGCTTGTAATGGGGGCACCTACCTAGGCTCCAGTCCCTAACACCACTCTCTGGTTCATTGTTTCTTTCTCTTTGGTTTGCCTGACAATTCATGAATTGGGGATTTGTGGACAGGATCATCTGTGTTGTTTGTGGAGGATGAGAAACTACACAGAGAACATGCTTGCACCAGAGTGTCTCCAGGATGACAAATCTAGAAAGATCTAGCTAACTCCCGCCCAGAAGGTTCCAAAAGAAGATCCATATGGCAGACATGAACTGAGAAAAACCTAGATGGAATTCCTGGGGATCCAGTGTTTTCTTTTTGGTCAATTTGGTGATGTAGCTAGCCAAAATGCCAAAGATCCACCAGGAAGATTTAGCCAATTTTGGCTACAAGCTAAATATAAAACATCCTGTTACATTTCTGGCTACAGACTAGAACCATGTATAGAAATTTTTGGCTATTATTCTTAAAGCTTCATCAAATTATGTCTATCTCAAAACACACTTGATTTCTGTACTTGTAATTTTTAAATGAACTTTTTGGCTATATATAGCCAGGAAAAAAAAAAAGGTTGCTTGGATCTTTGCTAGGTGGCAATTGACTATGGGAATGTGCAAAGGACTCATGATTGCCTGAATTTTGATGTGGCTCCAGTTCATTCTTTACTAAATATACAATGGAGTGCATGAACATTCAGTTAGGAGGCAGTTGAAGTAAAGTTATTAGGACATCATTTTCTGTTCCAACTTCTGTTCAATGTATTTGAGCCATGTGTGGTACAGCTTGTCCAAAGACATTGATCCCATACTTATAGCATATAGATGGATGGGTGACTGACTACACTTGTGCCAGTTCAGGATTTGGGAGTGAACTTCTGGAGCAACTAGCCTGCAAACAAGTGGCATAGTCTCATCCACAATCATAAAATAATCTTAAACCATTAATAAGTTAACAACCGTTTCTGTTGGCCAGGAGGATCTTTTTATCACTAAATTCATTACAAAATTCGCCATGCTCTTTTTAAACATAGGATTTGCCAAAATCACCACCTGGGGCCTAGAGAGTCTAGACACCTGTTGTTCTTCTTCTTTTTTCTTCAATTTAGTAATGTTTCTGATCATCCATAAGACAACTTAGCCAAATGTGGCTAAAAAAATAAATTGAAAGCAAAAACATTTAAGCATCCTTTCATATTTTTGGCTACCTGTTAGGACTTGGAACTTGATGTAGAATTTGGCGATTTAAGCTTGTGGTGTCTCCTTGTGTGGGTGGTAGAAATTCGAACAAGGGTAAGGCAACCCCCACAGACACTAAAAATATTTTACCAGTTCGTTATGTTTGAGGGGAGCCAGGGGACGAGGGTAGAAGCGCATACGCTTACATTGGAGCAACTAGATAATCGCATTGAGGTAACCATTGCAGTAAAAGCTAAACAAATCCCTTGGAAGCCTAGAAACCAAAAGGAGGTACTTTTCAAACCTCTGGTTATAATCATGCTACGAAAAATGGTCCACACTAGATGTGGGTGGTTCTCTCATCTTTTAAGAACCGTTGGTTTTGGTTCTTCTCAGAACTTTAAAGAATCCCTGGGAAGCCTAGAAATCATATGGGGGAACTCTTCAAATCACTGGTTACAAGCATGCTATGAAAAATGGTCCAGACTAGTGTTGGGCGGTTCTCTCTCTCTCTCTCTCTCTCTCTCTCTCTTTTGGTGGAGAACCATCAACTTCAGTTTTCCTCAAAACTTTAGAGAATCACATTGGTTCTTTGAAATTTTTAATTAAAAAAATCAACTTAAGAGAACCAACCAAGGGTTAATATTTTCAATTTTTTAATTTTAAAGCTGTTCCTTATATTGGTTGTTCTCACAAAGGTGATGATCATTGGTTTTCATTGACAGTTCTTACCAATTAGATCAGCATTTCTCCCTTTATGTAGTTTGCAAATTTTGATTTGATTGACAACATTATCTTAAAATCAAATCAAAATAAAAAATCAGACAACTGCATGTGAGAACTGCCTTAAAACCCCTGATTCGTTCTGATAATAACCCAACACAGGTCCAAACTTCATATCTCTTGGGTGTCAATCTAAATTAGTAGCTACCCATGTAAAGAAAGCAGGCAAAGTAGGGTACAAGAGTAGTCTCTCCATAATCACAGTCAATAAGTAAAATATGTGTTTTCCTGCAGGGAATCTCGTACTAGGATAAGCATGGCCATAGCCAAACAAAGATTGGTAGCCAAACGAGGTACACCTGAAGATAGAATTTTTCACTGCTAGTAATCGAGCAATGAACTGTCTCTTACCAAAGATTTAGTAGTTGAGTATTGTGTTTGGAGATTTTGAAGGATTTGAACAATCATGGGTAATGTCCTATTAAGAAATGGATAAATGGTGAAAAATTATTACGATACGTTTGATCAATTTTCACATATTTGTATTTGATAATGGGTATATTTGGTCACTCAAGCAACAGACTGGTAATACGGTTATATGTTCATTTTGGTTGGGATGAACTTATTTGGGAATTTTTGATCTTAACACAAATTGATAATTGTAATAGTCTTTTCGTATTTTAGGTATGGCATTAATGGTTAGAGGGGAGAGGACAGTACATGTATACAGTGTAAAGTGACTAGTACAAGGCATTTATTGCATTGTTATAGGGTTGGAGGGTGTTCTATGACAGTTTTTTTCCCCAAAACTTCACACTTTGGGAGACCTCAATTTTTGCAGTTTTATCTTATTTAGAGTTTGTAAAGGGCTAATCGTGACTAGACTAGTCCCTTATCAAAAGTCTGAGAATGCCAACCTTGCTGGACAAATGTTGATGGCAGATGTATTTAAAAATACACTAAAACCATGCAGAAACGTTTGGAACGAGGCTGCTGGTAAGTATTGTGTTCTATTTAATTCTTCCAAGCAGAACACTAGGGGTGTTGATCCACACATAATATGCAGAATTGCATATAACACTGCTTTGGAGAGTATAACATACTTTTCAAAACCTTACAAAACTTTATTTATAAGCACAGTGTTAATTTGGAAAATGTACAAAGGTATTAGAAAAAAAAAGGAGAGAATTTAAAAGACATCAAGTTAGCACAAACTAGATGTCAAAATCTCTCCATCTCAACAACCACCAGCCTGTAATAGGTTTAACTGAACAGTTCCTTCTTAGATGAACCTTCTTGAAATGAATTGAACATTGCCAAGTTTCTCATATTCTAATTAATATTCTATAATTTGGCAAATTTTGGTCCATCAAACAGGAGAGGAAAGACTTTGGCAAAATGTGACAAGGCAACGAGCTTCTCGGATTGTTTGACTAAAAGTTTGGACTCCACATGGTATGGTAATAATTTTAAGTTGTCTAGTGGCCTGTTCCCATTCAACTCTTGCCCAACAATATGTGATAAGCCACACACATGAGAGCTAGTAAAAATCCTATTATTTCAAACACATACTTATTCTTAATTGTAACCAATGTCTAAGGTGATGGAAATGTCAACAGTCACAATGTCAAATTATTATTCTTACTAAGCTACCAATTCAATGGCACTTTATGCAAGTGTAGGTGGCAATTTTGTTCTCAGTTATGGGCATGCTCATTAGCTTTGTTTGATTTTAATTTTGATTTTATGACCCCCCTTGCGTTGGTTAAAACAAAGTTTAGCCTTGGGATGCGTCAAAAAGTTTGTGTGTGTTGCTAGGGCTCTTGCCCTTCTTGTTACAGCCTTGGTGTCTTTAAAAACGGTTAATGGGTTGCTAACTTTACACCCACTGAACACAAATTCCCCTAACTCAGATTTCTTTTTGGACTTTCAGCTGGATTCAAACCTTAAGCTTTTCATAGACTGTTTTAAATCGACATTTTTGTGCATGTCTCACTTGTTGGTTAGTGGTCTTTGAACATTTTTGAAATATTTTTGACCTTAAAAATTCAATGAGTGGCTTCATTCAGCTTCACTAGTTGTGTTCCCATCCGATTGTTGGCCACATCCTTGGGTATGTGGCTCGGGTTTTGGGGGCTAATCAACTTTTGGCTTTGACCAAGCCTTTTGGTGGCATCCATTTGATTACAATGGGAAAAACGTTATAGTATCTAATGAGTAAAACTTTATACTTGTAATTTCGTGATGTGTTTGTTTTTCATTTGTCACCATATTAGTTCAGGGTGATGGTTAAAGGAAGTTGTGAAGTCATGGTGCATGGTATTCAAGCCACTTAAGATGCCCATCTTAATTGGGTGTTGTTCCAAGTAGACATTGCAAATATTTTCAACACCATATTGCATAAGGTCATCTTCTAGGAGCTTCAAGAAACGAAAGGCCAATTGTCCGAACTTTTTCCCTTTGTTCATTTTTTTTTATGGTTTTAAGGTTCCTTTGTTCTTCAATTATCATTATTCCTCGAGGGCTTTGTTTATCATTTTTTCTTTTGTGGGCACTTGCCAAGGTGACCCATTTGTAGGGCTTTTTTTTATGCTAGTTCATTTTCATGCTTTGTGTTGTGCTTCTTGGGTTTTCTCTTTGTGTTTCTTCCCTTCCTTAATTGATGACACCCATATCCTCAATCCTACCCATGTTTATCTCCCTTGTTTTTTATCATTTTGCTTCCCAATTGGCTTTTGTGGGGTTAATTGTTCAATTTTGCAAGTGTTTAGCCTAGGCTTCGTCCGGCTTACCTATTGGGTTCGTCCCCCTTGCTGAATTTTATGGCCCCCTTGATAGCATCAAGATCGTTGGTGTCCCTTTTAACTTTGCCTCCTTTGCTTCTTTTTTTTGCAAGAGGTTCTAGGTGAGGATGTTCGGCATGTAAACTTGTTCCCAATATTTAAAAACATCTAGGTGGCTTTTGGTATCCTTTTTCAATGTTTCACACGTAGGCCTTCCTTTCCACCCTTTTTAGGTTTTTGGAATTAAATTGATGTTTTTGACTCAACTTTTATGGGAACTTTTGAAAGACTTTTGGGTTTAGGTTAATTGGAATGCCCCAAAGCCATTCTAGTCCTTTAGCAAATGGCTCTTCCCATTTTTAGTGGGGGCATAAGGTTGATTTCTTTAGAGGTCATCGCTCTACCTACCTATTTGGGGAGACATTAATTGCCCCTATCATAGCTTCTGGGTTTTTGTTGGATTTTCGTTTGTTCTTGTTGGAAGCAATAGATGCGAATAACTTAGGGCCAATCCTTTTCTAGACACACTTGAAAGCTTCTTCCCTTGGGGGTTGCAGCATGGGTGCCCCTTTTTTAGCAATTGGTAAAGAGTAATGCAAATCACCTTTAGGAAAGTATTTCAAAGACATTACATGATCATTTTTAAAATTAACATCCTTTTTTATTTACCTTTTGATTCACATTGAACACACTTAAGGTTGTGTGCGGGGTTGGGTGTAAGCATTTAATTGTCAGCCCATCCAATCATCCTTTTTTTTCGCTTGGCTTTAAATATTTTCTTCACTACATTACGCACTAGGTTGGTTATTTCCCATCCTTTAATCCTTGGGGTGTCACATTGCATTTGTAGCTAACCTTTGGATCCTATGGATCCATTTTCTTCATGGTGTTCATGGTGGGGAAAGGACGGGTTCACATGATGTTGTGTGAGATGTTTTTGCGACCATTGTGAAAGATATGAGATTTTGTGTTTCATGAAAATAAACCATATCCTTCCACCTTCTGCACTATAATCTTTGCACCATTGAATCACATTATGTTATTAGTTGATAGTGTTTGCACATTGGTAGACGTTGTCATCGTTAACCCCATTCGAATTGATTTGGTTTTGTAGATTGTTTTTTTTCATGGGGTTGTTACAATAGTTGTGGTTCAGGTGAAGGATGATTTTTATTGCAATTGGTTCCCAATGGACATGTTTGTCCTTCTAGTTGTAGAGGTTTTCGAATGTTTACACTAGTAGGCGAATGAATTTTTTCATCAATGTGCCAACATGGCATGGCGAATGAAAGGCACTAAAAGCTTTCCTCTTTTGATTTTACACACATTTTACAAGTAAAGAATGTTAGTGGCATTACAATGTGCACAATCAATTTCTATTTTGAGACATGTTATTGTAATAAGTGAAGGTTCATCTAGGCTAGGCATCCTTTCAAGAGGTCCTTTATTTGATATGCTTCTTATGACTAGAGGGGGTTCCGGAACTTGATGTTTCCTTTGTGATTCATTTGTCTTCTTGGAGGTTGGTCCTTCCATTTTGTTCCTTGTTTTTCCCTTTTTTGGGTGCTTTGGTTAATTTATGGTTGGCAAGGTTTCATCATCATTCAATGAACTTGGGGTTGGTGAAGCCCCAAAGGAGGCCAACCATCTTACAATTACATTAGTTACGTCACCAATTCTTCATGTCTCACTCCCCTTCCCAATGGCCCATAATATATTATCCCAAGTCTTGCTTGCTAAAAGAGAAATAAGGATGCATCATATTGGTATGTTGAGACCTAGGTTCAATGGCATAACCCTTTACGCACCCATTCCATGCCTATTATTGTAGGGATGGACACCAATAGGGTTTTTTCATTTTTGCTTTTTTTTCCCTTCAATTTTGTGAGATAAAAGATTTGGAAATTTTTTCCAAAAAAACTATAAAAAAGAAGTTGAATTTTCACTAGAAAAAAAGATTTCCAAAGATTTCCCAATTTTTTGGTTTAAAAGCAACAAAATTTGTCAAAAGAAACACTGGATAACACCCATTCATGTACCATGCTTATATACCACAATAACCTAGGCTCTAGCAGGTTAATTATGGAAAAGAAACTTCACCACTTTTGAGAAATTATTAAGGTATACTTAACAAGTCAAAAGTACACCATAATAATTTCTTAATGGTTATGCCCGAATCTTATGAGAAAAATATATATTAAACATTCCGCATCAAAGTGCTGGACCTACTTGGCTACCACTTTAACGTGTTAAAGAACTAATGCTGCTGACATTGCAAGAATTCCAAATCAGCTTCTTGAACAGATTCTTTTCACAAACTGGATGGGTCCAGGGTACTTCCAGCTCTCTCTCTCTCTCTTTCTCTCTCAATCACAAAAAGGCAAAACTGGAGGTCTATATTCCTCCTCCTCGATGCTCAAATGAATGTTCATCATGAGTTTCTAGGTGAATGAATCAATGATATTCCGACTGTTTGTCATTCTTCCTTATCCTCTCTCTCTCCATAAGAAGATCTGCTAGTAGCAAAGGAGGTTGGGTGGTGGGCCTTGTGTTGATTCCTTTCTTTTGTGGGGCTCGTTACTTGACTTTGTATTTTGTGGCTAGGAAGCATTAGTTGGGTTTGGATGCATAAAAAGGCGGAAAAACTTGTGGCTCTAGCCTGTTCCGTGTTCCATCCTCCTTCTCTGTCACAATAGTACATATATTACAAAGAGTTGCGTGCAAGTACTATTTTCCCCCAACGTTTTGAGGTGTAAAGTGCAAATTCCAAAATTGTAAGCTCGTACAACTAACTCCAAAGGTGATAATGGAACACATTCCCACTAATATCCCCTGCTAGTGTACAAATGCAAATGAGTAATTTCTTTTCATTTTCATTATTTCCCATTTCCCAACAAAAGTATGTGAAAACCAGTGTTGGGTGGTTCTTTACTTTTTCTTTTCTTTTTTTAAAAGTATGGAGAACCTCTGGTTTCAATTTTTAAAATGGTTCTCGTTCTGGGTGCAGTCCCCCTTGCCCATAAAAGAAAGAAAGAAAGAAAGAAAAAATTCAGTTTTGGAAATCAGACCCAGTTCCAGATAACCTGCACTAGTGTCAATGGTTAACTTTTGATTAACCTCCAGTTAGCCCTTGGTTCTAGCTTTTTTCTTGCAAAAATCTCAGTTTTGGGTCCAGTTTTTCAACAATATAAATTTAGGTTTAGGTTTCGGATTTGGGTCTGATTTGATTTCTACTAACTAGATCTAGTAACCGAATTGGTGGTTCTAACCAATGTTGGTCAAGTTTTTACTTTTCAAGAGAACCTCTGGTCTCCGTTCCAACTTTTTTTGAAAATTTGAAAGAACCTCTGGTTCTGGTTCCAGGATTTTCAAAATTTTGATAGAACCTCTGGTCCAGTAGGGGAGTTGATTCTTCAGATTTCAAGTGCTTCTAATCCTCCGAACTGGGTAACTGCCCAACATGGGTAAAAACACTCCTGCAACACAGTTCTCATTTACACCCCTGGAGCCAGGTCCCCCACCCTGAGTTATCCCTCTATAAGTCTGGTTTAAGTTCTAGTTTCTGCGAGAGGCCTCCATCCAAATTATGAATCATGTGCATTGATCAACCCAATTCACAAAGTGCCACTTACAGTTTCTGCCAACGGGGCCTCCATCTGAATGATGCATCACGTGCATTTATTCAACTTGATTCAAAAAATTGCTCCCGCACTTGAGAGAGGGGGGAATAACAACAGTATGTGATGATGTATATGACCACGAAAGGCAAGGAAGGGGGCTCTGCAACACTCAAGTTCTGGTCTCATCACGAAATAACATACATGGGTACCTGTTGTCAGGTGTAGAGTGTTTGATGAGCGCTATATGCTTGCAAGGACTTGCAGGTAGTTAGGAATGAGGACCTCTACTCAAGAAGAAAGTTTCACTCATATCGATCAGATTACTGCCTCTTGTCAGCCACAATCACATCTTCGCCGAGTTCCCATACCCTCCCTTTTATTACCCTCAAGCAGCACGTGACTTAGACCTGGGTAGATACCAGTGTTGGGTGGGTACCTCCGTTTTTGCCCTTCATTTCAGCCTTGTGGTGTAGGTGACAAATACATCCAGAGTCTGGATACACAAGTGGCGAAAATTGCAGCTTTGTGGCAAAGAATTGGCTACAACCATTGTATTAAAATTGCCTTTGGGCAATGTTGTAAATAAATACGTTGTGTAAACTGATGCCATGTACTTCTACTTGGTATATATATATATATATATATTTGTCTAGTAGATCTAGATCTATTGCACTTTAGCTACACAAATTATTTGGGGGCTAGCCAAAAGCATGACCTGTAGAATGCAAAATAGCACGCATAAAAACTTGAACACATTCAAAACTTGCCATAGTCATGGAAATCATGAACACGAGAACTACTACTATGGTATGTAGGTTGGTAGGTGGGTACTTTAGGTACCTAATAATTAAGTAGGTAGGTGGGTAAGATGTATACTTAGGGCTGAAAGCACACTAGGGTGGAACAAAAATGGCACATCATGACAATCCATTATTAGTCCATTATGAAATAAAATACACTAAGAAAATATGACAAAAACATACAAAAAACAAGATACTTTGAATCAAATGGGCCATGTGGCAAGGTGTTATAAGATATTTTTTCATAAGGATTTAAGCATATTCAATTTATTTATAGTAATCTTATACTTGAAATATGAGCATCTAAATCATCATTTTCAACAAATGAAGAACTTCCTTTAGAAGCTTCATACTTGATATACAATTCAATATTTAATCATCAAATCTTTTCAAATTATATTATTTAATATCAATTTGTCATAATATTATATTGCCATTGAATCATTTATTCATAAAGGACATTATATCAAGGTGTATTGAGTCCATTTAATTATCCTTGACCGGACATGCAAATGTTTTTGTACAACTTAAAAAATTCATAACATATTAATTACCAAAGATTTGACCATTAAATTTTAAGATAGTGTTTTGATGTATGAATTCATTCTTGACACGAATCCCATTTCATCATTTGCACATATCAATTGGAATAAACTACTATTGAAAATTTAAAAACTATGAAGAATGGACTCCTAGACATCCAAAGTGTAACACCTTAGTGTGCTTTCACCCTTAATAAGTAGGTAGATATGTAGTTAAGTAGTAGGTACTTAGTTAATAGGTATGTAGGTAGGTATTTAATAGGTACGTATATACATATAGGTATGTATGTATTATTAAGTAATTTATACATATAGTTATTAAGTAGGATACGTACCTTATGCAACTATAATGTGACTATTTTGGTTGCATGTGCAACTAAAAATATATACAGTGTTGTAAAAAGTACAAAGACATCATGAAAAATCAATTTATTGGAAAGATGAAATAGGTCATAATCAAACCTAGTTGAAAAAAAACCCAAAATTCATCCAAATTTGAAAAATAGTTATATAGGCCACCATTCGTAGTCGCAAGTGACATTTAGTCGCACATAGTCGCATATGGAATGGTTGCAAATGATAAGATTTCTATTAATGAAAGTTGAATCAATTAATGACATCATAAAACAATTGATTCCCAATAGAGGTTAAGTTGGATCATCCCCATTAATGAAGATTTTGAGTGACATGAAATAACAAGAAATCAAGATCTTATAGGTCCTTATGAGCCAAATCCCAATAGTTTAAAATTTTTAAAAATTTAAATATTTGAGGTTCACTTATCATTTGCCATTCTTCAAAGCCTCGAACCATTATCAAAGTTGGAATAAACTCTTCAAAATTTGATTACATGATAACAATGAAAAATTTGGAATCACAAAAAACACTGGAAAGGCTTATTTACACTCACCTTTGCCATTTGTATAAACATATAATTAGCTTGCATGATTGCAAGCAATGGTTTGTATTCTGACATGATTTTCTTCAAAGGATTTAACATAAACATCCATTGCATCTTCACATTTTTCAATATTTTGTTGCCTTTGGTTTCCATGATTATAACAAGTTTTTGAAACTTTAAGTGGTGCTTTGATGAATGAAAAAAATAAGTATGCAAGTTGATCTTGAATGCTTCAAATCGAACAAAGA
>Ga0116229_10000265_pt1 | contig 62462 bp, 77 predicted proteins | sample S1TSphgellanicum_3_FD_87313 | JGI IMG/M metagenome (GOLD analysis project Ga0116229, IMG submission 87313) | Host-associated microbial communities from peat moss isolated from Minnesota, USA - S1T2_Fc - Sphagnum magellanicum MG | ecosystem: Host-associated > Plants > Peat moss > Unclassified...
ATAAAAGCTGCGCGTGAGGGTAAGTCTTCTCCGTCTCTACTCCCCCAAGTTCCTGGGGCTGAGTAAGTCATAAATATTGCTGAGATACGATAGTCTTACGAGGTTATTTACTAATATCCCACCTGGATAAGCTTGTGGGTTTAATTGCTGTAACTACTTCACAGATTGATTTTGCGGGATTTTGGTAGCTAATTACCCCTGTGAACGATTACATGCTTCACAATACTACTCAGATAATCAGTATCGTCAAGCCGTAGATCAGATGATTCTTGAACAATCTCTTTGTTTGTAATTATAATATTAGTCAAATACACCATAGAGTTAGATATCATTGACATTACAATTAACTCTTCCTACTGTAGCTGACCTAGAGATATATTTGCAAAGTATACCAATATCCGCAGATTTGTAGTATTAAATACCTGATATTTGGGAGCGATCGCCTTGGGATCATTAATCATTCCTCATAGTTTTGGACTAGAGTTGATAATTAAGGAAATGTGGATGAGTAAAGGCGTTACCTGTTTTTAAGCATCGCAAACCATAAAACAACTAAGACAAAATGACAGATGAGATTAAACGTTCTAAAAAGAGATTCGACTATTTACAAGAAACTAGGGATTGGTCATCAGCTGCAACAGAAGATAGATGTCATAGAATAGCTAGAAATAAGGGTAAGCGATTGGTTGAAATCATCAATACTGAAGACGAACCCCTACCTATAATTTGTATTTTTGAGGATTACCCAAATGAGTGAAACAGCCATTCAAATACCAGTAACTACAGTTATTGCTATGCTTGTCTCTATAGCAGAGCGTAATTGGCAACAGTTTAAAAGTTTAGAGTTCAATTTTGTTGAACAATATGGCGTTGATGTCTGGGAAGAAGTTTTTAATTTCAGACTTAAACCAGCTCTGGACAAGGAATCTGACAAGTGGCTACTGATGCAAAAATGTAGTACGGGTATTAAATCCGTGAAGCAGATAGCGTGAACTATACAGCACTTTTGATTGATATGAGGTACAGAATATCCCTTAGTTTACTAGGTTTACAGGCATTTATGTACCTCATGTGTGTGAAATACGCTGTAATTTCTTTTCTAAAAAGTTTTTAAGATATAGAGCGATTTTTAAATTTATACATCTCAATAAAAACGTTAACTGCTGGCTCCCCCGTTTTTAGCAAAATATCGAGGGATTTAGATTTAACATCTGTTTCGACAGAGTCATCATTAATTATCTCAATCAGCTTTTGTATTATTCGTGTATCAATTAATCTTGTTCTATCCAATATTTCGATAGCCTTCATACGACTTTTTTTATCTAAACTCAATAACTTTAATAACTCTGGAACAGCATCAAAACCCAGTTTCTTAAGACGTTTAATAGCAGCTTCTTTAATGAAAGCTAATTTATTATCAGTATTGGTTGCGATTTCTATTAAAACTGGTAAGATTTGCTCTATTCTTTCTTTAAAATCAGCAAAAATAATAGCAGCATAGTAATTATGAATTTTATTAGTATCTTTTAAAGCTTCTTCCAGATAATTAATTGTGGACTCTTCCAGGTTAAACTCAGATTGTTTACTATCTTTATTTCTTCTTTCGCACAAACCAATATATGTAGGCTTGAAATAAGTACAATATTCTACTAGCGCAAAAGTAAGGTCAAGTATATCTTTAGCATCTTGATAGTCAAAGACTCTTCCCATTGATTTAGGATGCTTTGGACGCTTTGGAGTTTCCACCTTAGTCTTCTCGGTTAATATTTTTGCGTGTACAGCATCATTACCAAAATTTTTTAAAGCTTTAAACCAGTCATATAACATATCATCTATTACTTTATTCTCTCTCAGCTTTTCTATTTTATCTTGTAAGCTTAGTGAGCTTCGATCATCATCAATACCAAGATCTAAGCATAGAAACTCGATAGTTTTTCTACACATTGCTACTGACATATCGTAACGTCTTATTTTGAATGCTATGACAGCATCTTCATATATATTTTTTAACCCTTGAGAGGCTAAAGAAAAGTTTTTAACTCTTGGTTCTGGATATAATCTTATTCCCTGATGGTCATCAGGTGCCCAGTTGTCAGTTTCAAAAACATTAAATTTATCACAAGTTGGGCAAACTAGAACCTTAAGAAACGAAGTTATACTATCTGTATTATATGGATAATCAAAAAATCTATTATGAGAGCCTTCACTAATAATTTTCATTATAGTAAGATTAGCACAATGTCCACAAGTCATTGGCTCAGAAGTATAATTATCTACCTTATTTGATATACCCACTTTATAATCCCTGTTTAACATATTAAGATACTTTGGCTAGAAGTATAAAGTATCCAGCTAAGTTGCTAGATAACATGGCAATATAAATTTACGTTAAGCTTTATTTATTATAAGCGTCGAGACTTCTCAGTAAATTTATCTCTACTTTACCTTTTGCTGAGATATAGGGAATATCAAGCTGAATATTCTCAAGCACAGTTAGACCATCAGATCTTCAAGCAGTATCAGTGGTAAAATCTTGAGAATTGCTCAAGAGATCACTAAATGGATTCTGTTGAATACCTAAATTACGGAGATATTGATCGTTGTGATTGATTAGAACAATAACATAACCTGTATCAACAAACAAATCATTAGACATGTTTCTCCCCATTCAAATAGTTATCAATGTTTTCAGAGAAGTCAGCAGGAGCAGATATTTTTATTTGTCTAAGACGAGATAGCAGAGAATTGTTATCTGGAGAAGGTTTTGCTTTATTTTCCATGTTTTTATCTTCTAAAACAATTACAAGAATGCTTTTGCCTTCCCAGTCATGACTATACTCAGAGGGAATTGTAACGATACCGTTATGGATAGTGGTCTTAAATTCGATTGTTTGCATGACTTGTTTCAGTAGTATATTCTAGATGGATGAGGATTTATCGGAATAACAATCTAATCTTGATTTTAGCGGATTTATTCTGTAATAGCATTCGATGCTCATAGCTTTGCGCTCAAAGCACGTTAATTTATGGCGTTACTCATTTAGTTGTAACTGACGCGATCGCAGCATTATCGTAACTAAGAGCATCATCAAGACTTATTAATTAGTTACTATATACAAGAGACTTGAGTACAAAAGCAAAGAAACATATATCTCGCCAAACTAGATACCTGTTTTCATCTGTTCGCAAAAGAGCCTATAATAGTTAGTATCTACGTTTATGTTCGATAGGGATGTAGAAAACATCACATTGGGCAGCATTTAATTTTTTATCGTAATGAGGTAAATATTTGATATTTATTATTCGAGAACCAGCTACTCCTGAGCAAATTGAACAAATGCTGCAAACTTTGGAAATTTATATCAAAATAGCAGTAGATATTGAACAACTTGTTTTAGCAGGAGGTGGAGAAAAACATGCTGAGTGCGAAGTAGCTTTATTAGCAAATGGTAGTCGCCAAAAAGACATCTGGGGAGCAGATTGGATGCCTTTCACTCAAACTATGGCTTACGAATCAATCATTAACATTCGTCCTACGCTCCATGATAATTCAAGACCCTACCATAAGGGAAAAAGTGACACAAATTACTCAAAGGTTGATAGGTGGTTATGAACCAGAAGTTAAATGAAAAACAAGCAAGGTTTCAACAGCTTAATACATCAACTCGTTTAGGACACATAGCATCTAACTTATCTCGCATTAAGTCCTTTTCCCAAGTTGCTCATAAACAAGCAGTAGCTAGCGTAATTTCGGAAACTACATGGTTTATTGAGTGGACAGCAGCAGATATAGAACCTGAGCAAGCTGAAGAGTTAGTTAACATACAGATTCAGTTGACAAGATGGCAATTGAGTTGGGATAGTATCTGGGAAAATGCACAAGTGCGTGCTGAAGTCATTGAACAATCTGGAACTTGGTCTGAGCAAGTCTTGAATATGTCTGGCTTGCTATCTGAATCCATAACATTCTGACTTGTTGATCAACATATCTAGGAATGGACATTTGCTTCAGCCGCAATTGCAGCATTGATGTAACTAAAAATGTCATCAAGTTCTCCTATCACCTCTAATTCTTGGGTTTCTTCGGGGGTAAGAAGATCCAATTTTTTCCGATCAAGAAGTTCTTGCATTCGTTCCCCTAGCTTATCAGTGAACTTAAATAGAGAAAGGTTGTTGATGTGCTTGATACAAATTCCTTCAGGTAGCAGTTGAGATGGCTTAATTAGTTTAGTAGTCATTACTCTATCCTCTTGATTTTTTTGATTTTATCCTTAAAAATTTTGGTATGGATAGTGGTCTTAAATTCAATCTTGCGATCGCAGCATTAACATAGACGAACTTCCTCGGTGACTTACTACTTGCGGTGACTTGAATATCTGAAATATCTTCCTCAAGGAAGAGAACATTTGACCAGCAAATTCGTAGTATAAACCTATCTGTTGATCGTGAGAACGATTTGATGGTAATTTATTACCAGGTCATACCATGTTACAGAATCCGATTTTACCCGAAGTAATAAACCTAGATGACTGGGTATGTCATATCATTAATATTCACTTCCATCCCGAATATGGCTCACCATTTTGGATAGAGAAAGCTCAAGATATTGGAATTAATCCCAGAAGAGATATTCATGGTTATGATGATTTAGCCATGTTGGGATTTTTTCCCATTGATGAACTGCGCCGAAGAGATATACGTGAGTTCTTACCAGCTAAAATTGCTCAAGACCCGGCTAAATTGCGGGTTTATGAGACAGGTGGAACCACAGGAACGCCCTGCAGAATTGCTAATCGGGAAAACTCACAACTGATGAACCGATGGTTGAATTGGTACTATGACCATATAGTTGAGTTTCCCCGTGACGCTAATTGGTTGTGGATCGGACCGACTGGACCTCATGTGGTAGCTGATATAGTCCAAGATTTCGCTAATAGCCGAGGAGGTATGTGCTATCGCATTGATTTGGACCCCAGATTTATCAAGTTGCTTTATCAAAAAAATGATAGCAAAACTCTAGACCTCTATCTAGACCATATCCGCAGGGAGTCATACGCGATTTTAGATACCCAAGATATTCAGGTATTAGGTACAACACCAGCCCTAATTCAAATCCTCGGACCAGAAATGAGCGATCGCGGTTACGAGTTTAGGGGACTCTTCTATGGAGGGACTCATTTAGATCTGGACTTGTACCAACTCTTATGTACCGAGTTGTTTCCCCAGGCGGTCAACACTGCTATCTATGGAAACACCCTCATGGGAATGGCACCAATGTGTCCTTACCAAATTGATCATCCTAGCATCTCCTACTGTCCTCTAGAACCATTGTTCAAGATTGAAATTGTGGACTTGGACAACCCAAATAAAATATTGAACTACCACCAAATCGGACAAGTTTGTTTTTCCTTGATGACGGAAGATTTATTTTTACCGAAAGTTCTTGAGCGTGATCAAGCCGAACGCTGGGAAGCACTTCCCCAATTTGGCTGGGATAGCGTCGCTAATGTGCGTCCACACACAAAAAATCGTGTTCCTGTAATTGAAGGAGTTTACTAATTATGTTCATTCCAGCTATTACAGGAAAAGGACGTAAGGACTATAGAAGTATCGAACAGAAACCGTTAGTGGGATTTGACGGTTCTCTTGTGGGAGCAGCTACTATTACTCCTCCCATACTAGTGAATATGACAGCTAGTAAAAATGCCTCCGCGCCTTTATCCTGTTCGATTAATTCCCTACTCGATATATTCCGTCAAGCGGGTAAACTATTCCACGAGGGAAAAGCAGATGGATTAAAACCAGAAGAATATGTAAAGTGTGCATCACTTACCTCTGGGTTGCCAATTTCTATTGTGCGTCGTCTTACCTTGGATTTCTTTCCGCAGATCCTTCCAGCTATGGAGCAGCTTTTACTGTTGCAAAGTCCAGGAGGGTTAGCAGTCTTTGATAATTATATCTACGAAGTGGGAGAAATTCAAGTCGGACTTGTACCGAGAGGGAGAAATGCGGGGTTTGTTATGCCTGGTAACCACCCATCAACCCATTATATGTGGTTGTGTGCTCTAGCGATGAAAATACCATTAATGGTACGCCCATCTTATAGAGATGTTTTCACACCATATCGGTTAGTCATGTCACTGCTTGAGGCTGGATTACCTGAGGACGCGCTGACATTTTTCCCTGGTACACATGAGTTGGTGGATACTATAACTAAAGCTACTGCTTTAACCGTAGTTTTTGGTGGACAAGAAATTGCAGACCGCTATGTTGGAGATAATCATGTCAAAGTTTATGGTCCAGGGCGGTCAAAAGCAGTCGTCCTAGCAAACGCAGATTTCAACCAGGCGGTAGATACTGTTTATCACCTGATTGTGGATGATGGTGGACGGGGTTGTATTAATTGCAGTGCGGTCATTGTGGAAGGTGATGCACAGGAATTAACAGATGCTGTATCTGCTTTGTTGAAACAGATTCCAGTCATCTCCCCTCTAGAAGAATCAGCGCAGTTGGGTACCATGAGCAATGTCAAAGAAGCTGAGTCCTATAATAGTTTGATTGATAGCAATCTTAGCCCAGATACTAAGGAGTGGTCATCAGTCTCTGGAGGTAGAATTGGCAAAATTGGTGATGCGACACTCATGTTACCCACTGTAATTGAAGTTCCATCTTTTGCACATCCACTATTTGGCGTTGAGCTACCCTTTCCATTTGCAGTCTTCACTTCAGCTAATTCGCGACAGGAAATATTAGCTGCTGCGCGAAACTCACTTGCGGTAGTAGTCGTAGGCGAAGATGAGCATTTTAGCAAAGAACTGTTACTAGAACCTAGTATAGACAAGGTTTTTGTGAATGGGGCGCTGAGTACAAAATTAGATCCTAGAGAGCCGCATGAAGGATTTATCCTAGATTTTCTTTTCCAGAAAAAGGCGTTCCAAGCAGGAAAGATGCTTGAACATAATCTAGTCAGAAATCCCACGCCTTTAGGCGTAGGCTTGAAAAAGTCCATCTGACCAGCAAGCGGAGCTTTCCTCCGCTCTGGCTCCAGTCTTAAGTGAATATGTTTAAAATGAGTTTTTGTCAAACGACTATTCTCGAAAAGAATGGAGATTGTCGATAAAAAAGAACATAAGTTTTTAACATATCAATTGATACGTCATCATCTTTGTCAAATGAAAATCCTAATTCACTTTGAATATTTTCTACATTTGAATTGGGCAAAAGAGAATCAATATATAGCCGCTCTTTAATTGTGAGATTTGGTATATTTATATTTAGTGGTTTACCCCAATTGATATTGCTAAGTTCCCATTTTCCTATATTAGTTTTATCAAAAAAATCAATCTGCTTATCCTTCTCTAAAAGAATACCTGTTATAGTTAACATTTTTTGTCCATCAGCATATGAGAATGAAGTTATAGGCTGAAAATAGATATTAGGTCTTACTTGGGTTGCAATATTAGCAGCAAATTCTAGAATCACAGATAATGCTTCTGGAAATCTATTGTGCGTCATCATGTCCGTAGTAACTTTAGCAGAGGGAAAAATATCTCCTAACTTTTCGCATAATTCCACCAATCTTTGATTTTGTATTACATCCGGTTTGTTTTCTTTTTGTGCTTCTAAATAGCTAGCAGCATGAGCATTTAATGTAACTTTTATAATATCAAGTGGAAGAAGTTTATCAATAATAGCTTGAAATTCTTCAATTTGGCTTCTTAATCTAGATGGTTTGGTATAATCTAACCAAATAATTGTTTCATTTTCTCTTTGAAAATCTTCGATAAAATCATTTTGATAAAAGCTCCATAAATGCATATCTATCAATTGCTTTATTTTGTCGCAGATGATAAGGGATAGATGTACCACTCATTGTTTAGCCATTTTCAAAATTTTCTCAAAGCACTCATTACCGACTTCTGATGGGTCACGCTCAGAATCTTCAAATAAATACTCAGCAGCCATTTCAATTTCTTCTGCAGGTTTTGAAAAGCTGATATTTTTGCTTTTACTACTTTGATAATGATTTTCTGGTACAGGTAATTTAGGAATAAATTTCCTTTCGACAAGCAAGGATTTACCCTCGCTCGATCTTCCTTTTATTGGTTTCCAAACTTCTTGAGGTATCTTCTGGAATATGAGGTTTGGATCAGTAGTTTTAGCTTGCTTGGACTTTTCTTTTTCCCCAGGAATATTTTTCTTCCACTTGTTGGTATATGAAGTAAATATCATTAGCCCTTCCCTCATAAAACCTTTTACATATAAATATATATCCGAACATGCATCTATACCCCTTTTTGTAGTTGTCATAGGAAGCCTTCTTGCATCTTGGCTGCGAAAATGTACAACACCTGAAATAGCAATAAACTGAGGGTGATAACTAGGAAGTTTAGCTTCACCCCAGCCGGTTAAACGTGTTTTGTCACAATATACTACTACGCGGTCATTGCAAACAATAGTCCAGCCAGCATCGTCATTCCTTCTTCTAATACCCTCCGTTTCTTCATCCACTTCATTTTCACTAGCTATTGATCTATAAAAACCGATCGCTAGCTTGATTTCTACTTCACCTTTTTTGGCTTCATAAAGATAGGGAGCAATAAAACTTTGATTTTTTATTTGCTCAACACCATCCCAGAGAAGTTCTAGAGATTTTGGAGAAACTTTTCTATCGTTTACATAAACAGTAAATCCTTTATTAATAATATAGCTATAGTAATGAGAAATTTTCCCTACTAGGGTGTTAGGAAAAGTTGATTGCTCAGAAGAAAACATTTCAATAACTTCATCACGTAAATCTGTTACTTCAATCAATGTACCTTCATGTCCAAGGGGAGTGTGCATTTCTTCCATCGGAAATTCCCAACGATCATCAACTAACCAGTCAGGATTAATTGAAACTTGAAAAGAATAATTAGGAATTTGAGATATTATTCTACTTGAGCGTCCCATTTTAAAGATGGCTCTTTTCATACCAATACCGTAAGTGCCAATAGAGTTATTAACACTACTAACATTTACTGGTCTGCCCATCCTAAAGGCATATTCCTGAGCTTCTGCTGGAATACCTCCACAATTATCCTCAATTCTAAATTGTGCTTGCGAGAGTGTTATTTTAGCCCAAAATCCTTCATATGGCTTATCTGAATCCGAAGTGGTGATAATGCGTTGTATTCCATCAACACAATTGTCTAGAAGGTCTAGAATTGCATCCTCTAGGTCGATATCACGAGTAAGCATCTCTACAAAGAAGTTTTTTGTAGGCGATGCATTTACTGTTTTCTCTGACTTTACCTGATTATTTAAAACCATTTACAGACCTAATTTCGACTTAAAGAATATCCATGAAAATATTTAGACAGTTTCCCTGTCGCTGTAATACTTGATTTTTACATTATATTATAAAGGATTTATTCTTATTAGCAGCAATTCCTAATTCAAAACTTGATGACGACGAAAGCCTTACAACAAGATGGCTTTACAATTCTTAATAATATGGGCGATATCGCTTCTCTTGGAGACGATCTGCAATGCATGAAGGCGGGCGGAGTGATATAGCCCAACCCAGACATCGCTGAAACGGTGTAAAATCGCTCTAAATTTCAAATTCCTGTTTTATCAGATTAATGCGTGTATTTATTCTAAATCTGGATCTATACCCATTGCCCTTAAACGTTCAGCCAATTGTGCAGCTTTGCGTTCAGCTTGTGCAGCTTTACGTTCAGCCTGTATGGTTTCATTTTTAGCCTGCACCGTTTCGTATTCGGCTTGTGCAGTCCTTTGTTCTGCTAAGTGGGCTTCTTCTCTGCCCACAAGCAACAAATTACCTGTTGAATCCCACCAACGTAACCAAAGTTGCTCAGGATTATTTAGATAGCTTCCTTGCCATAATCCTAATTCTACGCCCAAAGGTGGAATAGGATAATGTCCACGTTCGTTAGGTTGTATCTTCTGATAAGAAAAATTGCTCAAGCAATAAACATCTAATTTATCCTGATTTATTTCATAAATGGCGTAATAGGGAATACGAATAATTTGTTCGTATACCCAGAACTTACCAGGTTTTCTATCTTCCCATAATCCCAGTGAAGATAGAGGTGTTGTGTCTCGTTCTTCATCACCATTATCACTAGCTAACTCTATAGCGATTAATGGAGGTGTATGTTCCCGCCATAACACATAGGAACGACGATATTTTCCCTCTAATCTTGGTGGAACACCGGGGACAAAAAACCAGTCTGGTGCTACAGAGCCTTTTTCGGGCGGGTCAGCTTGTCGCCAGTAGATACCACAGTCTTGCCCTATACAATATTGCCCGTCTGGATATAAATTTTGTAAAGTCTCAATAATAGAGTCTGTCAGAATGATGCTTTGGGGATGCTCTAAAAAATTTTTCACAAAAGTACCGTCAGACTCTGGGAGTTGAGTATGGTCGGGAAAATGCGGTGGGATAGCAATATCAACGAGGGTTTCGCTCATGCCATTTACAATATTGCGGTTACTCTTCTAATATAACCGGGACAGTTTAATGTGTGCAGTTATTCTGAATCTGGATCTATACCCAGTGACCTTAAACGTTCAGTCAGTTTTGCAGCTTTGTGTTCAGCTTTTGCAGCCCTTTGTTCTGCTAAATGGGCTTCTTCTCTGCCCATAAGCAACAGATTACCTGTTGAATCCCACCAACGTAACCAGAGTTGCTCAGGATTATTTAAATAGCTTCCTTGCCATAATCCTAATTCTACTTCCAAAGGTGAAATCGGGTAATGTCCACGTTCATTAGGTTGTATTTGATGATAAGAAAAATCGGTCAAGTGATAAACCTCTAATTTTTGATTATTTATTTCATAAATGGCATAATAGGGAATACGGATAACACGTTGATATATCCAGAACTTACCAGGTTTGGCATCTTTAGGTAATCCCACCGCATATAGAGATGTTGCGTCTCGTTCTTCATCACCATTATCACTAACTAAGTCTATAGCGATTAATGGGGGTCTATATTCCCGCCAGAACACATAGGAACGGCGAACTTTTCCATCTAATCTTGGTGGAACACCGGGGATATAAAACCAGTTTGATGTTACAGCGCCTTTTTCGGGCGGTTCAGTTTCTCGCCAGTAGATACCACAGTCTTGTCCTATACAATACTGTCCGTCTGGATGGAAATTTTGTAAAGTCTGAACGATAGAGTCTGTCAGAATTATGCTTTGGGGATGCTTAAGAAAATTTGCCATAAAAGTACCGTCAGACTCTGGGAGTTGAGTATGTTCGGGAAACGGCGGTGGGATAGAAGTATCAACTAGGGGTTCACTCATAGCATTAAGAAAGATTGGAGTTGCTTCATCTAATATAACTAGGAAAACCCAGGCTTTACCCAGCATCTGCATTGAATGCTGACAATCTGAAAATGTTTGGAAAAAGTACTAGACAAAATTAAATCAATGGTTTACAATTCGAGATTGTGACCGAATTATTGAAATTTAGAAGGCTGGCTGGATTTTAGCTCTCGCATTTCCCTTAAAGGTAATTGAGCTAAAAAAAGCTAAGAGAGAGCAGATGCTGCTACACTTAAAAGGCTTTCAGGTCAAAACCGTGGGAGCGGCTCTGCTCCGTACTATATCCACTCTCGTAGCCGCAAATTAAAAAATAGGCGAAGTCTTAAACTGCTGTTTAAGGTGTTTAAAAAAGTAGAGCCTGAGTCATAATGCTAGTTTGAAGCATTATGTTATTCGATTCTCAGGCAAGGGATACTGAGTAGAATTGGCTGCTTAAGTCCTAACTACAGTCGGAGAGTGCCAGAGCAATTGCTTGGACGAAAGCAATGCTGCACAAAGCGCAAAGCAATCACGTCTTGCATTGATTTCACTAGTACCTTCTCTATTCTTTGAAGGTATCCCTGCTGTTCCGGTGAGAGCGTCCCTAAAAATCAACGGATTCACCGGACAAATCTAGAACAACTTAAGGATAAGTCAAGAGATAGCGCTTGTTGGTTTTATTGTGAAAATTCAATTGTTGTTAAATCAACATTTACGGTTTTCCGTTGGTTAGTTTAATTTGGACTGACCAAAATCAACATTCACGTTTGAATTTACTCTCTTGGAGTTCCATTCTCACTTTCAGCAACTAAAAAGGAGAACCAGTACTGTGTCTGTAGGTATTCTCGGCACCAAGCTGGGCATGACTCAAATCTTTGACGAAGCAGGTGTAGCTATCCCTATTACTGTGATTCAAGCGGGTCCATGCACTGTTACACAAGTTAAAACTAAGCAGACTGATGGTTATTCCGCTATCCAAGTTGGTTATGGCGAAGTTAAACCAAAGGCGTTGAACAAACCTCTGTTAGGTCATCTGTCTAAATCATCGGATCGAGCTCTGCGCCATTTAAATGAATATCGGATTGATAGCTCTAGTGATTATGCTTTAGGTCAAGAAATTAAAGCTGATATTTTTAGTGCTGGTCAAATTGTCGATGTAATTGGCACAAGTATTGGACGTGGTTTCGCTGGTAACCAGAAGCGGAATAATTTTGGGCGCGGTCCTATGTCCCATGGTTCTAAAAACCATAAAGAGCCTGGTTCTATCGGTGCTGGTACTACCCCTGGTCGTGTCTATCCTGGAAAACGGATGGCTGGTCGTTTGGGTGGTGGTCGGTCAACGGTTCGCCAACTAACTGTTGTGCGTGTAGATACAGAGCGCGATTTAATTCTGGTGAAGGGAGCTATCCCTGGTAAACCAGGCGCTTTGGTGAATGTAGTACCGGCGAAATCCGTCGGAAACAAGAAAAAGTAGATTAGTCGCGGTGAATTTTAGTTGTTGGCTGTAGTGTTCATGTGAAAACCGATAACTAACGGCTGACAAAGGAAGTCTAAAAATGGTTGAGAGTGTAGTTAAAAATTGGCAAGGGGAGCAAGTCGGACAAACTTCGTTCGAGTTGCGCGTTGCGAAGGAAGAAACTGCGGTGCATATTGTCCACCGCGCTCTGGTGCGACAAATGACTAATTCCCGCCAAGGAACAGCTTCTACAAAAACTCGTTCCGAAGTGAGGGGTGGTGGTCGCAAGCCTTGGCGACAAAAGGGTACTGGTCGTGCTCGCGCTGGTTCTATTCGTTCTCCGTTATGGCGGGGCGGTGGTGTGATCTTTGGTCCTAAACCCAGAGATTTTAATTTGAAGTTGAATCGCAAAGAGCGCCGTTTAGCTCTGCGTACAGCTTTTGTCAGTCGCGCTGAAGATTTGATTGTGGTGGAAGAGTTTGGCGGTGAATTATCCCGTCCTAAAACTAAGGAATTAGTCGCTGCTTTCACCAGATGGGGAGTTGATCCAGAGCAAAAGGCGCTATTGATTTTGGCGGAGATACCAGAAAATATTCTGCTGTCTGTGCGGAATATAGAGAATGTCAAGTCGATTGCTGCTGATCAACTGAATGTTTACGATATCCTCCACGCTGACAAAATCGTGGTGACAGCGGCGGCTTTAACCAAAATTCAGGAGGTTTACAACAATGGTTAACCTCGACCCCCGCTATTTGGCTGATTTGGTGCGTCGTCCCATAGTGACTGAAAAGGCGACGATTTTGATGGAGCAAAATAAATACACTTTTGAAGTGTCTCTCAAATCAACTAAGCCGGAAATCAGAGCAGCGATCGAAGATTTGTTTCAAGTCAAGGTGGTGAAGGTAAATACTTTGATTCCACCCCGGAAGAAACGTCGTGTTGGTAAGTTTATTGGTTTCAAGCCTCAATACAAAAAGGCTATTGTTACCGTCGCATCTGGCGATGAAGAGAAAATTAGACAAGTTCTCTTCCCAGATCTCTAGTTTCCCAATCTCACAAAATCTCTAATTTAGTTTATGGGTACTCGTTCTTATCGCCCTTATACCCCCAGTACTCGCCAAGTTACGATCGCCGACTTTGCTGAAATTACCAAAACTGAACCTGAGAAGTCGCTGACTATCTCGATTCACAGGCCTAAAGGTCGGAATAACCAAGGGCGGATAACCAGCCGTCGTCGGGGGGGCGGACACAAGCGACTTTATCGGATTATTGACTTTAAAAGAGATAAGCGGGACATTCCAGCTAAAGTGATTGCGATCGAATATGATCCCAATCGCAATGCGCGGATTGCGCTACTGGAATATCAAGATGGCGAAAAGCGCTATATTCTTCAGCCCAATGGGATGAAAGTGGGTACGACTGTCATTGCTGGTCCAACTTCTCCTATAGAAGATGGAAATGCTTTACCTCTATCTAATATTCCTTTGGGTAGTAGTGTTCATAACGTGGAAATGACTCCAGGTAAAGGTGGTCAAATCGTCCGCGCCGCAGGTGCTACAGCGCAAGTAGTTGCTAAAGAAGGTAACTATGTGACTCTGAAACTACCTTCTGGAGAAGTACGGTTGATCCGCCGTGAATGTTACGCGACCCTTGGACAAGTAGGGAATACAGACGCAAGAAACCTGAGCGCTGGGAAAGCAGGACGTAACCGTTGGAAAGGTCGCCGTCCTAAGGTTAGAGGTAGTGTCATGAACCCGGTCGATCACCCTCATGGTGGTGGTGAAGGTAGAGCGCCTATCGGTAGATCTGGTCCTGTAACTCCTTGGGGTAAACCTGCTTTAGGTGCTAAAACACGGAAGCGCAAGAAACTCAGCAGTAAGTTGATTGTGCGCCGTCGCCGCAAATCTTCTAAACGCGGTCGTGGTGGTCGTCAGTCTTAGGGGAGGGAACAGGGAACAAGTTAAGCAAAACTGGTTTTCGGTTTTGACAGTCTAAAAGTTCTCAAGTTCCAATATTCGCAGTCTAGTTTCCATATCTATTTGTAGATAAATCTATGGGTCGTTCTCTGAAAAAAGGTCCTTTTGTAGCAGATCACTTGCTCAAAAAGATTGAAAGGTTAAACGAAAAAAACGAAAAACAGGTAATCAAGACTTGGTCGAGAGCTTCGACAATTCTACCTCTGATGGTGGGTCACACTATAGCAGTTCATAACGGGAAACAACATGTTCCAGTTTTTGTGAATGAGCAAATGGTGGGACATAAGTTAGGAGAATTTGCTCCCACACGTTCATATAGAGGTCATAGCAAGAGTGACAAAAAGGCAGGTAGATAGTCACTGAGCAAGGAGAAAATTATGGCAACTGAGACAACAGAAATTAAGGCGATCGCCCGTTATATTCGCATTTCTCCGTTCAAAGTGCGCCGTGTACTTGACCAAATTCGCGGACGGTCATATCGAGACGCATTAATGATTCTGGAATTTATGCCTTATCGCGCTTGTGATCCAGTACTCAAAGTTTTGCGCTCTGCTGTGGCTAATGCGGAACATAATGGCGGATTAGACAGGGCTCAACTGGTGATTACCCAAGCCTTCGCTGATGCGGGACCTGTATTAAAAAGGTTCCAGCCTAGAGCCCAAGGACGAGCTTACCAAATTCGCAAACCAACGTGTCATATTACTGTCGCTGTTGCTGCTGACGCTGCTGCTAAATAAGACGAATAGACACCAGAAATTGCCTAGAGTCAGAAATTTTAAAGGAAATATTTGTTGTGGGACAGAAAATTCATCCAGTCGGTTTCCGTCTGGGTATAACTCAAGAACACCAATCCTTATGGTTTGCTAATCCTGACCGTTATCCAGCGCTATTACAAGAAGATCGGAAACTTCGGAATTATATAGAGCAAAAGTTGGGTAGATACGCGCAAAATAATGCGGGGATTTCCGAAGTCAGAATTGAGCGGAAAGCAGACCAAATCGATTTAGAAGTGCGGACAGCTAGACCTGGTGTAGTTGTAGGACGTGGTGGACAAGGTATTGATTCATTGCGCACCGGACTACAAGAAATGTTGGGTGGTAATCGCCAAATCCGGATCAACGTGGTGGAAGTTCAACGCGTTGATGCTGATGCTTACCTGATTGCAGAATATATTGCTCAACAACTAGAAAGACGGGTTTCTTTCCGTCGGGTTGTGCGCCAAGCCATTCAAAGAGCACAAAGGGCTGGTATTCAAGGAATCAAAGTCCAAGTTAGCGGGCGGCTCAACGGCGCAGAAATTGCTCGGACTGAATGGACTCGTGAAGGTCGCGTTCCACTCCACACTCTCCGGGCTAATATTGATTACTCTTACTGCACAGCTAAAACGATTTACGGGATTTTAGGGATTAAGGTCTGGGTCTTCAAGGGTGAAATTATTCCCGGACAAGAAGAAGTATCTTCTCAACCTACATCCCGCGATCGCGACCGAGGTGATCGCGACCGAGGCGATCGCGACCGAGATCGTGGAGACCGAGGTGAACCCCGTCGTCGTCAACAACGCCGTCGTCAGCAGTTTGAAGACCGCTCAAATGAAAGCTAGTAGATTGAGCTAGTAAAACACGAGGTCCAGTGAACCATGTTAAGTCCTAGAAGAACTAAATTCCGTAAACAACAACGTGGGCGAATGGAAGGTTTAGCCACTCGTGGTAGTACCCTGAATTTTGGAGAATACGCTCTCCAAGCCCAGGAACCAGCGTGGATTACCGCCCGCCAAATTGAAGCTTCCCGTCGAGCTATGACCCGTTATATTCGCAGGGGTGGAAAAATTTGGATTCGGATTTTCCCTGATAAGCCAATCACAATGCGTCCTGCTGAAACTCGGATGGGTTCTGGTAAGGGGTCGCCAGAGTTTTGGGTAGCTGTGGTCAAACCGGGACGGATTTTATTTGAAATCGGTGGTGTAACTGAGGAAATAGCTAGAGAAGCCATGCGCTTGGCTGACTACAAATTACCCATCAAAACTAAGTTTATTGTTCGTCCTCAACAACAGGAGCAAGAGTAGATTATGGCTCTTCCCAAAATTTCCGAAGCTAGAGAATTATCTGAAGAGAAATTATCTGAAGAAATTCTCGCTGTGAAAAAGCAGTTATTTCAATTGCGTTTGCAAAAAGCTACCAGACAATTGGACAAAACCCATCAATTAAAACATGCTCGCCATCGTTTATCTCAATTATTAACGGTGGAATCAGAGCGCAAACGCCAAAACAGTCAAGCAGTCCCAACAGAAGACCAAACCAAACAAACAGAGGAATATGGCAGTTAAGGAACGTGTTGGCTTGGTAGTGAGCGATAAAATGCAAAAAACAGTCGTGGTTGCTGTGGAAAACCGCGCTCCTCATCCCAAGTACGGCAAAATTGTAGTTCAAACTCGGCGCTATAAAGCCCATGATGAAAATAATGATTGCAAAATGGGCGATCGCGTGCGGATTCAAGAAACCCGACCCTTGAGTAAAACCAAACGTTGGCAAGTTACAGAAATCTTAAACAAGAAAAACACTAACCAGCCAAAGAAACAAGATCAACCACAAGATCAACCACAGGATCAACCAGTAGTTGAGCCATCATTGGTTGAAGCAGTAACTGAACAACCAGTAACTGAGCAACCAGTAGCTGAACAACCAGCAGTTAACGAATAGTTGTGACTTCAAAAAACACAACTTAACAAGGGAGACCAATCGTGATTCAACCCCAAACCTACCTGAATGTTGCTGACAATAGCGGTGCGCGTAAACTTATGTGTATCCGTGTATTGGGCGCAGGTAATCGACGCTATGGCGGTGTAGGCGACAAAATCATTGCTGTCGTCAAGGACGCTACGCCTAATATGGCTGTGAAAAAATCCGATGTGGTGGAAGCGGTAATTGTCCGTACCCGCAAAGGAATTAACCGCGATAGCGGTATGAGTATTCGCTTTGATGATAACGCTGCTGTGATTATCAACAAAGATGGTAATCCCAGAGGTACACGGGTTTTTGGTCCAGTGGCTCGGGAACTACGCGATAAGAACTTCACCAAAATCGTTTCACTGGCTCCGGAGGTTCTGTAATGTCAAGCCAAAAAGAAAAGCCCAAATTCTTTAAATTGCACGTTAAGACCGGGGATACAGTCCAAGTAATTTCCGGGAAAGACAAAGGGAAAGTGGGTGAAGTAATTAAAGCGCTCCCTCAACTAGGCAAAGTGCTAGTTAAAGGAGTTAATATCAAAACAAAGCACGTTAAGCCACAGCAAGAAGGGGAATCTGGACGGATAGTTACTCAGGAATACCCGATTCATAGCTCCAACGTCATGCTTTATTCCACAAAGCAAAACGTCGCCAGTCGTGTTTGCTACACCTTCACCGCTGAAGGTAAAAAAGTAAGGATGCTGAAAAAAACCGGAGAAATCCTTGATAAATAAGCACCTCTTCTCCCTGACCAAGACCAGGGACTATAAGGACAAACAACAACTATGGCTACCACAAGACTGAAAACTTTATATCAAGAGACGATAGTTCCTAAGTTAACCAAACAGTTCAATTACACCAATGTTCATCAAGTACCGAAATTGGTTAAGGTAACTATAAATCGGGGTTTAGGAGAATCGGCTCAAAACGCTAAATCGCTAGAAGCGTCTTTAAATGAAATTGCCGTAATTACTGGTCAAAAGCCAGTAGTAACTAGGGCAAAAAAGGCGATCGCTGGATTCAAAATTCGTCAAGGGATGCCCGTGGGAATCATGGTTACCCTGAGAGCCGAACGGATGTACGCCTTTCTCGACCGCTTAATTAGTCTCACACTTCCTAGAATTCGTGACTTTCGTGGTGTCAGCCCCAAAAGTTTTGATGGTCGTGGTAACTACACTTTGGGCGTGCGAGAACAGTTGATTTTTCCAGAAATCGAATACGACAAAATCGACCAAGTGCGTGGTCTAGATATTTCTATTATCACCACAGCCAAAAGCGACGAAGAAGGTCGCGCTTTACTTAAAGAAATGGGTATGCCCTTCCGTGATTAATCAGTTCATCTAAAGAGGAAAAGATGGCGGCTAACGACACAATTGCAGATATGTTGACGCGCATCCGCAATGCTAATTTGGCAAGGCATCAAAGTACACTAGTGCCAGCGACAAAAATGACTCGCAATATAGCTAAGGTATTGCAGGAAGAAGGTTTCATCGCCGAGTATGTGGAAGCGGGAGAAGGAGTCAAGCGGAATTTGGTGATTTCTCTCAAATATAAGGGGAAGAGTCGTCAACCGTTGATTACTGCTCTCAAGCGCATAAGTAAGCCAGGCTTACGTGTCTATTCCAACAGAAAGGATTTACCAAGAGTACTAGGTGGTATCGGTATCGCAATTATTTCTACATCCAGTGGGATTATGACTGACCGGGAAGCGCGTCGTCAGAATTTGGGTGGTGAAGTACTTTGCTATGTTTGGTAATCACACTAAACAAACAACTCCAGAGTAAAAAGAGCAAAAAGTTATGTCTCGTATTGGTAGACGACCAATTACTATTCCCGCCAAAGTAGAAGTGGCGGTTGATGGCACTAAAGTTGTGGTCAAGGGTCCCAAGGGGGAACTTTCCCGTCAGCTACCCCCCAATGTGATCATCTCCCAAGAAGGATCAACATTACTGGTAACTCGTCGAGATGAAACCCGCACATCCAGACAACTCCACGGTTTAAGCCGGACTCTAGTCGCCAATATGGTAGAAGGAGTTTCTCAAGGATTTCAACGTCGTTTGGAAATTCAAGGTGTAGGTTATCGTGCGCAAGTCCAAGGACGTAACCTGGTGATGAATATGGGTTATAGTCATCAAGTGCAAATTGAACCTCCTGAAGGTATCCAGTTCGCTGTGGAAAATAACGTTAATGTGATTGTGACTGGTTTCGATAAAGAATTAGTGGGAAATACCGCTGCGAAAGTTCGTGCTGTGCGTCCGCCAGAACCTTATAAGGGTAAAGGTATTCGCTATAGCGGTGAAGTGGTCAGACGGAAAGCTGGTAAGACTGGTAAGGGTGGTAAGAAGTAAATATGAAACTTACTCGTAGAGAATCCAAAACACGTCGTCATAGACGTATCCGTGGTAAGGTTTTTGGTTCTGCTGAACGTCCACGGTTGGCGATATTTCGCTCTAATGAGCATATTTATGCTCAAGTGATTGATGACACTGAACATCATACTCTGGTAGCAGCTTCCACTTTGGAGCCGGATTTGAGAACTAGCTTGTCTTCTGGTGCTAATCGTGATGCTTCAGTACAAGTTGGAAAACTCATTGCTGCGCGATCGCTAGAAAAGGGAATTAGCAAAGTTGTCTTTGACCGGGGAGGAAATCTCTATCACGGACGGATCAAAGCACTAGCTGACGCAGCACGAGAAGCTGGTTTGGATTTCTGATGCTTTCTCAGATTGATTTGTCAGATTGAAATCTTTTGAAACAATGACCACATTCAAATTAAGAGAGTTTTAATCATTATGGCTACGGGTCGTCGTAAAACAAGCCGAGCAAAAAAAGAAGAAACCACTTGGCAAGAACGGGTAATTCAAATCCGTCGTGTGAGTAAAGTGGTTAAGGGTGGTAAAAAACTCAGTTTTCGAGCGATCGTTGTAGTCGGTAACGAACGCGGTCAAGTTGGTGTGGGAGTAGGAAAAGCATCAGACGTTATTGGTGCTGTTAAAAAAGGTGTCGCTGATGGTAAAAAGCATCTGATCGACATCCCAATTACTAAATCCAACTCAATTCCCCATCCGATTAATGGTGTAGGTGGTGGTGCTAAGGTAATTATGCGTCCAGCTGCTCCAGGTACTGGTGTAATTGCCGGTGGTGCTGTGCGGACTGTATTAGAGTTAGCCGGAGTGCGTAATATTCTGGCGAAACAACTTGGTTCCAACAGCCCTTTGAATAACGCTAGAGCAGCAGTAAATGCGCTGTCCACCTTACGGACATTAGCCGAAGTTGCTGAAGATAGAGGTGTTCCAGTGGAAAAACTCTATATATAGATTAATCGTAGGTTAATCAAGCTCCAGTTTTCTTTCAATAGTCAATTATCCATTAATCAGTCGATTATGAGACTCAACGATGTTAAGCCGCAAAAGGGCTCAAAAAAACGCCGTCGCCGCGTGGCTAGAGGTATTTCTGCTGGACAGGGTGCTAGTGCTGGTTTAGGGATGAGGGGTCAAAAATCTCGTTCTGGTAGTAGCACTCGACCAGGATTTGAAGGTGGTCAACAGCCTTTATACCGTCGGATACCAAAGCTGAAAGGCTTTCCTTTAATTAATCGGACAATTTACACTACGATTAATGTAGAAAAGTTAGCCTCTCTCAGTCCTAATACAGAGGTCACTTTGCAATCCCTGAAAGCAGCCGGAATTTTAACTGCGTCCAAAGGACCATTAAAAGTCTTAGGGAATGGGGAGTTGAACATTCCACTCAAAGTACAAGCAGCAGCTTTTACAGGTTCGGCTCGTACCAAAATTGAGGCGGCTGGTGGGAGTTGCGAAGTCTTAAGCTGATGTGAGGATAATCTCATGCTAACCAACCTCAATACATAAGGATATAAGGTAGCACTCTCATGATAAGTCGAGACAAATCGCCAACTGCTCAAGAAACTTTTATGCAAATGGCACAAGCAGCAGGACTAAGAACTAGGCTGCTTGTTACCGTCGGTGTGTTAATTTTAGTTCGTTTCGGTATCTTTCTACCCATACCAGGTATCGACCGGGGAAAATTTGAAGCTGCTATATCGGGTAATAACGCAATATTCGGGTTGTTGGATATCTTCTCAGGACGAGGACTTTCTACTTTAGGGGTCTTTGCTTTGGGAATTTTGCCCTTTATTAATGCCTCTATTATTATCCAATTACTCACTGCTGCTCTTCCGGCTTTAGAAAATTTACAAAAAAATGAAGGTGAAGCAGGTCGGCGCAAAATATCCCAAATTACCCGCTATGTATCTTTGGGTTGGGGGATAGTTCAGAGTACAGGATTTTCCTTCTTCTTTTTGCAGCAATTTGCTTTACAACCCGGTATATTCTTCGTGGTCTCCACAGCATTGGCTCTAGTAGCTGGTTCCATGTTTGTCATGTGGTCTTCCGAGTTGATTACGGAGCGCGGTATTGGGAATGGTGCATCCTTAATCATTTTTGTCAACATTGTGGCTTCCCTACCAAAATCTTTGGGCGATACCATTGATTTGGTCCAAGTTGGCGGACGGGAGGTCATCGGTCGTGTTATAGTTCTGGTGCTGATTTTCTTGGCAACAATTGTCGGTATTGTATTTGTTCAAGAAGGAATGCGCCGTATCCCGATTATTTCGGCTCGTCGTCAAGTTGGGCGGAGAGTTTTAGCTGAACAACGCAGTTTCTTACCTCTGCGGCTGAATCAAGGTGGCGTTATGCCGATCATTTTTGCTGCTGCTATCCTCAGTTTGCCATCACTAGTAGCTAGTTTTCTGAAAAATCCTGACTTTTCCAATATTATCAGCAGCTATTTGAGTCCTAATGGTTCTGGATCTTGGGTTTATGTGCTGGTGTATATGTTTTCTATCATATTCTTCAGCTATTTCTATTCGTCCCTGATTCTGAATCCTGTAGATGTAGCGCAGAATTTGAAGAAGATGGGTTCTAGTATTCCTGGTATTCGTCCTGGTAAGGCTACGAGTGAGTATATTGAGCGCGTGAGTAATCGACTGACTTTTTTAGGAGCGATCTTTTTGGGTTTAGTGGCGATTATTCCTACTGCTGTGGAAAAGGCTCTAGGAGTCCCAACCTTCAAGGGTTTGGGTGCTACTTCGTTATTAATTCTAGTTGGTGTAGCAATAGATACAGCAAGGCAGGTGCAAACCTACGTTATTTCCCAACGCTATGAAGGAATGGTGAAACAATAGTGACATTGACGCGACTAATCTTCTTAGGTCCTCCTGGAGCAGGTAAGGGTACTCAGGCTAAATTGATAGCTGAGTTGCAAAATATTCCTCACATTTCTACAGGAGAGATGTTACGACAAGCGATCGAGGAAAAAACTACTTTGGGTATCGCAGCGCAGGGTTATCTAGATCGGGGTGAATTGGTTCGGGGTGAATTGGTTCAGGAAATGGTAAGAGAGCGGTTAAACAAGCCTGATGCTCAAACCGGTTGGATTCTGGATGGATTTCCTCGTACCATTACACAGGCGATTTTTTTGGAGGAATTGCTTTTAGAGATTAGTCAGGGTAAGGAGCAAGCAATCAACCTTGATGTCCCAGACGAAGTTGTGATTACTCGATTACTTGGACGAGGACGTAAAGACGATAGTAGAGAAGTTATTAGCCGTCGATTAGAAGTCTATCGAGCTGAAACTGCTCCTTTGATTGACTATTACCAGGAGCGCCAAAAACTGATTGTTGTGAATGGTAATCAAAGCGAAGAAGCTGTCACTGCTGCATTAAATCAGGTCATAGCAACCAAGTTATAGTTGACTAACTCGTGGGAAGTTGAGGGAGTAGCAAAAATCAGCAAAAATTCAGATGGTTGTTTCCTCCCTAATTTTCACTGTCGCGATCGCACATCTGTGGGTGAGAAGATTTTAGCTAAATTTAGCTAAGATATATAAAATAACTGTTGATTTATTGGACAAATTATGTTGTGTCCCACATGATTTACTTCTAAACCCCAGAGAATTGTTGAGTTGAGGAAAAAACAAATTGTCTAAACAAGACTTGATTGAAATGGAAGGTACCGTCACTGAATCATTGCCTAATGCAATGTTTCGTGTAGACCTAGATAACGGTTTCAATGTTCTAGCACACATTTCGGGTAAGATCCGGCGTAATTATATCAAGATTTTACCTGGCGATCGCGTCAAAGTGGAGTTAACCCCTTACGACCTAACCAAGGGAAGAATTACTTATAGATTACGGAAAAAGTAAATATATGTAGAAAAATGTGTAGGACTCTGACAGGACTACCATAAGATTCCCAGAGGTTGGGGGATTTCCCCTCCTTAATTAAACTTAACCGAAACATTTCCCTGAAGAATGTTATAATTTTATATTTGGAGTCAAATTAACAGGCATGAAAGTTAGAGCCTCGGTCAAAAAAATCTGTGAAAAGTGTAGCGTAATCAAACGCCGCGGTCGTGTGATGGTGATTTGCGAAAATCCCAAACACAAGCAGCGTCAGGGTTAAGAGCCATAAATCACACTTTCACAAGCCACCTCACAACGGTCATTACACCCCAAATCTCTCAAAACTAACTCGCTCTTTACCCAATATAACTGCCAAACCAAAAGAAGGAGATATATTATTGTGGCACGGATTGCAGGAGTAGACCTTCCCCGCGATAAGCGGATCGAAATTGGTCTGACATACATTTACGGTATAGGGTTATCTAGGTCCCATGAAATTCTGGCGAATACTGGAGTAAACCCAGACATACGCGTTAAAGATCTCAATGATGCTGATGTCGCTGCCTTAAGAGGCGAAATAGAAGCTAATTATCAAGTCGAGGGGGATCTTCGACGCTGGGAAGGGCTGAATATTAAACGTCTTATCGACATTGGTTCCTATAGAGGTCGTCGCCATCGTATGGGATTACCAGTCAGAGGCCAAAGAACCCGGACTAACGCCAGAACCAGACGCGGGAGAAGACAGACAGTGGCTGGGAAGAAAAAAGCTCCTGGCAAATAAAGCAAATAGCCCTATCTTGGCTACTAGCCATCAGACCATTTTTTACCTTAATGCACTTGAATTATGGCGAGACAACCAACTAAAAAAACTGGCAGCAAAAAACAAAAACGCAATGTACCCAATGGGGTCGCCTATATCCAATCTACCTTCAACAATAGCATTGTCACCATCACTGATCAAAATGGAGATGTGATTTCTTGGGCAAGTGCTGGTTCTAGTGGATTCAAAGGGGCTAAAAAAGGTACTCCCTTCGCAGCTCAAACTGCGGCTGAAAGTGCAGCTCGGCGAGCGATCGACCAAGGGATGCGCCAAATTGAAGTCATGGTCTCAGGACCTGGAGCAGGAAGAGAAACTGCCATTCGGGCTCTCCAAGGAGCCGGACTAGAAATTACCTTGATTCGGGATATCACACCTATTCCTCATAATGGTTGTCGTCCCCCGAAACGTCGCAGGGTTTAAATAGGACTAGTTCCAAAAATCTCATAGAGGAGCTTAACTTAGCCCTCCAATCCAAAAGATCAAGTCAATTCGAGAGGCAATTTTTTGTCTACTAGCAGCACCTTAAAAGGGGAGGCTACTCCGTGGCGCAGTTTCAAATTGAATGTGTAGAATCTAGTACAGAAGAGAGTCGGAGCCATTATAGCAAATTTGTTCTGGAACCTCTAGAACGGGGTCAAGGAACCACGGTCGGCAATGCGTTGCGGCGGGTTTTACTGGCGAATTTAGAGGGAACAGCAGTTACAGCAGTACGAATTGCTGGTGTAAGTCACGAATTTGCTACTGTTCCAGGTGTCCGCGAGGATGTCTTGGAAATCATTATGCGGATGAAGGAAGTGATTCTGAAGAACCATTCTCCTCAAGCCCAAATTGGTCGGCTCCTGATTAATGGTCCAGCTACAGTCACCGCAGCTAGTTTTGATTTACCTAGTGAAGTAGAGGTGATTGACCCTACTCAGTATGTAGCCACTGTAGCTGAGGGTGGTAAGTTGGAAATGGAATTTCGGATTGAACGAGGTAAAGGCTATCGGACGGTGGAACGAGGACGGGAGGAAGCTACATCTCTAGACTTCCTGCAAATCGATTCTATATTTATGCCTGTACGCAAGGTCAACTACAGTGTAGAAGAAGCCCGTTCTGAGGGTTTTATGGGTAGGGATCGACTACTCCTTGAGGTTTGGACTAATGGTAGTCTTTCACCTCAAGAAGCCCTATCTTGTGCGGCTGGAATTTTGGTGGATTTATTCAACCCACTCAAAGATATTTCTCTAGAACCGACAGATACGGATTCTAATATTCCAGACGATCCTACTGCTCAAATTCCCATTGAAGAATTACAGCTTTCGGTTCGGGCATATAACTGTCTAAAACGCGCACAAGTTAATTCTGTAGCAGATTTATTGGATTATACCCAAGAAGATCTGCTAGAAATTAAAAACTTCGGTCAAAAATCGGCTGAAGAAGTAGTTGAAGCTCTACAGCGTCGTTTGGGAATCACTCTACCCCAAGAAAGAGGCTCTAAGCACTAAACCCAACTAAACATCAAGCCAGTAAATCGTCATTCAAACACTGCATTGTTATGCGTCACCGTTGTCGAGTTAAAAAACTGGGTAAGCCAGCCGATCAGCGTCGCGCCCTACTGCGATCGCTTACCACTGAGCTAATCCGTCATGGTCAGATTACAACTACTTTGATTCGCGCCAAAGTAGTGCGGAGTGAAGTAGACAAAATGATTACCTTAGCTAAAAATGGTTCCTTGGCGGCTCGTCGGGAAGCTTTGGGTTATATCTACGATAAAACATTAGTTCATGTCCTATTTGAGCAAGCAGCTGATCGCTATGGTAGTCGGGATGGAGGTTATACGCGCATAGTGCATACCACACCCCGACGCGGCGATAATGCTGAAATGGCAATTATAGAACTAGTCTAATTCACTGGTTGTGAGTCATTGGCGAAGAATTAATTACGCAAGCCAAATGACATTATTCCTATGTTAGAGAGCGATCAGCCCCAGCCAACTTACCGAGTAGCCTTAGTTATCCAATACGTAGGAACTCATTTTCATGGTTGGCAAAGGCAAAAAGCGCAACGTACCGTCCAAGAAGAGATAGAAACAGCGATCGCCACCGTTTTAGGGCATCATGTGACACTACATGGTGCAGGACGAACGGACGCTGGAGTTCACGCCGCAGCTCAAGTAGCCCATTTTGCAGCCACAGGGTTAATCCCTGCTCACAGATGGGCAAGTGTGCTAAATAGTTACCTCCCTGCGGATATATTAATTCGAGCTTCAGCCGGTGTAAGTCAGGATTGGCACGCCCGATTTAGTGCCATTTATCGGCGGTATCGTTACACCATCTATACTGAAGATAGACCAAACTTGTTTGTCAGACCCTTCAGTTGGCATTATTATTATTCATGCTTGGATGAATCTTTAATTGTAGCTGCTCTCCAACCCTTATTAGGAAAACACGATTTAGCTGCTTTTCATCGTGCTGGTTCGGCGCGATCGCATTCCTGGGTAGAAGTACAAGCAGTAGAATGTTGGCGCAGTGGGTCATTTGTCCATATTGAAATTCAGGCGGACGGATTTTTATATGGGATGGTACGGCTATTAGTAGGGATGTTAGTCCAAGTCGGAGCTAAACAGAGGACGTTAACCAACTTTAGCGAAATCTGGCATGAGCAACGTCGAGAGGAAGTGAGATATGCTGCACCGCCCCAAGGATTATGCTTACTCAGAGTGGGCTACCCCGATTTTCCCTTTCCTCCAGAAATCTGGTATGACACCCTACCACAACTAGTGTTAACCACCACTAAACCGTAACTACCGAAAAAACAAAGAGCAAAAAAACAAAGAGCAAAAAACAAAGAAGAATGAGTAAAACATATCTACCTGCTGAATCAGACCTTCAGCATAATTGGTATTTAATTGATGCGGCTGACCAAAGACTAGGTCGTCTAGCTAGCGAAGTGGCGATGCTCCTGAGAGGAAAAAGAAAAGCCGAGTACACACCTCATATAGACACAGGTGATTTTGTCATAGTGATTAATGCTGAAAAAATCGCAGTAACTGGCAAAAAACGCACTCAAAAACTCTATCGTCGCCACTCTGGTCGTCCTGGTGGGATGAAAACAGAAACCTTTGCTAAATTACAACAGCGTTTACCAGAACGAATTATAGAACAAGCTATTAAAGGGATGTTACCCAAAAATAGTTTAGGTAGATCGTTATTTACCAAATTAAAGGTTTATGCTGGTCCATCTCATCCCCACGCAGCTCAGAAGCCTGAAACACTAACACTGAACACAATTCCTGGAGAGAACTAATGGTATCCATAGCAGAAACGACTAAAGGTATGGCCGTGTACTGGGGTACAGGACGGCGTAAGTCCGCTGTCGCCAGAGTCCGCCTCATTCCTGGTGAAGGTAAATTGACTGTCAATGGCAAAGAGGGCGAACTCTACTTTCAATTTAACGCCAATTATTTGGGTTTAATTAAAGCACCATTGGAAACCTTGGGGCTAGAAAATGAATACGATATTTTAGTGAAAGCTGAAGGTGGTGGTCTCACCGGACAAGCTGACTCCATCCGTCTAGGAGTAGCCCGCGCTTTATGTCAACTCGACCCAGAAAACCGTTCTCCCTTAAAAGTCGAAGGTTATTTAACCCGCGATCCTAGAGCTAAAGAACGGAAAAAATATGGTTTACACAAAGCTCGAAAAGCGCCTCAGTACTCTAAGAGATAAGATAGAGTACCGAGAGTTTCGATTTCCAGGGCTGTAAGTTATAATTAGTGAAGAATTACCACAAAAGGAACAATGGCTAAACCTGATATTCATCCTCAGTGGTATCCAGAAGCTAAAGTCTACTGTAACGGTCAAGTAGTTATGACCGTAGGTTCGACAAAACCCGAATTACACGTAGATGTTTGGTCTGGAAACCACCCCTTTTACACTGGCACTCAGAAAATGATTGATACTGAGGGTCGCGTTGAACGCTTCCTCCGCAAATATGGTATGTCATCGGAACAAACCCCTGCTTCGGGTACCAAAAAGAAAAAGTAGCTGGTTGGCTCTAGCTGTTAACGACGACCCCGCAACTGCTGGGTCGATTGTCATTTAATGCTTAAGCCAATTTGTCATTTTTTTACTGGTGTAACCAATATGGCGGAAACATATCTACTAGATAAACTGAAATCAGTTGAACAAACTTATAATGAATTGACCCGACGGTTAGCTGATCCTGATACAGCTAGAAACCCTGATGAATATCAGAAGGTAGCGAAGAGTCGGTCTTCATTTGAAGAAGTAGTCAATACATACGATACTTGGAAAACCGCCCAAGAAGAGTTGGTCGGAGCGCGTCAAGTACTCAAAGAATCCAACACAGATCCAGAATTGCAAGAAATCGCTGCTCTGGAAGTGGATGATTTGGAATCGAAGTTAATCTCCCTAGAAAATCGCTTAAAGATTTTGCTCCTACCCCGCGATCCGAATGATGATAAAAACATCATGTTGGAAATTCGCGCTGGGACGGGTGGTGATGAAGCAAGTATTTGGGCTGGGGATTTATTACGGATGTATTCCCGCTATGCTGATTCTCAAAACTGGAAAGTTAAATTGGTCAGCGAGTCTTTGGGTGAAATGGGCGGGTTCAAAGAAGTAATTTTGGAAATTCAGGGCGATAGCGTTTACAGCAAACTCAAGTTTGAGGCGGGAGTACATCGTGTACAGCGTGTACCAGCAACGGAAGCTGGCGGAAGAGTTCATACATCTACCGCTACTGTAGCAATTATGCCAGAAGTAGATGAAGTAGAAGTGCATATTGATCCCAAAGATATTGAATTGTCTACTGCTCGGTCTGGTGGTGCTGGTGGACAAAACGTGAACAAGGTGGAAACGGCTGTTGACTTGATGCACAAACCTACTGGAATTCGCATTTTTTGCACGGAAGAACGTTCTCAGTTACAAAACAAGGAGCGTGCTATGCAAATCCTCCGCGCTAAATTGTATGAAATCAAGTTGCGCGAACAACAGGAAGAAGTTACTTCTATGCGGCGATCGCAAGTAGGAACAGGTTCCCGTTCCGAAAAAATCCGCACCTATAATTATAAAGATAATCGAGCCACTGACCACCGCCTTGGTCAAAACTACTCCCTGAACCCAGTTCTCGAAGGAGACATAGAGGTGCTTATTCAATCTTGTATATCCCAAGACCAGCAAGAACGGTTAGCGGAGTTAGCTGCTGCTAGTTAAGTGTCTAGTTAAGTATAAATAATCGCTATCGCCCAAAAATTCATCCCACACTGTCCTTCGGGTCAGATGTGGGATGAATTTTTGATTTATCTAAAATTAAATGATTATACTCGTTTTTCGTAAAGGTGGTGGGTAGTTGATACAGAATGACTTCATCACCTACAACAGGATTACGCGCTACTAATCTATTTTGTGAATCAATAATTGCTAAGTGTGTAAAATTCAGATCTTGAGACTGTCTTAAAATAGCTTTAACCAGTTGTTTTTGCTGAAGTTCTTCTAGAGAATACCAATCATCGTTAATCTGGATAGTTAAATCGCTAGTACGAAATTTGGGTTCAATGGATTTAATGAAGTTGGAAGCGACAAGAACTGATTTAGTATGCTGTTGAGAAATTGTGATTTGTTTAATCTTATTTGCAATATTGGCAATTAAAATTTGCTCTGGTGTTAGTTTAACTATTGGTTCTACAGTCGATTTTGACTCAGGTGTAGCTTTCGGTGATTCTATGGGAGTCACTTTAGGTGTAGGAGTTAATGTTAATTCTGGTGTAGGTTTTGATGATTCTGTAGGAGTAATTTCAGGTGTAGGAATTGACGTTGGCTGAGATTCTGCGGTTGGTGTAACTGATTCTGGTGATGTAATCGCTGTTGGTTGAGTTATGGGAATTTTCTGGGATGCTATATTAGTCGTTACCGGAGTTGGTTGCTTGGTAAACCAAAACAGTGATGAGCCTAAGATTACCATCAGCAGCAAAATTCCGGTTAAAATTGTATCTGATAAATTATTTGATACATTTGATGGTAGAAACAGGCGTAGCTGTCTTAAGAATCTACCCCATCCCACTGGAAGATATTGCCAAAAATTCGGGGATTCCTGATATTCAGGAATCGGTTCCTGTTCTAACTTGACTACCGCTGTTTCTAAAATCCCAATTATCCCTCTGAGGATTTGGATAGCTGTTTGCTGAAAAATTGATTTGTTTTTCTGGTAAAGAGGTTGTATGTTTGTTTCAGTTTCTGGCTGATTCCTGGAACTTCTCTCAGGAACCATCCTGCGGTTTTCCTTCCTCTGATTGTTTTTTGGCATGAAAATAACATTAAGATTAACAAATCAAGTACACAAATTGCATAAAGGCGTAGGGGTGCAAGGCCTTGCACCCCTACAGTTAGTATCTATTGTGCCATTTATCAATTTATCAATATAGTGATCTATGAAATTTAACCGTCGTCAATTCCTATTTTTTGGTGGTTCCCTGACCTTTGGCGCAGGACTTCTCAGTTGGAAATTTATTCGTCCAAATCATCCTGAGCAATTAGCTAGCCGGACTGTAAAAACTGTATCAGCTAAAGCCTCTCAGGACGACTTATTGCTGCGTTTTGTGTCTGTTGCTGATACGGGTACTGGCGATCAAGGACAGTATGCTGTAGCCAAGGCTATGACTGCTTACCATAAAGAACATAATTACGATTTAGTAGTTCTGGCTGGAGATAATATTTACAATAATGGCGAAATGACCAAAATAGGTGAAGTTTTTGAGCGTCCTTATCGTTATTTACTAGACCAGGGTGTAAAGTTTCATGCGTGTTTAGGTAATCATGATATCCGCACTGATAATGGGAATCCACAAGTGCTTTATCCTGATTTTAATATGAAGGGTCGGTATTATACCTTTAGCCGGAATGATGTGCAATTTTTTGCTTTGGATACTAATGGAAATGCTGATTGGAAAAATCAATTAATTTGGTTAGATCATGAATTAAGTCAGAGTAAAGCAACTTGGAAGATAGTGTTTGGACATCATCCAACTTATGCTTCCGGAGTCTACGGTAGTAATCCAGAATTTATCAAGACTTTTACTCCTATATTTCAAAAATATGGAGTCCATCTTTATATAAATGGACATGAACACCATTATGAACGTACTCGCTCTATTAATGGTACAACATATCTAATTTGTGGTGCTGGTGCTGGTCATCGTTCTATAGGTCGTCATGATTGGACTGAATACATCACAAACAATTTGAGTTTTGCGGTACATGAGGTTTATGCAGATAGAATCGAAATTAGTGGTGTTGGTACTGATAATAGCATTTTTGATCGCGGCGTAGTTAAGCTAAAAAGTATTTAACTACTTTTCTGGTAACCAAATAATAAATGTTGTTCCTGGGGATTCAGGTGAAGTGATTACTGAGTTAATTGCAGGGCTAAAGACTTCTATTTCACCGTGCATTTGCTCGAGTAATTGTTTGGCGATCGCGATTCCTAAACCTGTACCAGGAATTTCTGTATTTGCTTGGATACCTCTATAGCGTCTCTTACCTAAATGTACTAAATCTTGTACAGGGATTCCAGGTCCAGTATCACTAATTGCTATACCTTGAAAATAGTCTTTTTCTTGTCCTAATTGCACGAGAATTTTACCGCCAATAGGAGTATATTTCAAAGCATTATCAATAATATTAATTAACACTTCTCGTAAAGCTTTTTCATTGACTCTAACTATAGGTAAATTGGCGGGAATATCCATAATTAATTCTTGATTTCGCTCGCTTGCTATAGATTGAAAAGACGAAAATAAGGGTGCTAACAAATTTGCTAAATCACAATCATTTATTTGTTCTCCTGTTCCTGGTAATAATAGCACTGATTGAGGGTTTTGTGGCTCAGTCACCTGTACAAAAACATCAGTTTCGTCATAGGGAACTGCGTCTAAATCAACAGATGTCAAATCAATTACCTTATCTAACTGTTGCAACAATTCTTGTAAGCGATCGCTCTCATGAATTATACTTGTGGCGACATGGCGATTTGGGTCATTCCAGCGCCATCGTTTTAACAAAAGTTTGCCAAAGGTACGGACGGCTGTTAAAGAATTGCGCAATTGATGTAACAGATTATCTAGCAAGTCCCGTTGCTCTACTTGTAGTAGCTGTTGTTGTTGTAATTGCTGCTCTAACCAAGCCCTGCGTTGGTCTAATAGACAAGCGATCGCGATAGTCTGAGCTATACGCTGAATATCACTTTGTTCTTGTTCGTTCCATGAGCGGTCAATTCTGGCTGTAACCAATAACCCCATCATGATTCCTTCATAAATCAGAGGTAGCACAATTTGGTGATGGTTGAGTAAATCTTCCTGGTGTAAGTTAGGTAAGTCTGTTGATAAATTCTCATTGGCGTTGATTGATGCTGCTGATAGAGTTTCCCCCGTCAATAACCTCATTTGCCGGTTTGGTAGTGATAAGATGTTGCTAATTTGTATTTGTTCAAGCGGCGATGCTTCTGGATAAACTATTACAGGGACTAGTTTGGTCTCATTTTGGGGTGTTTCTACCAATCCTTGGGTCAAATATACAATACTAAGAGATGCTCCTAGCCCTTGGGAAAGCAGCATTAGTTGTTCTTGGCATAAAGCCAGAAAATTAGAACTGGTAGATATCAACATTTTTTCAGCTCTTGTTTGAGATGATAAACCTGAAGGAAAGATGAAGTCAATATTTTAAATGACTTTTAAGAGCGCATGATCGTCGGACTAAACTAAAAACTCAACATATTGACTGCTTGAATGACTATAGTGCGATCCTAATACTAAATACTTGAAATTGCTTCATGTACAATCATGTGACTCTATCTTGTATCAAAAGATTAAAAACACTTGATTTACCAAACTAGAACGTATATAATGACGACGGATTTTGTAGCTATCACTACAATCTATAGCTTGACATGAGGAGGACAGTAGGTTGGCAAGGAGACGCAAGAGAAAAAGTCGTCGTCGCCAAGAAGGGCGGCGCATTCTTGAACACGTACCTCAATATAGCATTGAGAGTGGTGAGGATAAACCTGTGACAGCAGCGAGAAAATTCATTCAAGCTGAAGGTATTTTGCCACCTGCACTGCTACTTGTAAAACGTAATGAACATACTACAGACCGTTACTTTTGGGCTGAGAAAGGATTATTCGGGGCGCAGTATGTTGAAGAAAACCATTTTCTATTTCCTAGCTTGAAGGTTTTGGAGCCTACTAACGCAACTGAAGCTTTAGCTACTGCTACTAGGTAGTATACAAATGGCCTTTGGGAGTGACATATAGGTGAACTGATATTTATTAACTGATGCAAGTACTCAGTTTTGCAGAAAGTTCATTTTTTCTTAACTTTTCTCGTTGAAGAAAGTTCAGTAGGGGATAGCCAATTAATTTGGATGACCAAATCAAGGTCGCCGCTCGATTCTTGGCATTACGGTTTGGTAAACATAGGGAGCTAATACAGCGTGAATTAGTGATAGAATTAAGCGTATTAAAAAATCTTGTATTCTCGGCTGAGTGTAATGTATTGTCGTCCGAACCAAGTGGGGAAAAAGCAATATAGCTTTGCCGAACCACAACCAACGCTCTCTCCAGCACTAAGCAGTGAGCTGTATTAAGTACAAATTGGCATCACTATTAGCTTTTCCATCGATACTCAAGTCTGACTGGTGAAGCTAGGAATTAGAAATTTGTCTTGCTTCCTCCCTACTTCCGTTTTCTTGAACATTAGTTGAGAACTATCTGGATGTTTCTAGCTTTAGAGCCTTGCGTAATTCAGTGAGTTCATCTCGGTGAGCAGTAACAGTGATTCGACTAAGAGGGTGTTGTTCATCATGGTTGGCTTCCATTTTGAGTAGCACCTTCTCAATTCTTCCAGCTTTTTTCCAGTAAAAGATACCGCTGATGGGTGATAATACGACTATTACTGGAAAAAACTGGCTTAAACTAGGGAAAAGTATTGATAATACCAGGGATAGACAAATAAGACCACTAAAGGAGAGAATTGTGAGAAACACAGCTAAAAAACTGCTGGGTCTGACAAACCCCTGAAAAGTTACCTGGTTTTGCGATCGATCCAAAGCAATGACCTGATAAGATCGAGAGCTAAAATACTCTTTCAGTTGTGGCATTAAGACTGTTTCATCTTCTTCAGATACCAATTGCACTTTCTCTGTACGGTCTTTGGTAGCAGCACGAATAAAGAAAAACAGCCCAATTAACAGTAAAAAAGTCAAAAAAAATGTAGATAGGGGAATAAATGAGAGAATAGAAGGAACAGAGACGGAAAAAAGGAGAATCAGCAGCATGATTGATCAAGCAATTGCCTGGAAATAACTACACAAGATATTGCTCACCATCTTACCATCTGCTACTCCCCTGCTTCCCCTGCTTCCCCTGCTTCCCCTGCTTCCCCTGCTTTATGTCCCAAAATTCCGATACCCCATCTGTAAATCTCAGAGAAATTGGCAAAACTTTAGTCCTGATCGGTTGGATTAGCTTCTGGATTCAACTAACGTTAGGTGTAGTTTCCAGCGTAATACTAATGCTGTATTCTTTTTCCAGCCAAAAACCTGGTAGTTCAGCGAATAATCCCGGTACTGGATTTGGAATATTTTTGGCTATTTGCGGAATAGTTACCTTAGGAGCAGGTATTTACCTAGCTTTCCGTTACACTAGAATGGGTAAAGAACTACAATCCTCTAACCCGAGTAATCGCCCTCGTCGTAGTGACACCCTCCAAGTCTTACAATTGGGATTATATGTGAGCTTAGGGGGGATTTTAGCCACACTTATAGGAGCTCAAGCTATAGTAGGTACTCTAGCTGCGAGAGCTATTACCCAAACCCAATTTATTTTCTCACCCCAGGGTAATCAACCGTTCATCAGTGGTTTGGATATGTTTGTTGTCCAAGCGAACGTTAATACCATTTCTGCTCATTTTTCAGGACTCATTGCGTCTTTATGGTTAATTAATCGAGTTAATCGTTGAATAACTAGTTACAGTTGGCTGGAATTAGTATATGCTGGTGTTTTGGATATTGAAGATAGGCGAAAGATTGAGATAAATTTGTGCTAGATATTAAACAAATAAGAGAAAATCCCCAATTAATCCAAACAAAGCTCAACGCTCGCAGTGGTCAATACGATATTGAGCCGATTCTCAAGTTAGACCAAAAACAGCGAGATCTGGAACTGATACGTAGTCAACTCCAAGCCCGGAGCAATGAGATTGGGAAACTGATAGGACAAAAGGTAAAATCTGGTATTGATGCTCAAAGTATAGAACTACAAACTTTGCGGGATGAAGGTAACTCGTTGAAAGTTCAATTAAGTCAGTTGGAACCCCAGGAAAAGGAATTAAAACGGGAAATTGAGCAATTATTACTAGCAATACCTAATTTACCCAGTGAATTTACACCAGTAGGCAAAACTGAGGCAGATAATCAAGAAATACGTCGTTGGGGTGATGAATATCTCCCTCAAAATCCCAATATTCTACCTCACTGGGAGATTGGCGAAAAATTAGGACTGATGAATGTGGAGCGGGCGGTAAAAGTTGCTCAAAGCCGCTTTGTTAATTTAATTGGGGCTGGGGCTGCTTTAGAAAGAGCTTTAATTCAGTTGATGTTGGCTAAACAAATCGCAGCAGGTTATATAGAAGTTGCTCCGCCACTGCTAGTTAATACAGCTTCTATGACAGCTACTGGTCAGTTACCAAAGTTGGCAGAAGAAGGTTTCAAATGCGCTGATGACGATTTATGGTTAATCCCTACAGCAGAAGTACCTGTTACCAACCTTTATCGCGGAGAAATTCTAGAGGGAGAAGTTTTACCAATTTACCATTGTGCTTATACTCCTTGTTTTCGACGGGAAGCAGGTAGCTATGGTCGAGATATGCGGGGATTGATTCGTCTACATCAATTTAATAAAGTAGAGTTAGTCAAATTTGTTCATCCCAGTCAATCATTCGCTGAATTAGAAAAATTAGTCGCTAATGTAGAAGCAATTTTGCAGGCTTTATGTTTACCTTACCGAGTAATTAACTTATGTACAGGTGATTTAGGGTTTTCTGCGACTAAAACCTACGATTTGGAAGTTTGGCTACCTTCTTCTGGGAAATACAGGGAAATTTCTAGTTGTTCTAACTTTGTTGATTTTCAGGCGCGACGGGCTGATATTCGATTTAAGGAAGCTGGGAAAAAAGGTACTCAGTTTGTCCATACTCTTAATGGTTCTGGGTTAGCTGTGGGTAGAACTATGGCTGCTATTTTGGAAAATTACCAACAATCTGATGGTAAGGTGAAAATACCAGAAGTTTTACAATCTTATTTAGGACGGGAGTTTTTGTAAAACAAATCTGAAAAAAGTAATTAGATGGTTTTTGAGGTGTGATTGTGGTTATTGCTTCAACTTACCTTACTCCAGATGAATATCGCACAATTGAGTTAAGCTCCGCTGAACGCCATGAATATCGCAACGGAGAAATAATATCTATGGCTGGCGGTACGGAAACTCATAGTTTGATCGCTAGCAATTTATTGATTTTTTTGGGTTTCTCTCTCAGAGACACCAACTTTCGTTTATATAACAGCGATTTGCGCATCTGGATTCCTCGTTACAATTATGGAACCTATGCTGATTTAGTGGCGATTACGAACAAACCAGAATTTACAGCTAATCGTACAGATGAAATTCTCAATCCCCTATTGATTGTGGAAGTCCTTTCGTCTTCTACTGAAGTTTATGACAGGGGGGAGAAATTCCGCAAATACCGTTCTCTCCCTAGTTTTCGTGAATATTTGCTGGTTAGTCAAACTGAGGCTTATGTTGAGCAGTATTATAAACCTGAGTTAGAAACTGGCGATCGCTGGGAATGGCGAGTTTACGATCAGATCGATCAGTCAGTTTTTTTGCACAGCTTAAATATAGAAATTCCCATGACTGAAATTTATCGTCGAATTGATATCACCGCTATTGTCTGATTTCCGGGGAACACTCCAATTTGAATTTATAAGGTTGGGCGATTTACTGGATTAGAAGTCATCAGATCCCTTTACACAAGAGTTGTAGGAGAGATATAATACTGCTCGGTTGTGGTTAGATGTGATTTATCAACGCTTATCAAGATAGAGGATTTCCATGACAGAAATTTCAGAAGAACTGAGAAAACAAATTAAAAGTCTCAAAGCTCCCAACATTGCTGTAATTGGTGGTACAGGTGTAGGAAAAAGCTCACTGATCAATGCTGTTTTTGGTATGGATTTAGCTCAAGTAGGTGCTGGGTTGCCTGTTACTAAGGAGTTTCGCCGTTATCCAGAAAATGAAGAATCCAATGTACCTATTGTTATATATGATTCGGCTGGATATGAAGCTGCAAAAGAGACTCAATTTGTAGATGGTGTCATAAATTTCTTGACTCAAAAGAGAAATGAGGGAATTGAACAACAGATTCATCTTGTTTGGTATGTAATCAATGCCTCATCAGGTAGGGTACAGACATTTGAAGAAACCATTTTCAAAATCTTAATCAGCAGCGTATATCAGCAATTATCATTCTTTCTCAGTGCGATCGTGCAAAACAGACAGAGATAGAGGGAATCAAAGATGCATTAAAAACTTTTAAGCTTGACAATATTCGTGATGTGTTAGAAGTATCTGCATCTCCATTAGAGCTTAAAGGTAAACCTATTTGCCAACCTTTTGGTTTAAGTGAATTAGTAGATAAAACTGTTGAAGTTATACCTGATATCTATACAGATGCAGTAATAGCAGCGCAGGTTGTGAAACTTCAAGATAAAAGAAAATTAGTTTGGAAATATATATATATTGCTGCTACTACTTGCTTTGCCTCACAAGCAACTCCATCCCCTTTAGGCTCTCCAACACTAATTGCAGTACAAACAACACTTTGTATATCCATTGCCTCAGTATATGGTTATCGTGAGTTAGCTGACTTTTTAATCCATATAGGCACTTTTACAGCTTTAAATACATTCTTAACTTCAGTTTTTGGTGATCTGCTAGGTATATTCTTTCCTCCTGCCGGATTACTAACAGCAGCAGGAGTATCTTCCTACATTGTAGCATTTGGGCTGACTTGTAACGCTGTATTTGAAAAAATGGTACATGATAATCTTCAAGGAAGAACAAGAGAAGAAATCAAACAGTATTTAACAGAGAGTTTTAAACAAGAATTTGAAAGATATAGCCTCTATAATATTCCTAATCCTAAAGCGTTAGATATTGTAAAGCAAAATTTTTTGAATCTTTGATTAACAATTTCTATAATATAGGACTACTCTTTAATTTCTGAACAATATATACAATTCTTCTTGAGAATATTAATTTGCTATTAATTCCCGGAAATTTTTATCAGGAAATAATTGTAGGGATTTTGGTATGACCTAAATCCTGACAAATTTAGATAGGAGAGTTGAGAGTATTGCTGCTGGATGAGTGTTATTTAGTGTGGGGAGACTTAAGTGGCTATATTTGGGGGAAAACAGCTAGGGTTTTGGCAGAGATTAATCAAGGCTGGGAACCCGAACAATAGAAAATACACTGCGTTAACTTTGCTCCTAATTGTCCAGAACAAAATCCGATTGAGGATATTTGGTTACAAGCTAAAACATGGGTACGGCGTTTCTGTACGCTAATATCTTACTTTTATCATTTACAATGGATATTTGAATAGTTTATTTGACACACTACCTTTGATTTTGCTACTCTTCAGATGTACGGAATTTATGCAAAACTAAAATAGGAGGTTCTATAATTATAGTAGATGCGTTATGATAGTTTAAGTATTGTAGAATGAATGTTAGCAATAACACAGAACCAAGCCAATTAAAAGATGTAGATTTGGGTAATCATATCAATTCTTCTTCATCAGATAGATAGAAGAAAGGGCTAAGTGACATAAGTGTGTCTCATTCACCCTACTAAGTAAACAAAAAATGGCAGAATTACCTGTTAGAGACGCAGTAGTAAGCGTCATGGAAAAAATCAAGGCTCCTAATATACTTGTTTTAGGCCAAACAGGGGTAGGTAAGAGCAGTCTAATAAATGCTGTATTCGGTGACGAATTGGCAAAAACCGGTGCAGGTTTTCCTGTAACAGTAGGTTTCAACCTCTATAGTAATGGTCTTGTTAATATTTATGATTCTGCTGGTTATGTATTAACAGAAGAGATTATATTTGCTGTTAATGTCTTTAAGTTTTTAGAGTCAAAACAAAGGGTAGGAATTGGAGAGCAGATTCACATAATTTGGTATCTGATTAATGCTTCCTCCGGTAGAGTTCAATCATTTGATATTGATATTATTAATGAAATTCGTAAATATGGTATACCATTGATTATTATTCTTTCTCAGGTTGATAGAGCAAAATATATAGAAATTCAAAGTATTAAATCTGTACTAACAGGTTTAGAAGTATTAGATACAATTGAAGTGGCTGCTTCTCCACTGATAATTAGAGGAAAACCTATATGCGATCCTTTTGGTTTAGAAGAACTAGTTGAGAAAACTATTGAATATTTACCTGAAATCTATGCAGACGCGGTGAGGATGGCACAAATTGTTGACATAAGATCAAAACGGGAGTTAGCTTGGAAGTTAATTGCAGCAGTAGCATTATTAACCTTTAGCAGTGCTTGGATTCCTATTCCAGGTGCAACTACAGGAGCAATTTTGGGAGCGCAAGAATATCTGGCTGTTTCAATTGCATCTGTATACGGGTTATATGGATTTGCTCAGACAGGAGAACTTCTACCACAAGTCCATAGAGGAAAAATCACAAAATCAACATTGAGTATTGCTGGAGTTGCATTAGGATTTGATATTTTGGGCAAATTCATTCCTGTTGCAGGTAATTTGATTGCTGGGGGAACAGCAGCCACACTAATCGTAATTACGGGACTGGCTTATGCTTCAGCATTTGAAAAAATGGCGCAACTTCCAATAGATCCTGACGATTTAAAAACCTTTGATGCGTTTTTAAGTGAGAGTTTTCAAGAGGGACTAGCAAAATATTCTAACGTGGTGATCAGAACAACTAAAGATTTAACAAAGGTTAAAGACAGATTTTTAAATCAGTAACCCGTCGGAATTTTGTTCTTCATGATGCGTTACATTAAACATAAGAGTTTTATTTTCCTCAATGGATGTTCAACTATTTGCAACTACTCATAGTCTGGAAGCTGTAGATGGTTTATTAGCATCGGCTGAATCAGATTCAGATTTAGTTCTTTACCGTTTAGAACCTAAGGAATCTCAAACAAGGGTAGTTAGACGTGATGGACATAGACTTAGGCGTTTGCGAGAAGAATTAGGTCAGGAGGTTCGTTGGGGAAACGTTATGTATTTATTGGTGTTGAGGGAAACCACGACCAGGCTTTTGTATCTAAGGTTTTATGTAGTTTATTAGGTTGCTCTAAATTTGATGTTTTCTGACTTCTATATGCTTTAACTAGCAGCAAACTCAGTGAATTTCCGTTTATACGGGGCTTTAAAACCCAAAACTATATCTTGTTTAGGAACTCCATATTCTACTAATTCATTAGCCACTCCGATTTCCGTTCCATCACGTTCGATCCAAATTTTGCCATCTTTAATTTCTACGTAAATAATACAACCAAATATTCGCGTAAGCTCTTGCCAACCAATGTTCAAAACTTGATAGCGATCGCGTTCTGTATCGAATATCAATTTTACTTCTGTCTGACTATGTGAGCGATTTTTTGCGTGGTTTTCCAGAACTTTTTGGACTATTTCTCTGTAATTCAGTCTCTCCATGTAAAAATCTCCTCTTTAGTTTGTCAATACTTTTAATATAGTAAAAAATATTACTGTAGCGCGTACAGCATCACTACTTTCTCCACAAATCCCTACAAAAAGGCGATCGCTCTAAAACCAAGATTTTCATCAGGGTAAAATTAGCTTGGAAGAGTTAACCGAAAACCGCTACTCGATAAATGTCTATCTTTGGGTAGAGGAAAGACAGCCAAGATTTTAATTACTATTAAGGTAAGCTTCAGTCGAGTCTGACTTAGACTTCGCTTCAAGCAAGTTTTCTCCCCGTTTGGTAAAAGGAGGGGAGGAAACATTACTGAAGGCTAGTTCTCTCCCGTGAGGGCCGTGCGGCTCTGGCGGGGGAGAACTTGGTTATTTTTCCTAGTTTCCCCATTCTTACCTCAACTGAAAACCAAAGACGCAAAAGTTAGTTCCTATTCTGGGTCTGCTGAAGGCTAATATGTAGGATAGGGTATGTTGAAAAGTCATATAAGATTTAGGAGGAAGGGAAATTGGATGAACTTAGGGCTGTATTAGAGTTGGCGACAACCGAGGAGCTACAGGACTTGACAGCAATCTTGTTCAGTCGGAAGTTTAACCCTCTGGATTATGTCCGCACACCTGAACCGATAGAAGTCCAGAGTCAAGATTATCATGCTTGGCTAGATACTCTGGAAGCTCGCTTCCGGTTCTTAGCCGCAGATGGGATAACAGTATTGCGCAGACGCACTTACCAAGTAACTTACCGCCAAACGTTAATTCAAGTATGTAAGTATTTAAAAATACCTTATTATTCTACTCTTTCCACTATTGATTTAGAAGCAGAAGTATTTTTGCATTTGTTGGGGAAAGTCTGGCAAAAATTACCAACCAATGATCAACAAAATTTAACAACTAGAATACAGAATCAACTTGTGAAATCGGAATTTAAACAACCACTACCCCAATTTTTAGAAAAAGACCCTTTAGGAACTATTTTCAAGGGAGGTAGTGTGATCGCGGTCACTTCTGTGATTCAACCTCTAATTCTTAAACAGATCGCTCGTCAGTTTGCGATCCATTTTGCTAACTATCAAGTTGCTAAACAGGTAGCAGTGACTGGAACAGAAATTGTAGCTAAACAATTTCAAAGTTATGTCACTTTGCAAATGGCTGAAAGGGGTATGACTATCAGCGCAGCTCGCTATACCGCAGTTCGTACTGTATTCGCTTTTGTTGGACCGATGATCTGGACTTGGTTTCTCGCCGATCTGGGCTGGAAGGCGATCGCCACCAACTATGGTCGCATCATCCCTACCGTCTTCACCTTAGCACAAATTCGGCTGATCCATACAGAATGTTGGGAGTTAGCTTGAATAATTCCTACGATCATTTTGACCCCAAGTTACAACCTGCTTGGAATTGTTTCCAATTTGGTATGGTTGTTTTTCCCCTCAGCCCTTTTTTAGGGGCTGTGACCGTAATATTATCATCATTAATCACTTGGTCAAAAAAAGGTCGGACAATCAGAAGCAATTATCTACATTGGGGATTTGCGCTTTTGAGTATATTGTTCGCTATTTCTACTGGATTCGCGGCTCATAAATTAGAGTCTCTGTTAGGTTTATTTAATTTCTTACCTTACTTCCTTGTTTTTGCTGGCTTAACAGCACTTATCCAGACCACCGCCCAACTACGCCATATAGCTTTGATTATTGTTTATGGTTCTTTACCAATTACACTTATTGGTTTAGGACAAATATTCCTAGGTTGGCATTTTCAATTTCAGTTTTTATGGATTATTTTGGATTGGTCCATGAATGCTGGAGGAACACCACCAGGACGCGTATCATCTATATGTATGCACGCCAACACTCTAGCAGCTTATCTGGTAATTGTGGTGATCTTGGGTTGGGGATTGTTGTTGGGAAGCAAGAGCCGAAATTTATGGCTGATAGTGATAATAATTCTTGACTGTGGGGTTTTGTGTTTAACTGATTCCCGCAATGGGTGGGCGATCGCTATTTTAGCTGGTTTAGCTTTTGCTTTTGCGCAAGGATGGCGGTTACTGGTTGGTGTAGTAGCAGCTATAACTACAAGTATGCTAACAGCGGCTTTTGCTCCATTACCCATAGCGCAATTATTTCGTCATTTTGTCCCTTATGCCATTTGGGCACGATTAAACGATCAGATGTATCCTGACAGACCAGTAGCCATCATGCGCAAAACTCAATGGCAATTTGCTTGGTCTTTGGGGGAACAGCATCCCTGGACTGGTTGGGGATTACGCAGTTTTAGTGATCTCTATTATAGCAAGATGCAAGTTCACTTGGGTCATCCACATAATTTATATTTGATGCTATTTGCAGAAACTGGGTTTCTTAGCACTTTGCTATTTTTGGGATTACTAGCTGTGATCCTGATTTCAGCCACTCAGACTTTACTTACTCAAAAATTTGCTTCACCAGAAGATAAACTGATATTTTTGAGTTATCTCCTCGCTTTCATCGGCTGGCTACTATCTAATACAGTAGACGTAACAATTTTTGACTTGCGCCTAAGTACTCCCTTTTGGGTGTCCTTAGCTGGTATGTGTGGAGTAGTTTACAAAAATAAAGACAGTTCTATAGCCAAGATTTATGTTCACAACAACTAATTTTCTCCAATATAGCCAATGGTCTGGGATAGCTACATTAGTACTCATCGTTTTAGCAATCTTAGGTTTTATCCTGAAATGGGGTGTACGCTTTCGCCTGGTGGGTATATCTGGCTTTATGATCGTGTTAACAGTAGGTTTATTCTCTCTTTCAATCGTACCAATTAGTCGCACTATCATCCCAGGCGCTTTGAAATATACGCTAGTCTATGATAGCGGAGCTAATCAAGCCGTAATTACTGTCCCCATCAAAATATCTCCCACACAATTAGAAGCTACTTTACGCCAAGCAGCTAGCAATGTTTATTCTTATGGTCGTTTGGGTAGCGAAAATAATTCCCAAATGACCATTCGGGCTCGCGTTATTATCCATCCAGAGCCAGGAACTTCTACTCCATTATATCTAGGAGAACTGACTCGAACTTTGTTAGAACGTCAAGACTCACAAATGGTAGTGAAGATTTTCCCTCTTGCACTAGCTGAGTTGTCAAAATCTTGATACTGGAGCCATAGCCCAAACAAGAGCCTGAGATTTATCTCTCTGGCTCTTGAGATAAATCTAATTAAATTCTACCAATATTGTGCAGACCTAAAACGATACCTGCTCCCAAAATATGACCAAATGAGGTAGTAGCTAGTAAAGCTGGTAAACCAAAGCCACCAAATAAATTAGGCGAGGGTAAAGCTGGTCCTACGCTTGGCTGTTCGATTGTAAATTTACCTACAGCTATAGCAAAAATGTTGGCAAGGATAATAATAATGCCAACGGTAGGACTCCATTCCAAGGCTGCTGGTAATGTAGCTAATAAAGTTGAAGTTAACATGCTGAATCCTCCTGAGTATATTGTGGGAAATTTAGCCTATTTGAAAATATCATCTAAAAATTTCTGGATAAATTTCAAGTACCTTGCTTACTTTGCAGCAATAATTTATAATTCTTTAAAATTTTTCACAAAAAACAGCTTGATTAAATGCTAGGCGATCAGTTTTTTATCTTTTCCCCCTGGGTCTGCTATTGAAGATCAGTTGATAAATCGTCTAAACTCAATGTAATAATGTAATAATGTAATACTGCTGATTCCACTCCTGGCTCATTATGTCATCAGGTCTTGATTCCTTACCACCTGCATTAGCAAAAATTGTCCAACGCTTTCAACGTGCTACTGATCCGAAACGGCGATATGAGCAGTTGCTTTGGTACGCCCAAAAACTCCCCGATTTTCCTGAAACTGCCAAAACTCACGCAAATAAAGTTCCGGGATGTGTTTCTCAGGTGTATGTGACAGCAGAATTAGTAGATAATAATCAAGTTGTTTTTCAGGGTGACTCTGACTCGCAACTGACTAAGGGTTTACTCGCACTTTTAATAGAAGGCTTAAATGGAACCACGCCCACGGAAATTGTGCAATTAACTCCTGATTTTATTCAAGCGACGGGTTTAAACGTGAGTCTGACACCTTCCCGTGCTAATGGTTTTTACAACATTTTCAAAACCATGCAAAAGAAAGCTTTGGAATGTAAACTAGACGTTGCTGGAGAAAGTTAGATAATAGCTGCTGGTGGAGACAAGGGCGAGTTAATTATTTGGTCATAGGGTATTAGAGATGCTGATTTTAGGAATCGAAACTGCTTGTGATGATACTTCAGCTGCTGTTGTCGCAGATGGTAAAGATGTTCTAGCCAATATAGTCTGGACGCAAAATCAAGTGCATAAAAGATTTGGTGGTGTTGTACCAGAGTTAGCAGCTAGAAGACATATGGAGGTTATCAACTATGTGATTCAAGCAGCTTTAGATCAAGCTGGTGTTTCTTTTCAGCAAATTAATGCTGTTGGTGTTAATTGTAGACATGGTTTATTAAGATCAATTATGGTGGGTGTTGCTGCGGCGAAGGCGATCGCCTATAGTCAAGGGATTCCCCTAATTGGTGTACATCACATTGAAGGACATATATATTCCAACATCATCGAAAATCCCGATATCGAATTTCCGCACATTTGTCTAACTGTATCTGGCGGTCATAATTTATTAATCCTGGTACATGCTCCCGGAAAGTATGAATTAATTGGGCGGACTTGGGATGATTCTGCGGGGGAAGCATTTGACAAGGTGGCTAAAATTCTGGGTTTAGGATTTCCCGGTGGTCCAATTATCGATCGCCTAGCAAAACAAGGAAATCCCAAAGCCTTTGATTTTCCCAGACCCATGCTCAACAGTCCCAGTTATGACTTTAGTTTTAGCGGATTGAAAACTTCTGTCACCACGAAAGTAGCGCAAATCAAATCTCAGGGTAGCGAACTAAACGCTGCTGATATTGCAGCCAGTTTTCAACAAGCAGTAGTAGATGTGCTAGTCGCCAAGACTTTGAAAGCAGCAAAAGACAAAAACATTCCCCTAATTTCCGTAGCTGGTGGTGTATCAGCAAACAGTCTCTTAAGAACCACTTTCGCCGAATTAGCCACTCAGCAGGGGGTGAGAGCCATATTCTCAGATATCTCCCTTTGCACTGATAATGGAGCTATGATCGCTGCTCTTGCATATTATAAATATCAACAAGGTTATGTATCGGATTGGGATTTAGATGCTCTTGCTAATGCTCCTTTAGGAGATTTAGGACTGATTTATAAGAAGCCTTTACGTAATTAATCGAGTAGAGAATGGCAATACAGAAGGTGTTTTCCGTTAATCCAGCACAACCAGATCTGTCTGTAATTGAGCAAGCAGTGTCAGCGCTTCATGAGCAGAAAATTATTATTTATCCTACAGATACAACTTATGCGATCGCTGTGAATGCTCTGGATGCGATCGCCATCCAAAAGCTATTTGACTTAAAGGATAGACCAACGGATAAACCGATTCATGTCGTAGTTGATAGTTTACAAACAGCCGAAAAATTTGTTATTGTGAACCGTGAAGCTGAAATCCTGTCGCAGAAGTTTTTACCCGGACCGCTGACTTTAGTTCTACCCAAGAGAGAAACAGTCCCCGATCTATTAGTCGGAGGACGAAAGACATTAGGAATTCGTATTCCAGATAATCAAGTATGTCGAATCCTAGCGCAAAAATCGGGAATTCCGTTTACTACTACTAGCGCTAATATTAGCGGTGGGAAAACACCTTATACTGTAGATGAAGTGATGAAGCAGTTTCTTCCCCAGATTGAGCAAATAGAATTAATCATAGATCAAGGAGCATTGGAGAGAAAACCTCCATCTACTTTGGTTGACTTGAGTGTTAACCCTCCCAAGATTCTCCGAGAAGGTCCAATCTCAAATTCGGATATATTTTCTGTGTTGGGAGAATAAGCGTGTTATCAGCTTGCTACAAGTCTATATAAGCTATGGCATTTTACTAATAGATTACTGATAACATTGAATTATGGATTTTTCTCTACTATCCTATTGTACCTCTTACTCCAATTTCTGTAAATATGGTTCAAGCCTTACCTCAACTATTTACCTTTGCAGAATTTGTCGAATGGCTACCAGAAAATTCTGCAAAGCGCTATGAATTACACGACGGGATAATTGTTGAAATGCCTCAACCCACAGGAAAACATGAACAAGTTACAGGATTTTTAGCAGGGGAAATTACTGTTGCGTATAAGCGTCTGAAATTGCCATACTTTATCCCTAAAACAACATTAATCAAACCACCGAGAAAATCATCCGGTTATTTACCTGATATTGTTTTAATCAACGGTACAAATTTGCATAATGAGGAACTTTGGGAACGTCAATCTACTGTAACTCAGGGTGGATCTATTCCTTTGGTGATTGAGGTTGTAAGTACAAACTGGGAAGACGATTATTATACCAAACTAGGGAATTATGAAGCCATGAAAATTCCCGAATATTGGATAGTTGATTATGCAGCTTTGGGAGCAAAAAAATTTATTGGTGATCCCAAACAACCAACCATTTCTATTTATCATCTAATCGATCAAGAATATCAAGTCACTCAATTTAGAAATTCGGAAGTTATTATATCTCCCACTTTTCCAGATTTGAGCCTGACTGCTAATCAAATTTTTAATAGTGCTTGATAAAGGTATTCGTATTGTATCTTCAAAATCAGTATTTTCCCAAGTAGGTATACAAGGACTTGCGCCCCTACATCTGAGGAATGAGGCATAATTATGGCAATATCTACCTTTCGAGGGATGAGAAATGGTCAAGATTATAATTATTATATAAACAAATATTCCAGCAATAGTTCTCGCCTCAAGTTGATATATCACTGTTGAGGGAAAATTGTTGGATGTATAAGCTCTCCTGTTCTGGCCGTGCGGCTAGGGCAGGAGAGCTTGCGATTGTAAGCTGAAAGAAATATAGATCAATCGAGTCATACTTCATCACTTCATCATCGTAGATATTGTCTCGACGCAATGCTTCATTAGAGATATTAGCATAGCTTGTTGGTGCTGTATCTAGCCACTTCTGCCAAAGTAATAATCTTTCTGCTGATGTTTGAGGTTTACTAGTTAGTAACTTTAAATGCTTGTTACTCAGATTTTCTTGAAAGAGTTTTTGCTCTTCGGGGGAGAGAGTTAGTACCAATTCTACTAGCGAGTTAACAAGTTGTACATTCATAAAAATCAATAAATGTTAACACTGAAAATCGCGATCTAACGCTACGTAGTCTCATCACTATTTTGGAATTTCCCTTCTATTGAACTTTTTTCTGATGAGCGGTAAGGAAAATCTAAGGGTTGAGTTTCCTGGTGAATTCCTGAATCTTTACATAATCCTATGTTATTACTAGAGGATGTGTTTAGCTCCCCAGTCAAGTTTGAAGTTGTACAAATTGCTAAGACTTCTTGATCTTCAAGTAAAATAGATGTTCTCAATTCTGCTCCTAAAACATCAAGATAATCTAAAACAGACTCCAAGGTGTGATCATTGTTCGCATTTTCCAACTTAGAGATACTGCTCTGACAAATTCCCAATCTTTGTGCTAATTCTTTTTGAGTTAGTCCTACTTGATTTCGTAAATCTCGCATTGCTTGAGTCAAAGCGATACGAAATCTTTCCTTCTTCTCTACGCGTTGCATTTCCGGCGTGTCTGGAATTATAGATTTTAAGAAAGCTAAAGCATCACTTCCGATGTGTGGATTCTCAGTCATTAGTTGCTCTCCTTTTCCTTACCTCAGTTTAGCATGACATTTTTGGAATACCATCTTCTAGGTAACTATTTGATATGTCATATCTAGAATATTTTGACAATCCCTTATTACTAAGAATTTGTACCGGTAGAGAAAAAGGATGAATATTGCTTTCTCTTTGAACCAATTTATCAAATTCTATGTTCGCTGCATTGCTAAAAAATCTGCTACAGTTTGATTAAATGCTTCAGGATGAGTTAGAAAAGGCCAATGATTACCGGGGACTTTTTGAAAACTGAGATTTTTTAAATAAGTTTTGTAAGGTTGAATTTGCCAACTTTGACGATTGACACCTTTTTCTGGTTGGATAAAAAGGGCGGGAATATCAATAGGTGAAGTAAACCCCGGTATCTCCATGACTGCTTGAAAAATTCCATCACGGGCGTTGACTGTGAATTTACTACCCCAGCTACCATCAGGTTTTTGGATAATTCCAGCCTGAAATACCTGCTGTTGCAACTCAGTCCAATCTTTGTATTGACTCAAACTGCGGATTTTTTGTTCAGCTTCTTCATAGCTAGCAAAAGGACCCATACTTTTGAGAAAAGGTAAAATATTATATAGCACCGGAAGAGTTAGTTTAAAAATATTAGGTATGCGCCAAATGAAAATTGGATCGACTAAAATAAGACTGCGTAAGCGCTCTGGGTTCATTCTTGCCCAAATAGCAATTAATTTTCCCGTCCAAGAATGACCTAATACATGAGCACTAGACCATCCTAAGCTGTCCATAAGTGCTTCTAGATCGGCGATCGCTCTCTCAAAGCTATATTCAACACTATAATTTGTTTCCGGCTTACTACTATCACCATGACCGCGCATATCTGGAGCCACTATATGGTAGTCCTGTGACAGGTAATTCCCCAAGCTAGACCATACCACAGCATGGTCTCCTAAGCCATGTAGGAGCAATAATGGTTCTTGACCTATATGCCATTCTAGATAAGAAAGTTGTATATTGTTCAGACTTATATTATGACGTAAAGGTATCATTTATTTGCTTATCCCTCAGTGAATTCTACTAGAAAATCTTTGAAATACAAGAAGTATTAGTCCGATTGTACTTGCTAACACGAAATAATCGGACAAATGAATGTCAAAATCAAGATAAACACTGGAAAACAGAGAGTAGATTTTTAGTCTAAAATTAAACCTAAATTTTAAATCTTATGCCAGAAATACATCAATCCATCGCCCAACATTACCACGAGCGCACTAAATATGACCCACAGACCATTGCTTCCAAGGGGCAAAAGATAGATTGGACTAAACAGCCAGTACCATTCAAAGAATATAAAATTGGTAACAATTTCGACTTAAAGCCCTACGTGCAAGAGCCACAAGGAACAAATGAAAATCCCCAATGGCGGCGAATATCCTCTTTACTATTGCATAGCTGCGGACTAACGGCTAAAATACCTTCTATGGGTAGTGCAGTTTATTTGCGAGCTACACCCAGTGCTGGAGGATTATATCCGGCTGAAGTCTATCTAATTTCGCGTGGAACACCATCTTTACCGCCTGGATTGTATAATTATCAATGTCGAACCCATTCGTTGATGCATTTTTGGGAAAATGATGTTTGGCAAACTTTACAAGCTGCTTGTTTTTGGCATCCTGCTTTAGAAAATACACAATTAGCCATCATTACTACTGCTGTCTTCTATCGTTCCGCTTGGCGTTATCAAGATAGAGCTTATAGACGTATTTTTTTAGATACAGGACATCTATTAGGTAACATCGAATTAGCTAGCTCTATTGTTGACTACCGACCACATTTAATTGGTGGCTTTGTGGATACAGCAGTTGATGAACTACTCTATATTGATCGAGAACAAGAAGGGGTTACCTCTGTTCTCGCAATGGCTGACTTATTAGATGTTAACCAAAATTTACCTGTAGGGAGAATTGCTTTACCTTCTACTACGGAAAATAGTTACCCATATATACCTGATGGGGAACTGCTGAAATATTTCCATGTCCATACCCAAATCTTACCCGGTACTAGTGGTAATCTAAACTTACCAGCAGTTAAATCAGAAAGATCTTTGGAAGATAAGTATAATTTTTCCTTCTGCGAGAAGATTCCCACAAGTACAACACCAATTTATTGGGGAGAAAGACTCAGAGGATTAACGGAAACTATTTATAAACGTCGTTCTACAAGGGCTTATAGTGGTGAGGATTTAACTTTTAATGAAGTCAAGGCTTTACTGGATTTTACGTATCAGCCACAAAATTATATTGACCAGAGTTTAGATCTTCATCCTGACTACTTTGACCTGAATTTGATTGAGACATTTATTGTTGTTTCTGGAGTTAAAGGGCTAGAACCAGGATGTTATTATTATGCGCCTAAAGCTCAAGAATTAAGACAAGTTCGTTTTAAGGACTTTCGCAATGAGTTACACTTTCTTTGTTTAGGTCAAGAATTAGGCCGAGATGCAGCAGCAGTGGTTTTTCATACCGCCGATCTCAAGTCCGCGATCGCTCAGTATGGCGATCGCGTTTACCGTTATTTACATATGGATGCTGGACATTTAGGACAAAGGCTGAATTTAGCAGCCATTCATTTAAATCTGGGTGTGAGTGGTATTGGTGGTTTCTTTGATGATTTAGTCAATGAGGTTTTAGGTATCCCTGTAGATGAAGCTGTTATATATATTACTACTTTAGGCAGAACCAGATAACTAAGTATTACTATCAGTTATAGATTTTTTATATTTGGATTATATTTGGATTATATTTGAACGGTGCTATTTTCTGGCGAAACAAGCAGGTGAAATCGTTAAATGAGATTAACTGATCATCACAACAACGACTGGAGTTCTGAGAATTTATTTGTTAACCATCCTCTCCCTATGTGGATTTATGATGGCGCTACCCTGAATTTCTTAGAAGTGAATAAATCTGCTATAGCTCATTATGGTTACTCGCAAGCAGAATTCTTACAAATGAAATTAACCGATGTACATTTGTCAGAAGATTTGCCTATTTTACTCGCATACTTAACTGAGACCAGTAATTTTAGCAAAAATTTGCATCAACCTGGACAGTGGCGACACATTTGTAAAAATGGACAGATTATTTTTGTCGAAAGTGAATCCCATAGAATAAATTATGCTGGTCGTGATGCTCGACTAGCTGATATGCGCGATATTACACAATTCAGAAGCGCTTTGGCTGAAAAGGAAATCTTATTAAAAGAAATTCATCATCGAGTTAAAAATAATTTACAAATTATTTCTAGTTTGTTACAACTTCAGTCTCAAACTGTCAAAGACCCAGAGGTACATAAAGCACTCAGAGAAAGTCGGAATCGCATTGAATCCATATCTCTAGTACATAAAAACCTCTATACTAACTCTAACATCGGTCATCTGAATATTGCCGAATATATCAATAATTTAGTGGATAGCCTGATCGTTTCCTACCAAGTATTACCTAATAAAGTAAAAATAGAAACTAATATAGATGCAGTTGATTTAACTGTTGACCAGGCGATCGCCTGCGGATTAGTTGTGAACGAATTAGTTTCCAATTCCTTAAAACATGCTTTTCCAGATATGAGAACTGGAAAAATTACTATTCACGTATATACTGAAAATAGAAATGTTAAATTAACTATCCAAGACAACGGCGTTGGTTTACCAAATGGTTTAGACTGGACGAATACGACCTCTTTAGGTTTATCATTGGTATACGATCTAGTTTTAGAACAATTGGAAGGTAATATAGCCATAGAACGCTGTCAGGGAAGTACATACAGAATTCAATTTCCGCAATCTACCTGATTTTGGATAAATAGGAAATGGAGCCAGCCAAAATTTTAGTCGTTGAAGATGAAGTGATTGTGGCTAGAAATATTGCTAGTCAACTACATGAATTAGGGTATATTGTTACCGGTAAAGCCTCCTCTGGGGAAGATGCTATTGCTAAAGTAGCAGCAACAAAACCAGAATTAGTGTTAATGGATATTATCCTCAAAGGTGAAATGGATGGGATTACCGCCGCTGGTTACATTCGCGAGCAATTCGATATACCAGTTATTTTCCTAACTGCTTATGGTGATGACGATACTCTAAAACGCGCCAAAATAACTCAACCTTTTGGCTATGTTGTAAAGCCATTCACGATTAAAGATTTGCGCATAGCGATCGAAATAGGTCTGACACAACACAAACTAGAACTAGAGCTAAGGGAACATAGAGACCAATTAGCTACATTATTAAACTCAATCACTGATGCTGTTATCAGTACAAATGAGCATGGAATAGTCACTTTTATCAATCCGGCTGCAGAAAATCTGACTGGATGGTATCGGACAGAAGCTTTAGGAACCGATGTGTCGCAAGTTTTACATATTATTGATGAAGTGACAGAACAAACCATAGAGAACCCAGTAAAGAGAGTATTGAGAGAGCAAAAAGTTGTAGATTTGAGTGAATGTATATCTTTAGTCACTAAAGATGGGAAAAAAGTGCCAATTGGCGATAATGCTTCCCTGATTAAGCGCAAACCCAATGCTATTAGTGGTGTAGTAATTGTTTTTTGGGATCTCAGTGAACGACGACGGAGAGAATATATGGAAAAAGCTTTGTTGAAAGAACAGGAACTAAATCACCTCAAATCCTTATTTATTTCGACTGTTTCTCATGAATTCCGCAATCCTTTGACAGTGATTCAAACTGCTGTGGAACTATTGGAAATACAAGGGAACAATTTAACAGAAGCTAAAAAAAAGACTTATTTAACTAGGATTTATAATGCTGTACATTCAATGAAAAAACTCATGGAAGATATTTTATTCATGGGTCGATCTGAAGCAGGTAAATTAAAATATAATCCTTCGTTGCTAAATTTAAAGAGCTTTTGTCAAGAGTTAATCGAAGAATTTTCTGCAATTAAAAGTATTTCTCATGAAATTGTTTTTACTTGCGACAACCATCAAACAGATGCAATCATGGATGAACAACAACTACATTACTTGTTTCGGAATTTGTTGGCTAATGCAATTAAGTATTCTCCTAATGGTGGTAAAATCATATTTGCACTTAATTGCGATCCTGGTTTGAATTTAGCCACTTTTCGGATTGAGGATGAGGGAATTGGTATTCCCGAAGTAGATATTAGCCAAATTTTTGCATCTTTCTATCGAGCTTCTAATGTGGAAACAATTCCAGGTAATGGATTGGGATTAGTGATTGTCAAAAGATGTGTTGATGCTCACAAGGGAAAGATTCATGTAACTAGCACCCTAGGTAGGGGTACTACATTTACAGTAACTTTACCTTTAAATCCTACATCATCTGTGGATTAATGGATTAATTTCCTTCATGAATAACTCCACCAATAACTGGTTTAAATGAATCATCAGAGAATGGATCTGTACCTCCTGTCCAGTTAAAATCACTAATCCGAATACTCAGACCACCAAATTCTAGAATGGGATTATAACGTAAAATAATACTGTAACTACGACGACTATATTCTAATACGTAATCTGTACTAGTTTGTTTTCCCGTGTCTAGGTTAACAGCTGTTTGGAAACCAAAACGGAATGGTCCATAAAGTTGCTGTGTAATTCCTAAATTTAAAACTCTGTTATCAACAGAACGGTCAAACAAAAATGGTGATAGTCCAGCATTCAGACCCTGGGAATAAATTAGACTAAAAGCTGTATAGTCTAGGAATGGTCGGGAGAAATGGCCAATTTGTCCAATCAGACCTATGTTACCAGTCAGCGTACTTTGACTATCACCACTAGTGTAGTAGCTACTAGTACCAACTATACTAGTAAATGCATTTAGATAAGGAACCACGGGATTGGGAGTATAGTGTAGACCTTCATACTGTGTAGAAGGTAATGGTTTACCTTTCCATAATGAGAATCCACGGGAAAGGGAAGCACTGGTCTGAAAGCGTCCTAAGGAAATACGACCAGTATTAGAGCTTCCTTGTGCAGCAATTAAATCTTGACGATCTGTATTAGCGTTAATATACTGGGCACTTGCTTGATAGTTGAGGCTGATACCAGTTTTCTTCCCTACAGGAATTGATGGTGAGATAATTACACCACCTAGATTACTTTGAACAGTTTGATAGCCAAGAGAACCGTTATAGAGCAAATTGCGATAGCTATATTCTAAATTCAAAGTATATGGTTTAGTATCACCTATCAACTGATGTAATCGTATGCTTGCTTTTAAGTTACTGTCTATTTGTGTCAAGTCAGAGCTGGTTAGTTCTCCACTTCCCGTAAGTGTAGTCTTAGGTCCTAATATCGTATTAAGTCTTGTTTTGAACCCGTATAAAGCATCTGTATCACTGCTGTCTTGTATGGCTCTTTGCAGGAAAAATTGTGGTGTAAAACTCCAATTAATTTTGTCTGTCTCTACTATTTTAAATCCACGCTGGATATAAATCCCACCTCGTTGGTTAGCATCGTATCCTATAGAAACTATTGTGGGATTAACTTGTTTGGGACGGCGATCAATTGTTTCATGATCGATTGGTATGGGTAAAACGGTATTTTGATCTAAAACAATTCGTTGGTTTTGTGTAGCAATCCGGTCGATTAGGGGCGCAAGGTGGGTAAGAGTTGCTTGGGATGCTCTAAGTTCTAGTTCTGGCGGAGAAAATGGATCGTTGGTGATCTGGACATTATAAGCTGTCCAACCTTGTGGGTAAAAATAAATGTGCTTGGCGACAAATCGTAATCGTTTGACTGTACCTCCAGATTTGGGAGTTGGAATATTGCTCGCACCTGATTTCCCACCTGCATAAAATTGGATTCCTCCAGGACTGCTCACCCCTGACAGTGGTTGACTAGCACGAATGCGATCGCTCAAAGGATAACTAGGTACGCCACTAGCTGTAATATCATCTGCGGAAAAAGCAAAATCTGTTTGTGTCGTCGGGAGGTAAATTTCTCCGCTACCGTTAGTCAAATCACCACTATCTTGAATCAAGTTATAGGTAAAGTTCTGTCCTCGTAATACTTGATTACCTCGAGTCAAGGCTACATTACCTTCCCCTACAGCAATAAGATTATTTAAATTGACTTGTACTCTATCAGCATCTAAAAGTCCTCGATCAAATTTGACTATAACATGACCTTCTGCCGTCATAACTTGTCTTATTTCATCGTATTCCTGTCTATCAGAAATTACCTCCAAAACTCTGACTCTGATTGCTGGAACTTTTGCAGTTACAGGTTGATTCAACGAGCGGAATTTCAGTGTTGTAGGCGTTGACCCTGTCGGAGTCGGACTACGGGATTTGAATTCTAGATCGTTTTCTATTGGCAGAGAGGTTGACATGCTGTCATCTATCTTTTGGGAGAGATTAGAGCTAGCAGGAGTACTATCTGCCAGATATAACTTAGAAGTGTTTTTGGCAGAAAATTTTGGGGGTAAGATTTCCGGCTGGGAAGTAGACGTACTGTAAAAACTGCGACTAGTAGATGTGAAGTTTTGCAGCAGTGAAGGTGGCAATGAATGAAGCATATCTCAGGATAATCTAACTAAAAAACAAAGAGATATCTAGTCGGAAGGAACGATAACATCAACTTGCCTTCCGACTTTTGCCTTTTGCTCACCTATGCAATCCGCCAAGAGGAAGATAATGCTTAGATTTGGGTTTAATCTAGTTTTATTCTAGATCCCGACGACCAGGGTTACGAGCTGGGTCGTTGGATAAAAATCCAAAGACAAAGATAGATACAAAGAAGGCTACAACAATATAAACAGCGATTTTTAAAGTCAACATAGAAATGTCTCCAAACAGCAATTACTCAATTCTACCAATCATCTAGCACAGATTTTCCATCAAGAGAACTAGATTATGGTCTGGCGATCGCTAGTAGAATTTCTCTACTTAAGTCGCCAGCATAGTCTTTATCAGTTAGCATAATAATGCATTTAATACCCCCAAGCATCAGAAAAAAGTCTCTAGCGCAATTAGAGCTTAGTCTATTAGCTAGCATAAATCAAGCTTTCAACCTGACAAAATTGATATCTAGCCTAGAGTCCTTTGTAAATCACCCAATTGGATGATACTAAAGGGTGATGTGTGGCTAGGGGAGAGCATTATAAATTATAAGCTGACTGGAAAATATCGAGACATTAGCTAAAAATTTAACCAAATCGCAAAATGTCGCGAATTTAAAACTAAACTTTAGTTTTCGACTTAGCTAACAATATTTTAGGACAACAGATCAAATTATGAGTTTAATTAAAAAAATTGTACAACAAGCTTTAAAGAGTGGTTGCTTAAGTACTACAGATAAAAACCGTATACAATTTGTTTGGGAAAATAGCTGTGATTCAGAAGATATAGACGCTTTGATCATTTTAGAGCGAGCTATTCTGGCTGGTGAAGTTGCAGAAGAGTCCTCCAATCTAGGGACATCTCCTGTAAGCAAAAATAAGAGTAACTCTACTAACATCAGCATGGCTTATCAGATAGCCGCAGAATTAGCCGCAGCAGCAGCAATGGCTCTAGCTATACCTACAAAGCGACAGGATCGCTCCTTTTCCGGTACGTAAAGCTGTTAATTGTGGAATATAGGCAAAGTTTCATCAGTAGTTCTGCAAAAATTTACATGAAGAATTGGCAACATTAGGCAAAAAGAGTCAACAATATTCATAGCTAAATTTGGAGTCTCGCTGACCTATGCAGCCAATTCGCACATTTAATGTTTCTCCGTCATTACCAGCACGACTGGAACCATTACGGCAATTAGCCTACAATCTACACTGGGATTGGAATGTTGAAAGTAAAGATCTATTTCGCCGTTTAGACGCTGATTTGTGGGAGTCTAGCCGTCATAATCCGGTGTTAATGTTGGGTACTATCAGCCAAGAACGGTTGTGGGAAGTTATTGAAGATGATGGTTTTTTGGCGCAGATGGATCGAGCCGCCCGCCAATTAGAAGATTATCTCCAAGAACGGACTTGGTACAAAAAACAACGAAACACCCCTCATAATGATTGCTATGCCTACTTTTCCGCCGAATTCGGATTAGTAGATTGTCTACCAGTCTACTCTGGTGGTTTGGGAGTTCTAGCAGGAGACCACCTGAAATCCGCTAGCGACTTGGGCTTACCTTTAGTTGGTGTGGGCTTACTTTATCAACAAGGCTACTTTGCTCAGTATCTTAACGCTGATGGGTGGCAACAAGAACGCTATCCCATCAACGATTTTTATAACATGCCCCTGTACTTAGAACGTAATCCTGATGGTTCGGAGCTACGCATCGCAGTGGAGTATCCCGGACGTAAGGTATATGCCAGAGTATGGCGTGTACAGGTGGGGACGGTAGCATTATATATGCTAGACACCAACATTGAACCAAATAATGCCTATGACCACGATATCACTGACCAACTATACGGTGGTGATATTGATATGCGTATTCACCAAGAAATTATGTTGGGTATTGGTGGTGTCCAGATGCTCAAAGCATTAGGTTATCAGGTAACTGCTTACCATATGAATGAAGGACACGCCGCCTTCTCTGCTTTGGAACGTATTCGGATATTAATTCAGGAAGAAGGATTGAATTATACTCAAGCTAGGCAAGTAGTTGCCTCAAGTAATATTTTTACCACACATACTCCTGTGCCAGCGGGAATCGATCTCTTTCCACCAGATAAGATCTTGTATTATTTGGGTTATTATGCAGATATCTTCGGTTTACCCAAAGAACAATTACTAGGACTGGGAAGAGAGAATACTGGAGACTTATCAGCACCTTTTAGTATGGCTGTACTCGCTCTGAAAATGGCAACATTTTCTAATGGGGTAGCAAAATTGCATGGTGTTGTATCCCGACAAATGTTCCAAACCCTCTGGCAGAAAGTACCCGTAGAAGAAGTACCAATTACTTCCATTACCAATGGTGTTCATGCTCGCAGTTGTGTCGCCAAATCTACTCAAGAATTATATGACCGCTATCTAGGTCCAAATTGGTCATCAGTACCAGCAGATAATCAACTTTGGGAAAGAATAGACGCGATTCCTGATGAGGAATTATGGCGTAATCATGAACGCTGTCGGTTAGATATGGTTGTCTATGTCCGGGAACATTTGGTCAAGCATCTACGCGATCGCGCAGCTTCGCCCTCAGAAATTATCCAAGCGCAGGAAGTACTTGACCCCAATGTACTCACAATTGGTTTTGCTCGTCGGTTTGCTACTTACAAACGCGCTACTTTGTGGATGCGAGATGTAGAAAGAATTAAGCGAATCTTGTTGAGTAACAAACAGCATAAAGTGCAATTTGTGATTGCTGGTAAAGCACATCCGAAAGATTTTCCCGGTAAGGAATTAATCCGAGACATTAATCACTTTATCCGTGAACATCATTTAGAAAAACAGGTGGTGTTCGTGCCTAATTACGACATTCATATTGCCCGTTTAATGGTCGCAGGATGCGATATATGGTTAAACACACCTCGTCGTCCCCGGGAAGCGTCTGGTACTAGCGGAATGAAGGCCGCTATGAACGGATTACCAAATTTAAGCGTCCTAGATGGTTGGTGGGATGAAGCTGATTATGTCCGGACTGGTTGGGCTATTGGACATGGGGAAAATTATGATGACCCGAATTACCAAGATGAAGTAGAAGCTAATGCTTTCTATGAATTATTGGAGAAGGAGGTCGTCCCATTATTCTACAATCATCGGGATAATGATGGATTACCTCGCTACTGGGTGGCTAAGATGAAAGATGCTATCCGGTTGAATTGTCCATTCTTTAACACAGCGCGGATGGTGCGCGAATACGCCGAGCGGGCTTATTTCCCAGCTAGTGATCGCTACCACAATTTGACAGTGAATAACTACACCCCAGCGAAAGAATTGGCTGAGTGGCGAGCCAATTTGAGCGAGAATTGGTTTAATATCAAAATCAAAGAAGTTGACATCTCAGCCGATACAGATATTGAAGTTAATCAAACTGTAACGGTGAAAGCCAAACTCGATTTGACAAAACTGACAAACGAAGATGTGCAGGTAGAACTCTACCAAGGCTCCATTGACAGTAATGGTGAAATTGTCAATGCTGTCACAGTCATTATGGATTATCAAGGACAGGATGACCAAAGTACAAGTATTTATACAAGTAATATTACTTATACTACTTCTGGTCTGCAAGGATTATCTTTGCGGGTTTTACCAAAACACCCCTATTTGGCTAATGCTTACGAACCTCGGTTAATTGCTTGGGCTGAATAAGACTCAAGTTATTCCCCCTTTGGGGAATAACTATATAACCTGAGTTAATATCCCCTAAAACTAGATTACGTTGTTCCCCCCAAAACCACCAATAAGCTCCTACATAGGCACAAATTAAACTATCTATTTTGTCTTCTATATCTTTTAGCGCTTTCCCGGTTAAGGGGATTTCGTCTGGTAAGAACTCACTTAAGCATAGAGAGGCTAAAGCTGGTTCTAGTTGGGTTAAAATAGCTAGAATGTAATCTAGCAATTTGATCAACTCTAAGCGGCGATCGCCCAAGCGCCCCTTTTTATATTTAAGAATCCGTTCTAAGTTAAACAAGTTAACTGTAGCTGGATGGGGAAAGACTTCAATTTGATATCTACCTGGTTTTTGCGGTTCGATAGTTGGTGCGTGGACAAAACCATAAGATGCTAATTCTAAACCAAATTGTATAGTGCGATCGCTAAAAGGTAAACTGCGGTTAGCGGGATAACATCCAGCATGGTATTTACCAAAATATTTGTGAGTCAGCTTATCTGGTAAACGGCTTCCAGTCATATTAGGAATTATAGTAGGCGCATCTACAGCAATTAGTGCTGGTTCATCTGCTGCTATATTGCGGTTAATCCAGATAAAAATATCCGCTAAAGCATCTTGGCGGTCTAGATCGAGGAGTTTTAATTGTCCATCAACCAGTTCTAAGCAGCAGAGCCCACTTGGTTGAGATTTCCAACCGAAATCAATCCCGATAAATTTCATTTTTATTTTAAAGTGTAAGTAGATAAGTAGATAAGTAGAAGCTTTAATTATGAGTAACAACTTTTGTGAAACTTTTTCTGAAATTAGTGCTTCCAGAAGTTATTTTCAAAGTTTATGCATTGCAGATTTATTGAAACAGCAGTCCGAAAAAAATCCTGACGCAATCGCCATTCTCACGCCTGGACGTGTTCCACTTACTTATAGTCGTTTGTGGAGTCATATTCAAGATATTATTGCCAAGTTAAATTCCTTTGGGATTGGACAAAATGATAGGGTAGCTGTTGCTTTACCCAATGGAGCAGAAATGGCTGTAGCTTTTTTGTCAATAGCTGCTACTGCTACCTGTGCTCCCCTCAATATAACTTATCGTACTAATGAGTTTGAATTTTATCTCAACGATTTAAATGCTAAAGCTTTGATCGTCCAGTCAAATATAGAGACACATGCGATAGCTGCTGCTAAATCTCTAAATATCCCCTTAATTGAACTATTACCAGTAGTTGAGCAGGAAGCAGGTATCTTTGTTTTGACTGGAGGTGATTCTGTAAGTAGGGTAACTAACTCCACTGCTGCCGCTGATGATATAGCTTTAGTACTACATACTTCTGGTACAACCTCCCGTCCAAAAATAGTACCTTTGAGCCATCGCAACCTTTGCACCTCAGCTAATAATATTCGTACTACTTTACAACTGGTCGAAGGCGATCGCAGTCTCAACATAATGCCTTTGTTCCATATTCACGGACTAATTGGTGTATTGCTATCATCTTTAACAGCAGGAGCAAGCGTTGTTTGCACACCAGGCTTTTTAGCTCCTAGTTTTTTTAATTGGTTCTCGGAGTTTCATCCCACATGGTACAGTGCAGTTCCCACTATGCACCAAGCAATATTGGCTAGAGCTGAGGCGGCACGGGAGATCATTGCCAAATACCCAATTCGATTGATCCGTTCATCAAGTTCTTCCTTACCACCCCAGATAATGATAGAGTTAGAAAGGATCTTTAACGCCCCTGTAATTGAATCTTATGGAATGACTGAAGCTGCACATCAAATGGCAAGTAATCCCTTACCGCCATTGTTGCGCAAGCCGGGTTCAGTTGGAGTAGCAGCAGGTCCAGAAATAGCGATTATGGACGAGTCTGGTAATTTATTGCCGACCGAGGAAGTTGGGGAAATTGTGATTCGAGGAGCAAATGTTACTTCAGGATATGAAAGTAATCCTACTGCAAATGCCAATGCTTTCAAAAATGGTTGGTTTCGCACAGGCGATATTGGTTATTTAGACAGCGACAACTATTTATTTATTCAGGGAAGGATTAAAGAAATTATCAATCGAGGTGGTGAGAAGATATCACCACGGGAAGTTGA